>Ga0209536_100003967_pt1 | contig 23537 bp, 17 predicted proteins | sample DeeMarSeWOR28_12_FD_187461 | JGI IMG/M metagenome (GOLD analysis project Ga0209536, IMG submission 187461) | Marine sediment microbial communities from White Oak River estuary, North Carolina - WOR-2-8_12 (SPAdes) (version 2) | ecosystem: Environmental > Aquatic > Marine > Intertidal zone >...
CCGTGGGGTATGAATTGCTAAAGGCACTGAAACCAGGACATAATTTAACATGGACCTTATCCTGGCAACAGAAGATCTTCAATGGATTTCAAATGAATATTTTTTATGAGGGCAGGAAATCCGGTGACCTGGATGTGATTCATATCGGCCGTATGCAGGTAATGGCCATGTTTTAATGCATTGGAAGATTATGAAGTCTCTGCTGCTGGAATATTATGCAGATTGTTCCTTGAGGGCCGTCATCAGTTTGTTGGAATACACGAAATCCTGCAATTCTTTCACATCTGCGTCCAGAATATCCGTATTGGAGCCTTCCCAGAGTTTTTGTCCTTTGTACATGAACATGACGTAATCCCCGATCTCCATCACAGAATTCATATCATGGGTTACCACTACGGTAGTAATGTTGTATTCTTCAGTGATTTCCTGTATTAAATGGTCAATCACTATGGCAGTTTGTGGATCCAGTCCGGAATTGGGTTCATCGCAGAAGAGGTATTTGGAATTGTTGACTATCGCCCTGGCAAGCGCTACCCTTTTTTTCATGCCGCCACTCAGTTCTGAAGGCATTTTTTTATTGGTATTCACCAATCCCAGGCGGTTCAGGACAAAATTTATCCGGTCCAGTTTTTCATCCCTGGGCATCTTGGTAAGCATATCCAGTGGGAATCCCACATTCTGTTCCACATTTTTAGAATCAAAAAGGGCACCTCCCTGAAAAAGCATCCCAATTTCACGCCTGATGTCCTGTATTTCTGATTTGCTTGCATTGTGAAAATCCCGGTCATTATAAAACACAGAACCTTCATCCGGTGTAAGCAGTCCGACGATACACTTCAACAGGACGGTTTTACCAGTTCCACTCGAACCTATGATCAGGTTGGCCTGGCCTTGCTTGAACTTCCCATTGATGTCAAACAATACCTGGGTTTCTTCAAAAAACTTATTTATACCCTTTACTTCAATCATATCTTACAACAGTAGTTGTGCTAAAAGATAATCAGCCGAAAGTACGGCAATACAACTGCTGGTAACAGCCTTTGTGCTTGCTCTACCTACTTCCAATGCGCCCCCTGAGGTGTAATACCCTGTAAAAGCACTTATGGAGGATATCAGAAAGGCAAATACTACTGATTTTATCAAAGCGAATGTTACATTATACTGTATGAAATCGACACGTATGCCATAGATATATTCACTGGGGGTCATTTCGCCTGTAAGGGTAGCTGCGATATAGCCTCCCAATATGGACAGGAAGCCAGCCAGAATGACCAGCAACGGATACATAAGTATGCATGCCAGGATCTTGGGGAGCACCAGGAAGGATGATGAATTGATGCCCATAACTTCAAGGGCATCTACCTGCTCGGAGATCCTCATCGTACCCAGTTCCCCGGCGATGTTTGATCCGACTTTTCCAGCAAAGACGATGGCAGTGATCGTGGGGGCAAGTTCCAGGAGGGTCATATCCCTGACGATGAGGCTGATCACGTATCTGGGAATGAGTGGTGTAACGAAATTATATGCCGTCTGGACCGCAGTAACCGCACCTATAAATGTGGATATGATTACTACGATGAAGATGGAGTCAATCCCTACCTTGGTACATTCATCAATGATCAGCCGGATGTAGGTATTGAAGGATTCCCGTTTAACAAATAGTGATTGGAGAAAAATAAAATATTTTCCAATTATCTTCATATCGTAAATTTAAAAACATAATTTAAAAATAAGTTCAATTTTATAGAGTAAACGACTATAAATTTTTAACTAATTGTACAGAAACTTCAGTCTAAATGGAAAACCTCATTCGGCACCTGGGTATTTGTACAATCATGAAATACTAATATCAGGGAAATGAAAAAATTAATTGTTGTTACCGGAGGCACAAAAGGAATCGGAAAAGCTTTGATACATAAATTTTCCGTGGAGGGATTTGATGCAGTAACCTGTTCCAGGAACCAGTCAGACCTGGAGGCTCTGAAAAAGGAGGTGGAAGCTCAAGGTGGCAGTCTCATGGTGCACAGGGCAGATCTTAGTCTTCGTGAGGATGTGACAGAATTTGCCCGTCAAATCATTTCCCTGAATCGTCCGGTGGATGTACTTGTGAACAATGCCGGGATTTTTGTTCCCGGGCAGATAACGGAGGAGCCAGAGGGCACCCTGGAAACGATGATCCATACCAACCTATACAGTGCCTATCATCTCACCCGGGCACTCATTAAACCCATGATGAAGAGAGGGGAAGGGCATATATTTAATTTATGTTCCACTGCGAGTATCATCCCATATACCAATGGAGGATCCTATTGCATTTCCAAATTCGCGCTGTACGGCATGAGCAAAGTGCTTCGGGAAGAGACCAAGAATTCGGGCGTGCGGGTAACCTCGGTATTGCCGGGAGCTACGCTTACTCCCAGCTGGGAAGGTGTGGAATTGCCTGAGGAGCGTTTCATGAAGGCAGAAGATATTGCTCTGGCTGTGTGGAATGCCTATACGCTGTCGGGACGCACGGTGATTGAAGAACTCCTCCTGCGGCCACAGTTGGGGGATCTCTGACGATTCAATTTAGAAGCCCAAAAGAATCTACCGCTGGAACCTAGGGGCTACCTTGAGTTCCTTGCTTCCTTTCTCCCAAAGATAAAATCCCTGTCCTGTTTTTCTTCCCAGGTGTCCTGCCTGTACCATATTAACGATAAGCGGACAAGGGGCGTACTTGGGATTGCCCAGGCCATCATGCATAACTTTCAGTATAGACAGGCAGACGTCGAGGCCGATATAGTCTGCAAGATGCAGAGGCCCCATGGGATGCGCCATGCCCAGCTTCATGATGGTGTCGATTTCGACCACACCGGATACCCCTTCAAACAGAGCATATATGGCTTCATTGATCATTGGCATGAGTATGCGGTTGGAGATAAATCCCGGGTAATCATGTACCTCTACAGGGATCTTGTTGATCTTTTCACAAATGCTTATGACCTTTTCAGCGGTTGAGGAGGAGGTGTTATACCCTCTTATCACCTCGACAAGTTCCATGACCGGAACAGGATTCATGAAGTGCATACCTATCACCTGGGATGACCTGCCGGTGAATGATGCCAACAGGCTTATGGATATGGAGGAGGTATTGGAAGCCAGAATGGCTTCTTTGGGAGCATATTTATCTGCTTCCTGAAAGATGCTTTTTTTGACCAGGACATCTTCGTAAACGGCTTCAATAATTAATGCAGAATCCTTTATGGCATCCTGAAGGTTGGTATTCGTATTCAGGTTGTTCAGGGTTTCTTTTTTATCGGCCTCACTGATGATCTCCTTCCTGATCTGCCTGTCCAGGTTCGTAGCGATGGCTTGCATGGCCTCTTCCAGGGCGGGGGCGGAAAGGTCGTATAACTGCACCTTGTACCCGTTTAAGCCGAAAACATGGGCAATTCCATTCCCCATTGTTCCCGATCCGATGACACTTATCTGTTCCATGAATAATTGCGTAAATGGTATCTAAAGTTGAGAAAACCAGGGAAATATTGCAAATTTTTCAACTGACCTGGTTTTAAACCAAAAAAATTTCAAAATACAAAAAATAGTGTATTATTTGATGATTATTAAACTTATAAAATCAAAAATTGCAAAAAAAGACATTTTTAAAGTATTTATTTAACCCTATAAAATATGAAAATGCAGTTAAATAGATTTTTATATATAAAATACTTTAAAAAATATAATAAAAAATAAATAAAATACAATTAAAATAGTATTCGTTTTCGCACAGTTTGTAAAAATCATTAACAAATATTCAATGTATTCATTGTTTATATATAAAAAATATAATTATAGATCTATATAATAGCATATTGATATCAAAATTGCATATATTCTACAATATTTTTAAATTCTTTTTTGCTTATCTATTTTTGCCCCGACTGGGAAAGAAAACCAGGTGTGTCTGATCCCCGGATCGAGTGAATGGAGCACAGGGCGTGATCGGGTGCCAGTAAATCAAATGTAGTGCAAAGGAATGTATGTTCAATTTTAAATTAAATGTTATGGAAACACTTTTTACAGATTTTCTTTCAACTCCCTTCATTTCAGGCGTGCTTTCTGAAATGGGGGTAAACAGTGTGGCAACCGTTTCGGAAGCTATGGATCTGACTCAGGAAGATGCGGCGGTTTCCCTGGGTGCAATGTTTACGGCCAATAATATCTGGATGATGCTATCTACCGCTTTGGTATTTATCATGCATCTGGGTTTTGCCTCTGTGGAAGCGGGTTTTACTCAATCCAAGAATACAGTCAATATCCTGTATAAAAATACTTTAACCCTCGCTATTGGGTTGATCTCCTATACCATTATAGGATTCAGCTTGATGTATCCGGGAGAATTCAGCTTTGGCGCGTGGTTGGGTTGGTCAGGATTTGGATTGTCCTTGCCGGAAAACGGACTTACCCCGGATTATGCCGATGCAGGCTATACCTACTGGACTGATTTTCTCTTTCAGGCCATGTTTGCTGCAACAGCAGCAACGATTGTTTCAGGGGCGGTGGCAGAGCGTATTAAAATCAGCGGGTATATGATATTTACCCTGCTGTACGTAGGATTGGTATACCCGATCGTCGGTAGCTGGAAATGGGGTGCAGGATTTCTGGATGCACAGGGTTTCTACGATTTTGCCGGCTCCACGCTGGTTCATTCCGTGGGTGGATGGGCCGCATTGGTCGGGATCTGGATCCTGGGTCCACGCTTAGGGAAATATGGTAACGGCAAGGTGAATGACTTTCCGGGATCATCCGTCCCGCTTGCGACGATCGGTGTGTTCTTGCTCTGGCTGGGATGGTTTGGATTCAACGGGGGATCGGTGCTTTCAGCAGATCCAGCAGACACTTCCCTGGTTCTGGTAACGACCTGTCTTGCGGCCGCAGCCGGAGCCATAGGTGGTACCATAGGCGGCTATATTATGTTCAAGCGACTTGATTTCGGTATGGTCCTGAACGGTATATTGGCCGGCTTGGTAGGTATTACCGCTGGCGCGGACCAAATGGGTCCAGGATCAGCCCTGCTGATAGGACTCATCAGTGGAATGCTGGTTGTCTTTTCAGCCGTGATATTGGATCGATTCAGACTGGATGATTGCGTAGGAGCCGTTTCAGTACACCTTGTATGTGGGATCTTTGGTACCCTTGCCGTGGGCATGTTTGGTGAAATGGCAGGATGGGGACAATTCCTCATACAATTGAAAGGCGTGGCCATCTATGGAGTGACATCATTTGGCGCTGCATTCATAATTTTCAAAACCATTGATCTAACGATGGGATTGCGCGTGTCGCCAGAACATGAAAAGTCCGGTATGGATAGCCATGAACATGGTATCCGTGGTTACACCATTACTTATGATGAATAATAGTTATTAGATGGACTGGATCGGAACCAGGTTTGCCTGGTTCCGTCTTCCAGAAATTAATTGTTAGATATGAAAAACCTCAAAAATCGAAAAGAAATGAAAAAGAAATTCAACTTAATAGTATCAATATTATGTTTGTCCGGATTGACCGTCTTTGCTCAGGATGAGGAAAAACCAGGACTTTCCATATCCGGATCGGTGGATACATATTGGAAATATGACTTATCCGGATATGTATCGGATGATGGAACCTCCAACATCCCTACCAGTTTCGCCGATAATCAGAACTCCCTTTCAATAGGTATGCTGGATATCGCGTTGTCGCAGACTGTAGGAAAGGCCAGTTTCGTAGGCGAGTTTTCGTTCGGGCCACGAAGCTTTAAATCCATTCCTACCTTCCAGATTGACGGAGATGATGACATCAATATCAATATACAGAACCTGTATATAAGCTATGCCTTTACGGAAAAGATCTCCATGACCGCAGGCTATATGGGTACATTCGTTGGATATGAGGTCATTTCACCCGTGGCCAACTTTAACTATTCCACGTCCTACCTTTTCTCCTTCGGACCATTTCAAAATGCAGGTATCCGATTGGACTGGACCATAATGGATAATTTCGCCGTAATGGTCGGGCTTTTCAACGACTGGAATGTGTACCAGGACTTTAACGGTATTTCTGACTTCGGGGCACAGGTGTACTGGGCTCCTGTGGATGGTTGGGACATTTATGTAAATTTCCTGACCGGTGATCCCTCAGGTACAATCATAGACCTGACCACTTCTTACCAGATCACGGATAAGTTCTTCCTGGGTCTGAACCTGGCTGACTACTCGGCTCCTGATAGTGATGCCGGCTACTTCGGTACCGCACTTTATCCGCAATTTGCCTTCTCAGATCTCTTTTCACTCGGTCTGAGATCGGAATACTTTAAGATCAAAAGTGGGGAATCAAGTGTGTCGGACGAAAATGTATTTTCCAACACAATTACAGGTAACTTCAGTATGGGTCCCATGCGGTTTCTTGCTGAATGGAGACTGGATGGCGCATCATCCGATTTCTTTGTCAATGGAGATACCAATCCTACTTCAAATGCTTCACAATTCTTACTGGCTGCAATCTATGCGTTTTAATTCGATGACCACTCTGAAAACAGGAAAGGCCCTCGCCGGGTCTTTCCTACTTCTTATCGGGACGCTTGCCTGCACCACCCCTGTGATAGGCCAGACCACTTCATTGCCGCTCAATCAGGAGGATAAGGTGGAATATGTTCATGCCGTAGAAACAGATTCGCTTCCCTACCTGACCCTCTGGGACAATGCCATGGAATTTTTAGATTCCCTTACTGTTCCGGATCAACTCGCAAAAGAGGTAATGGCTAGCGATGACCTGACAGAACTCAGCCACCAGTTTGGATTTTACCTGATCGTAAAACCGGCCCTGACAAAACAAGTGGAAGGGGTGATGATGGCCGACCTGAATATGAAATTCAACGGCTCCGGATATGAATATTCCATTAACAATTTCAGGTTCATCAAATATGCCAGGAACAGGTTCGGAGTCTTCGTCCCTAAAAGCTCAAAAAAATACCCGCTGGAGAACTATTATCCTGATAATCAGAAAAAAAATTGGCAAACTCACTTTGAGACAATTAACAGCAAAATTCAGAATATAGCAGTTAATTTAGAGCAAAAAATGAAAGAAATACGTAATTCCAATTAATTTTAGATAAAATATTTACTATAAAATTTATTTTTACGTAAAAAGATATATATTTGCTCGTCTCATTGGCAAATCGTTGGGCAAACCAGCAATTATATTATTAATATCACATGTTATACCCTATAATTGTTGTGTTTTTTGCAATAGAATTATTAAATCATTAAACAATTTATAAAATAGAATGTAAGTAAAATTATGGCACAAATTCGATTTAAATCGCTGGAGCAGGCCGGGAACCGGGTCTTTCCAGAAGTCAAGGCTCCATCCAATAAAATTTCGGATTATTTTGGAGTCAATGCATTCGGATTAGAGAGGATGAAAGAAACCCTTTCTCCGGATGTGTACAAGAAAGTCAACTATTTTATCGACCGTGGGAAAAAGATTGATTCGGAGACGGCCGATGCTGTAGCTGCTGCCGTAAAAACCTGGGCCATTGGCAAGGGCATTACGCACTACACACACTGGTTCCAACCACTGACCGGCGCTACCGCAGAAAAGCATGATACCTTTTTTGAAGGAAATGAAAAAATTGAGAAGTTTAAGGGCAGCGCCCTGGTTCAGCAGGAACCTGACGCCTCTTCATTCCCAAGCGGAGGGATAAGAAGTACTTTTGAGGCACGGGGATATACCGCCTGGGATCCTAGTTCACCGATGTTCATTTGGAGTAACACCCTATGTATTCCAACGGTGTTTATATCCTACACAGGAGAAGCCCTGGATAATAAAACGCCTTTGCTTAAAGCACTTGAGCTGGTGGATAGAGCCGCTACTGCCGTATGTAAGTATTTTGACAGGGATGTGTCGAAAGTTAATGCCAGCCTGGGATGTGAGCAGGAATACTTCGTGATCGATAAGGCCCTGTATTACGCAAGACCCGATCTGGTTATGGCAGGACGTACAGTATTCGGTCATAATCCCGCCCGTGGACAGCAATTGGATGATCACTATTTTGGATCCATCGCGCCAAGGATATATAACTTCATGAGGGATTTTGAGATAGAGTGCCATAAATTGGGGATTCCGGTAAGCACAAGACACAACGAGGTAGCACCCGGACAGTTTGAAGTGGCCCCATTCTTTGAAGAACTGAATGTGGCTGCCGATCACAACCAACTCATGATGGACACCATGCAGAAGGTGGCTGAACGGCATAGCCTTCGCGTACTGTTCCATGAGAAGCCATTTGCCGGACTGAATGGAACCGGGAAACACAACAACTGGTCCTTAATTACCAACACGGGCGTGAATTTATTCCAGCCCAGCAGCAGCGCCAGGGAGAACCTGCAATTCCTGGTTTTCTTTGTCAATACCATCAAGGCTGTGTATGAATATGCCGATCTGCTGAGGGCCAGCGTAGCAACCTCCGGCAATGATTATCGCCTGGGCGCTAACGAAGCACCTCCTGCAATCGTGTCGGTATTTATCGGATCGCAGTTGTCTGCTGTACTTGATGAACTTGAACACAGCGGGAACATCAAGATCCGCAAAGGGGATAACATGTACCTTAAATTCGGAATAGAAAAGATCCCTGAAGTATTGTTGGATAACACCGACAGGAACAGAACATCTCCGTTTGCTTTCACAGGGAATAAATTTGAATTCCGCGCTGTGGGAGGAGAAGCCAATGTAGCTTCCCCAATGACCGCATTGAATCTCATTGTAGCTGAACAATTGAAACAATTCAAGGCTGACGTAGATGCCAGGATTGCCAAAGGATCCGAAAAAAGACTGGCCATCGTGAACGTTTTGAGGGAATATGTAAAATCCTCAAAGAAGGTTCGTTTTGAAGGAGATAACTACTCCGAGGCATGGGTGAAAGAAGCGGAAAAAAGAGGACTTTCAAATATCAACAATACACCGCGGGCCCTGAAAGCCTATCTGGATAAGAAAAACAAGGATATCTTCATCAAGAATCAGATCCTGAATGAAAGGGAACTTGAAGCCAGGAACGAAACAATGCTGGAGAATTACATTATGAAGATCCAGATCGAGTCCAGGGTTATGGGTGACCTCGCCATGAACCATGTGGTACCCACCTCAGTGTCCTATCAGAACAAACTCATAGAGAATGCCAATGGCTTGAAAGGTATTGGAATTGATGCCGCTGCAGTAGTGAAAACCATCACTGAAATTTCCAAGCACATAGAAGCCATAAAAGTGGGTGTAAATGATATGATCGATGAGCGTAGAAGGATCAACAAGATCGAGGATACCTATGACAAAGCGATCGAGTATTGTGACAATATAAAAGAGAAATACTTTGAGCGGATCCGCTATCATGTGGATAAACTCGAACTGTATGTCGATAATGATGACTGGCCATTGGTCAAATACAGGGAACTTCTCTTTGTTCGATAAAAATCACAAAGGCCGGCTCCTCAGCCGGCCTTATTTTTTTTACCGGGTGTGCACTCCCTCGTAAACCAAATTCAATAATATTACACGGGCCTTCACAATATAGGTGCCACTATCAGTAAAGACCCGATTCCATTTACCGCAGGCCTAATTTTTTAAATTTCTAGTGTATATAATGTTCAAAATTATGTTATCTTACGTCGCCATGTCGGACTTTTTTCATCGGGACAAAGCCTGTCAGTTGCAGTCCTGATTTAACAACAAAATTTTATACACATGAAAAACCTAGTTATTGCAATCTTCGTCGTATCACTTCTTGCCAACTGTCAACAAAAGGATAAGGAATCGGATTGGATCTCTTTATTTGATGGGCAGACCCTGGAAGGTTGGACGGCCAGTGAAAATAAGGATACCTGGTCGGTGAAGGATGGGAACCTGGTATGTGCCGGAGATCGGTCTCACCTGTATTATACGGGATCAGTGAATAAGGCCGAATTCAGGAACTTTGAATTCAAGGCGGATGTGATGACCTTGCCCGGGTCTAATTCGGGCATATACATTCATACAGCATATCAGGAGGAGGGCTGGCCTGCCAAAGGGTATGAAGTACAGGTCAACAACACCTTTGTGGGAAATCCGGTAAGTCCGGAACTAAAGAAAACTGCCAGCCTGTATGGAATTAGGAACAAATTTCTGACTACGGTGAATGATAACGAATGGTTCACCATGCATATCGTGGTAAAGGGGAACCGGATACAGGTCAGCGTAAATGATCAGCTGATCACAGACTATACCGAACCCGAAGATCCCTACCGCCCTTCCGAAAATGATCAGCGATTTCTGGATAGAGGTACTTTTGCGCTGCAGGGCCACGATCCCGGAAGTGTTGTGCACTATAAAAACATCATGGTAAAAGTACTGCCTGAAGATGCAGTTTTTGAATTCGAGCAAAGACGCCTCGATCCTGACCTCGAAAAAACCATAACCAGACTGCACATGACGGGTTTCCCCATCATGGATCTCCATGTCCATTTGAAAGGCGACCTGACCATGGAAGAGGCCCTGGCCCAATCACGGTATAAAGGCATTGACTACGGGATTGCAGTCAACTGCGGCAAAGCGGAAGATTTTCCAATCAACAATGACCAGGAACTGCTGGACTATATCGCCCAGGTAAAAAATGTACCCGCGTTCAACGCCATGCAGGCTGAAGGCCGCGAATGGGTGGATATTTTCTCCATAGAGGCGGTAAAGACCTTTGATTATCTATTCACGGATGCCATGACCTTTCTGGACCCGGATGGTCAGCCGGTGCAGATGTGGAAAGCGGATCAGCTGGAACGGCTCGATTTCTCTGACCCTGAAGCTTTTATGGATAAACTCGTGGATTATATCGTGACCATCCTGAACGAGGAACCCATCGATATTTATGTGAATGCTACCTATATTCCTGATCCTGTAGTCGAACGGTATGACGAGCTCTGGACGGAACCCAGAATGCGCAAGGTGATACAGGCAGCCATCGATAATGAGGTAGCCATTGAGATCAGCGCCAGGTTGAAGATGCCTTCCTATGCATTTATCAGGTTGGGTAAGGAAATGGGCGCCAAATTCACATTCGGCACCAACAACATTGATTCCAAACTCGGAAACCTGACCTATTGCCTCGAAGCGATAGATGCATGCGGTCTTGAAACGGTGGATATGTGGGTACCCGGGTGGTAATATAGTATATAAATCAAGATGGACAGATTCTCTAAAATATCAGTGCTTGTACTGTTAGCACTCCTGTATTTCTCCGCTCCGGTACATTGTCAGGATCATCCATTTCAGGATACAGGACTGTCTGATGAAGAGCGGCTGGATAACCTGATCTCGTTGATGACGCTTGAGGAAAAAGTAGATCACCTGTCACCTTTCCTGAGGGGCATCCCCAGGTTAGGAATCAAGGGAACAAGAACTGTGGAAGGGCTTCATGGACTGGCATGGAGCGGGCCGGCCAACTGGGCTGTCAAAGGGGAACATGCTACACCGACAACTACCTTCCCTCAGGCAATAGGTTTGGCCCAGATGTGGGATCCTGAATTGCTCGAAGAGATCGCTGCCTGGGAAGCATATGAAAGCCGTTATATCACACAAAACCAGAATTTTGGAAGAGGAGGCCTGATTGTCTTCTCTCCGAATGCGGATCTTGGCAGGGATATCCGGTGGGGCCGTACCGAGGAGTGCTATGGTGAAGATGCCTATCTCGCCGGGGAACTCACCATCGCGTTCGTCAAAGGGCTGCAGGGTAATCATCCCAGGTACTGGAAAACAGCTTCCCTGATGAAGCATTTCCTGGCCAACAGCAACGAGAATAACCGATTCATAAATTCATCGGATTTCGATGAACGTTTATTTTATGAATACTATGGCTACGCTTTTTACAAGGGAATAGTAAAAGGCGGCTCCCGAGCCTATATGACTGCCTATAATAAATACAATGGCATTCCCTGCCACGTTCATCCGGTCCTGAAGGAAGTGACAGTCGAGGAATGGGGACAAAATGGTATTATTTGTACGGATGGCGGGGGATTCGGCCGGCTTGTAAGCTCACATAAATACTACCCCGATCTTACGGAGGCAGCGGCTGCATGTATTAAAGCCGGGATCAATATGTTCCTGGACCGCTATAAGGAGCCACTTGTGGAGGCAATCGAAAAGAGAATGATTACGGAAGAAGAGATCAACAATGCGGTCCGGGGAACGCTCAGAGTGATGCTCAAACTTGGATTGCTGGATGATCATAATGACAATCCATATAAGGATATCGGTATTGCAGATACGGTAAAACCCTGGACCAAGGCAGAAGCCCGTGAACTCGTTAGAAAAGCAACTGCCAGGTCCGTCGTGCTCATGAAGAATGAAGGAATATTACCTTTGAACATTCAGGAAATCAAATCGATTGCGGTTATTGGACCCAGGGCGGATCAGGTTATATCGGACTGGTATGCAGGAACGCCTCCCTATGCGGTATCTGTAGTGAACGGTATCCGGAATGCCGTTGGAGATGAGGTGGAAATCCTTTTTACAGCAACAAATAAAGCAGACTCCGCGGTTATCGCTGCCAGAGAAGCTGACGTGGCCATTGTATGTGTGGGAAATCACCCCCTGAGTTACGGACTGGGGTGGGGAGAGAATCATGTAGCGAGCGATGGCCGGGAGGAAGTTGATCGTGAAGCCATTTCATTGGAACAGGAAGATCTGGTAAAACTGGTAAAATCTGCCAATCCCAATACCGTACTGGTTATTGTCTCCAGTTTTCCATATGCTGTATCATGGTCTAAAGAGAATATTCCTGCTATCCTGCACGTTACACAATCCAGCCAGGAACTTGGGAACGGTCTGGCAGACATATTGACGGGTAAGGTAAATCCTGCGGGTCGCCTGGTGCAAACCTGGTCTGCCTCGATTGATGATCTTCCACCCATCCTGGACTATAATATACGCAATGGCCGTACCTACATGTATGATCCACATGAACCTTTGTTTGCCTTTGGTCATGGTCTCAGTTATACTTCTTTTGAGTATTCAAATCTTCTTATTGATGAATCTTCGATCATGGAGGGAGGTGTTATAGGTATTTCAGTTGATGTAAAAAATGCGGGAACCCTGGATGGCGATGAAGTCATTCAGGTGTATGTAAGTTTCCCGGATTCCGGGGTCGAAAGGCCATCGAAAGCACTTAAAGCATTTAAGCGCGTTTCAATCCCTGCGGAACAAACGGTAACCGTTACCGTACCGCTTGAGGTCGATGAGCTTAAATACTGGAGTGTGGATCAACATGCATTTATCCTAGAAAAGGGTGAAGTCGAAATTAAGATTGGCGCCTCGTCCAAGGACATACGACTGAAAGGCACTTTGAGCATAGATTAAAGAAGATGCCCCGACAAGGGGTCCTGTTTCAAACCAGGATGCTGCAGGATCCGATTAGGTATCAGTATTATTTCGTTATCGGCTTGACAGGATATCGTTTCATGAGCTCCTGGACAACACGCGGGATGTTGCGTTCCCTGGATTTGGGGTTATCATCAATCTCGCCAGAGACCACGCCCTGCCATACCAGTTTCTTTGTTTTTGTGTCAAAGACATCACACACAAGTGTTCCGACATAATAATCGTATTCCTGATAGTTGGTGGTGGAAGCACCCATGCCCCAGCCCCATCCTGGTCCGTAGCCCCATCCGCCGCCACCCATGTGGGTCGTATAGGCCGTAGCCCCGGTTTTCTGGTCGATAACAATGAAGAGAGAAACGGTGATATCCCCTCCGGCCTGCTTTAATTCGATCCCCCTGTTCATGAATTCCGTAGCAAATGCTCCTTCGATTCTTTGCTTGTCAAATTCATTCAGGATCTTGTCACTATCCTTGGCCCAGCCATAGTAACTCAGGGTTTTGTATTGGGTGAAATCAACGGATTTATCATAATCAGACCTAAAGGTTGTATCAGAACAACCAGTGAGGATCATATAAATTAACAATATTGGCAATACCTTCTTCATTGTTTCTGTTTTTTACGTATGTTAGTCTTTATTCTGTATCAGAAAATCTGGAACAGGCGCAAATATACATTAATTCCTTAAACTAAAATTATATTTCATCGGGAGGGATATAGGAGAAAAAGTAAAAAATATGGTAACTGTAATTGAAAAACTGGAAGAACATGTCAAATACCTTCCGGGTAAATTCCTGGCACTTGGGCGAGAAACGATTGATAGGAAAACCAATCCGGACAAGTGGAGTAAAAAAGAAATTCTGGGCCATCTTGTTGATTCTGCTATAAATAACCTGCAGCGATTGATCCGCCTACAATATGAACCCGGGGTTAAGATCGTTTACAACCAGGTTGAATGGGTGAGGATACAGGATTATCAGAATCAGGATGCGGAAAACGTAGTTCAACTGTGGCTATCCCTCAATCGTCAATTCATACAGGTATTAAAGAATTTTCCTTCAGAATTACTGGATCGGAAAATCGATACGGGCAAAGTAGGGCCAGAACTGCATTCTGCAGAATTTCTGATAACCGATTACCTGGCCCACCTGGAACTCCATCTGAGGCAGATCTTCACAACAGCCGATTGATGTATTCGATAATCTGTTATTTTTTGGAATGATTAAACATTATGTTTATCTGGAGGTTACCAAATAGTTGATATTTATGTCAGAAACTAAACAACATCATACGTTCTGCAGGATCTGTGAATCTTTGTGTGGCCTGGAAGTCACCACCAGGGGAAATACTGTAGTGGATATAAAACCCGACAAAGACCATGTCGCCTCCCAGGGATTTGCCTGCCCAAAAGGCCTTAAGCAACACAAACTATTCGATTCTCCAGACCGCCTCAAATATCCTATGAAGCGGGAAACGGGTGGCTGGAAGAGAATATCCTGGGCACAGGCACTTAAAGAGATCGGAGAGAAGATAAGGAATATAATTAAAGAACATGATCCTGACGCTGTGGCAATGTATGTGGGCACGGCAGCCGGGTTTGGTGTGCTTCACCCTGTATTTGCACAGGGTTTTATGACCGGATTGGGCTCCAAGAGTATGTATGCCTCCGCTACCCAGGACTGCAGCAATAAGTTTTCCGTTGCCCATCAGGTGTATGGATTTCCTTTTACCCAGCCTTTCCCTGATATTCTGCATACTGAGTGCCTGATCATCGTGGGTGCGAATCCCATGATCAGCAAATGGAGTTTCCTGCAGGTTCCAAACCCCTCAAAGCATATCAAGGATATTCAGAACAGGGGAGGGAAGGTGATCGTGATCGATCCTCGCAAGACAGAAACCGCCAAGATCGCTTCAGAACATATGTTCATCCGGCCCAATACGGATGTATTCTTTTATCTATCCTTCCTCAATGAAGTGGTCAGACAAGACGGTGTGGATCATGAACAGGTCCGGAAGTTCGGCAAAGGCTATGACACCTTGATCCACCTGGCTGAACAATGGCCGGCCGACAAAACGGAAGAGGTTACAGGGATACCCGAAAAGAAATTAAAAGAACTTGTCAGCACCTTTCTTAAATCTAACGGTGCCAGTCTGTACAGTTCAACGGGGGTAAACATGGGTACCAATGGATCACTTGCCTTCTGGATACAGGAATGCATAAATTTCATTACCGGCAACCTGGATAGCCAGGGTGGGACACTGGTGGGAAGAGGGGTCATCGATTTCCCGAAATTCGGGGTTAAAAATGGACTGCTCATGAGACCAGACCGCTCCAGGATTGGCAATTTCCAGAGTGTAAATGATGCCTTTCCGGGTGGAATTCTGGCCGATGAGATCCTGACACCCGGGAAAAAACAGATCAAAGCACTGTTTGTGACCGGAGGCAATCCGCTGATCACCATGGCGAATTCCAACCGGCTGAGAAAGGCATTCAGCCAACTTGAGTTGCTGGTGACACTCGATATATTGCCCACCGAGACGGCCAGCATAGGCACCTATATGCTGCCATGTACCACGCCACTCGAGCGGCCTGACCTGCCCTTTGTTTTTCCCATGATGCTGGGATTGCAGACCAAACCTTACCTTCAGGCCACCAGATCGATCGTTCAACCCGGTGAAGAACAAAGAGACGAGGCTTCAATTTACCTGGGATTGGCTAAAGCCTCAGGTTTTCCCATTTTTGGATCCTGGTTCGCACAGAAATTCTTAGAATTCTTGTATTGGACTAATTCTATTGGCCAGGATAAGACACATAAAAAATCCATTCCCCAGCAGCTGTTCCTGAACCTGCTGTTAAAAATAACGGGACAAAAGGGGTTCAGATCCCTGCTTAAACACAAACATGGAATGCTTAGGCCAAACCACCAGCCAAAAGACTTCCTCGACAAACGTATGGTTTCGGAAGACCAGCGTATCAATCTTGCCCCGGAGAAATTCATGGAACAGGCAGCGAAGCTGGAGAACGACTTCCAAGAGGAGCTAAATGGGAAAAACAGGTTTAAACTGATCACGAGAAGGGCAGTTACAACCCATAATTCGTGGACCCATAACTATGAGGAATTTGTTCAGGGACCGCGACAGACCAATTACCTGTATATGCATAGCCGTGATGCCAGAGATCTGAACTTGAAAGATGGCGATACGGTTGACGTGCGATCCAGGACAGCTACGGTACGACTGCCGCTTAAATTAGACGATGATCTGGGACTAAAAACGGTGGCCCTTCCACATGGGTGGGGGCACCAGGCTTCCGGGTTGAATGTAGCCAGGAAAACCAGGGGTGTCAACGTAAATATTCTTTCCGCCGATGGACCGGAAAATATCGAGAAGGTATCAGGCATGGTCAATCTGACGGGTTTTTATGTGGAGATTGAAAAAAGCATTAGCCCCCAGGATCAGGATTCGTGGTCAGGCCTTGCAGAAGATCGCTGGAATGTATGATTTATCTTAAATAATTTCCAATATCTGAAGAATTTTTCAATATTTGCCCGGAGACTATTTTCAGGCGAGCATTTCCAGGTCCGGGATAACCATTTCCAGGACCTTTTCTTTTCTGGTATATTGTGTGATCACAACGCTGAACTTTGGCCCTGGAAGTTAATCCTGAATGTCGTTTCCTTCCTCTTCCTCCACTTCTTCCTGATCCTCGGCCTCCTCAGCTTCCTGTTGTATCAAGGCCTCAGGTGTGTAGTCTATAGTTTCTTTTAGCTTTCCTCTTTTGGTGAAAAACTGCCATTTCCCATACAACTGATCGTTTTTATACAGCCCTTTTGATTCGATCTCTCCGCCGGGATAGTAGTATTCCCATTCTCCCTCCCTTACATTATCCAAAACCTGTCCCCTGTAGGAAAGGTTCCCTTCCTCGTCATAGTATTCCCAGGTTCCGTTCATCTTTCCGCCGATATATTCGATCTTTTCCTGAATGCTTTTATTCTTGTAGTAATCAATCCTGGTTCCCGCTCCATTGACAAGGTTTCCGGCTGTCAATGTGTCGTCGGTGAAATACACGTCTGTGACCAGTATCAGCCGCCCGCTTCTCCAATATTCCTCCTGTTTCTGACTGCCATCCTCCCAGAACACGCCCCAAAGTCCGTTTTCCTTGCCGTCCACATAGGAGCCAATCGACTCTATATTATCATTATCATAATAAAAAAACCACTGCCCCGTTTCAACACCATTTTCAAAGTTGCCCTCAGAAATCAGATATCCATATTCGTTAAAGTATTTCCACAATCCGTCTTTCTGATCGTCAAGATACGATCCGATGGCAAACAAAACACCGGTATCATAATAGTTTTCCCAGATACCGACTTTCTTGTCCAGCACATATTTTCCGGATACGCTGAGCTTTCCATTGTCATGAAATTCATAGTATGGCCCATTCCGGAATCCATCCTCGAAGATCATTTCATTCTTCTTCCTCCCGTTCGGATGGAAATAAACCCATTTTTTCTGGGGGATGCCATCCAGGTACTGTTTCTCCGACATCCGCTGACCATTATCATAAAATTCGGTAACAACCCCATTTATGATGCCTTCCTTGTATTCTGTCGACGATTTTACATATCCGAATTCATTGTATTCCTGCCACTGCCCATGCTTTTTCCCCTTCCTGTATTCCCCTTCCAAAATGAGGCCGCCGAAGATATCGTATTCCTTGTATTGTCCCTCAAGGGTATCATTCACATAGTTTGATTCAATGAAAGGGATCCCGTTGTCTTTATAGTAGTTCCAATAACCATTTTTCATATTGTCTTTGTAGACCCCCTCGCTCTTCAGCACCCCGTTGTTATACCTTTCTTCCCATCGCCCGGTTTTTATACTGTCATTTTCAATGGTTCCTGAAATTTGCAGACTTCCATCCTGGAAATACTGTTTGTATTTTCCGTTCACATGACCATCCACGTAATCCAGTTCAAGCAGTTTTACCTCGCTGGGCGTGTACAATTCCCATTTCCCATCCCTTCGGTTTTTGACGAAGCTGCCCTTTTCAGTGAGCTTGGTATTCTGGTTATAAATCACCCATTCACCTTCCTTGCTGTTATCCACGACCATTCCCCGGCCCACCATGGTACTGTCCTTGAAATATATAGTCTGCTCCTGGGCATACGATGTTAACACCCAGAAACAACCCAGTAAAATCGTAAGTAATGATCTCATTTTTCCCGTATCTTTTTCAAGAGCAGATCCTAAGTTATTAAATTATGAATTAAATCCTTAAATTTAATTGGCTAAAGTATTCCCGGCATGCATTTCTTCAGTAAAATCATTAATATTGATGTTCGGGTATTGGAGGGGCAGCATAAACGCTGAATATAATCTAATTTTGCATTTGATCCATGGGTGAAATAAACGTAAAATCAGTAGTTAGGCAGAAGGACCTGAATGAATTTACCAGGTTGCTGCTTCAGGATGTAAAGGCCCTGGAACGGATGCTTAAGGATGGGTATTTCGAGAAAAGCAAGATCAGAATCGGGGCTGAACAGGAAATATGCCTGATCGATGAACATTATAAGCCAGCGCCAAAGGTGATGGAGTTGCTGGACAACCTTAACCGCGACTTTTTTACCACCGAACTTGCCAAATTCAATATCGAGGCCAACCTTACACCCCATTATTTCGAAAAGGATTGCTTCTCGAAACTGGAAGCTGAGATCCTGTCATTGCTCGGTCAACTCAGGGCGGAAGCGGGCAAAATCGGGGTTGATTTTACCATTACCGGTATACTCCCTACCATCAGGAAATTCGATCTCGGACTCGACAATCTGACGCCCCTCAAAAGGTACAACGTGCTTATTGAAGCGCTCAATCGATTGAGGGGGAAGGTCTATGAGCTGCGTGTCCGTGGTATCGATGAACTGCTCATCCAACATGATTCGGCTATGCTGGAAGCCTGTAATACCAGTTTTCAGGTCCATCTTCAGGTAAATCCTGCTGACTTTGTGGAACAGTATAACAATGCACAGGTACTCACTGCCCCCGTGCTGGCCCTAGCCTCCAACTCACCCATGCTTTTCGGAAAGCGGTTGTGGAGGGAGACCAGGGTGGCCCTTTTCCAACAATCCATTGATACCAGGGTAACCGGCGAACACCTCCGGGACCGCAGCCCCCGTGTAATTTTCGGGACCAAATGGCTTGAAAATTCAATACTGGAACTGTATAAGGAAGACATTATGCGTTTCCGGATCATGCTGATGACCGGTCAGGAAGACGATGCCATGGCCTGTTTGGATAGGGGGGAGATCCCCAGATTAAGAGCGCTTACCATACATAATTCGACCATATACCGGTGGAACAGGCCATGTTATGGCATAGGTGATGATGGCAAACCACACCTCAGAATTGAAAACAGGGCCTTGCCAGCCGGTCCTACTGTAGCGGATGAAGTAGCCAATGCTGCATTCTGGCTTGGTTTAATGGCCGGTTTCGGCGATGAATACAAAGACATTACCAGCTTAATGGACTTCGACGATGCAAAATCGAATTTTTTCGCTGCGGCCAGGGAGGGTATGGAGACAGAATTGACCTGGGTAAAAGGCCAGAAAATATCCGTGGCCGAATTAATAAAAAAAGAACTGTTGCCGCTTTCCAGGAAAGGCCTGCAGCAGCGAAAAATACATCCTGCGGATATTGACCGGTATTTGTCTATCATTGAGGAACGCAATGAAACCCGCCAGAATGGATCGACATGGATCCTGAACTCTTTTTCAAAACTGGCAAAAGAAGGCAACCGCGAAGAGATTACCGTAGCCATAACCTCTGCCATGGTTGCCAATCAGAAGAAGGAAATTCCCGTACACAACTGGTCACTGGCAAAAATCGAAGATATCGGCGACTGGAAGCCTACCCATTTGATAGTGGAAGAATTTATGGATACCGACCTGTTCACCGTCCATCCGGATGATATCGTTGAGTTGGTTGCGGATATGATGGATTGGCAAAAACTGAGGTATGTGCTTGTTGAAGACGGCAAAGGGAAATTGACCGGGCTGGTGTCTTCAGGGCTACTTATGAGGCATATGAGGAATAAAGACAAAGGTAACAGCAAAGCCAGCATAGTCAAGGACATTATGGTGAAAAACCCGATACATATAGGTCCTGAAGCGAGCATCAAAAAAGCCATGGAAGTGATGAAATCAAAAAATATAGGCTGCCTGCCCGTCATAAAAAATGGAAAGCTGGTTGGTGTGATAACAGAACATAATTTCAGACGCATCGCGGCCACATTACTAAACATTTTAATAACCAAAGAGGAAGATCAATAGCGTCCATGGACAGGATAATTGGTGCATTTGAGGGAAAGGAAAAAGGACCGTTAATTATCCTGATCGGGGGATTGCATGGCAATGAAGTGACGGGCATCAAAGCGATCGATCACGTCTTCAGGAAAATTGAGAGGGAGGGATTAAAGGTTCGGGGTAAAATAGTCGGACTCAGAGGGAATAATAAGGCCATAGCCAGGAAAACCAGGTATATTGATTATGATCTGAACCGGTGCTGGACGGATGCGCATCTCCGCAAAGTATCCAATTCCCATATTCTATTTGCTGAGGATGAAGAATTATTGGAATTGAATCAGATCTTCGAGGAATTATCTTCCTATGAGGCAACCCAGAAGATCTGTGCCGACCTGCACACTACTTCCTCAGATAATGGCAATTTCATCGTGGTTCCGGAGACAACCGCTGATCATCCTGTCATCAATGCGCTGAAGCTACCCCTGATCCTGGACCTTGAGAAGCATATTAAAGGTACTCTCTTAAAGTATCTGACCGGCAAGGGATACCTGGCATTTGCTTTTGAAGGGGGACTGATCGGCAGTGAGGTAGCCGTACAATTGCACATAGCAGGGATATGGGAAATTCTGTTAACATCAGGGGCCATAGCGCCCGCTCAGATCAATGGTATAATGCAGATTGGCACCTTGCTACAGACATTTGCTTCAGAACTACCGCATAAGTTGCGGGTCCGGCATCATTATTGGATCACTGAGGAAGATAATTTCAGGATGAAGCCCGGATACATGAATTTCCAAAAAGTGAGATCCGGGGAAATAATCGCTGAAGACCGGAACGGACCCATCCAAATACCTCAGGATGGCCTGATTTTTATGCCATTGTATCAACGTTCGGGGAATGACGGATTTTTCGTGGTGGAGGAGTTGGATCCCCTGAGAAAGATAAATCTCCCCTGAGCAATGCCACCTTTATTCCCATCATAGCAGATTTACGGGCAATGATCGCAGAATATCCTGTTATCGCTGGGATATTTATCCGGAGCATCCTAATATTGCTTGTCAGGTAGTTTATACCGGAAATGTTCTGATCCAGTAAACCTATGATTCATAAACCGGAAGATATTTTACAACGGCTGAAAGAGGATGAATATGCGCCTATATATTTTCTTTCGGGCAATGAAGTATATTATATTGACCAGATTTTGGATTACATCGAAGAAAATGCCCTGGAAGAGTCGCAAAAGGGATTCAATCAGATGATCCTGTATGGGAAGGATGTTTCCGTGCAAGACATTATAAACAATGCCAAGCGGTTCCCGATGATGTCAGACCGACAGGTGGTACTTGTTAAGGAAGCGCAGGAGATACGGGACATCAATCAGCAGGTCGGTCAGGATATACTTATAAATTATGTCCAGAATCCACTTCCCTCAACCATTCTTGTCCTGGCCTACAAGAATAAAACCCTGGATAAACGAAAAACGTTTTTCAAGACGCTCGAGAAACACGTACTTCTTGTAGAAACCAAAAAACTGTACGATAGTCAGATCCCCGATTGGGTATTCCAGTATATCTCTGAAAAAGGCCATGAAGTGGAGCCCAGGGCAGCACAAATACTGGTGGATTATATTGGCAATGACCTGGAACGGCTGTCCAACGAGATTAATAAGATCTTGATCAATTATGCTGAGAAAACCCTGATCACCCCGGGCATTATCCAGAAATATGTTGGGATAAGCAAGGACTATAATGCATTTGAACTGCAGCGTGCCCTGGGCGTCAGGGATATCATCAAAGCCAATCAGATCGTGAATTATTTCAGCGCCAATACCAGGACCAATCCGATAATACCCGTTATCGCCTTGTTATTCAATTTTTTCTCCAAATTATTGATCATCCACAATGCTGTTGACAAAGACCGTAGAAAGCTGGCCCAGCTTACAGGGGTAAATCCGTATTTTATTAACGAGTATATCCATGCCTCGCACAATTATCCATTGGGTAAGGTAATCCAAAATATTCATTATATTCGCGAAGCGGACCTCCGGAGTAAGGGAGTTGGAGTGGGCAGTATCAGGGACGGAGAGATCTTAAAAGAGCTGGTATACAAACTTTTACATTGAAATATTTTTTTGGTTCGATTTTAGCTATAAGATACATACAGTATTTCAAATAATTTGTATTGATTTTCGTTAGAAGTGCATATAGACGGTTATTTATTTTCATGCTGAAAAGGCTGACCTTCCTTCTTCTGGGACTTCTGATGTATCTTCCCCTTGTAGGGCAAAATACAATTGATCGAAGCAGTACACTCAATATCTTCAACAGGGGCGTCGAACTTCTGGAAAGTAAGAACTATGCGGCGGCCAGGAGTGTATTTGAGGAATATATGCTGACGGAACCAAGCCCGGAAATGCAGGCTGAAGCGCAATATTACCAGGCCTACTGCGCGCTGATGTTGTTCAATGATGATGCCGAATACCTCTTCGAAAACTTTGTGGAACAATACCCGTCCAATTCTAAATCCATGATGGCCTATTTTGAGTTGGGCAACTATTACTACCGTAGCAATAAGTTTAAGGAGTCCATTGCCGCTTTTGAAAAGGTAAAAGCCTATAATTTATCACCCAACCAGCGATTTGAACTTAAATTTAAGCTGGGTTACAGTTACTTCAATCTGAAAGATTTTGAGAAGGCGCTTGAAAACTTTAAATATAGCTTACAGACGGAGAATGAATACCAGGGGGCAAGTGCGTATTATTCCGGGTATCTTGAGATTGAAAACGGTCATTATGAAGATGCATTGACCTACTTAAAGATCGCCGAGGAA
>Ga0209536_100003968_pt1 | contig 23530 bp, 23 predicted proteins | sample DeeMarSeWOR28_12_FD_187461 | JGI IMG/M metagenome (GOLD analysis project Ga0209536, IMG submission 187461) | Marine sediment microbial communities from White Oak River estuary, North Carolina - WOR-2-8_12 (SPAdes) (version 2) | ecosystem: Environmental > Aquatic > Marine > Intertidal zone >...
TTTGTAATAAAAAATTAAAAAGCAAATTATTTTTTTATATAACTTACATGTTAAAAATTTCAATTTTTATAAAATTTTTTTTATTAATTAATAGGTGTCAACTATTATGTTTTTTTAAAAATTTATAATATTTTTGAAATACACAAAATATAATTATCATTAAATAATAAAATTACAAACATTTATATTATTATATTTAATTACTCTTAATGGGGGTCATAAAAATGTCTCATTATACAAATAAAAACCAAATAAGGATGAAATCATCTATAACAACTATATTTACAATGTTATTGATTATATCCTTTATTTTACCGCAAGTAATAGCCTTAACTCCAACACAATCAAATTCTATTGCAAATAATATTACTATAGAACCATATAATTCCGAATTATTAGCTGAAGATATATTGTTTGTAAAACCAGTTTTTAAAAAAATGTATATTTTTGATAAAACAGAAATCACTTTATTTAGAAATAAATCAATTATTATTGGACCAATTACTTTACAAACAGCAACGGATGCACAGAATCCATTGATATCTGTTAAATATAGCTTTATAGACTTGAATAACAATTCACTTGGTCAGGATATTGTAATAGATTGGAGTGAAGATTATCCAAATTTTGATTATTATTATTCAACAAAACATCTACCATTTTCATCAGAGTTTCCTTCAATATTTAAAATTGTTGCAACTGTTCGTGTTTTAAGTATACCATATGCATCTACTAGTATAACAGTATACAAACTATTTTGATTTGAAAAAATCAATATAAACTTAAATCAAAGGCTTTTTCCTTAGCCAACCTAAATCACTGATATAAAGATCTCTTATATCATTTAAACCAAATTTCAACATAGCTAGTCTTTCCAAACCAAGCCCCCACGCAAGAACAGGGTTTTCAACACCAATTGGTTTTGTAACTTCAGGTCTGAATATTCCACTGCCACCAAGTTCCATCCACTTGTTATTCCAAAAAACATCAACCTCCATGCTAGGTTCAGTATAAGGAAAATAGCCAGGTCTAAAACGTATTTTTTCAAAACCCATTCTTTTATAAAACTCCTTTAACAAACCAATTAATTGTCTAAAATTAGAGTTTTCTTCATGGATTATTCCTTCTATCTGATAAAACTCAGGTAAATGAGTCGCATCAATGCTTTCCTTTCTAAAGACTCGTCCGATTGAAAAAACCTTAGCAGGAGGTTTTGGATTGTGATATAAATAACGAATGGTATTAACAGTAGTATGGGTTCTTAACAATACCCGTTCTGTTTCAGATTTTGAGAATCTATAACCCCAACCGGTTGAAGAAGTATTTCCACCATTTTCATGAACATTTGATATTATATCAACAAGATTTTTTTCTTTTATCTCAATTTTAGATGGAGTTTTACAATACAGTGTATCCTGCATTTCACGAGCTGGATGATCCTGTGGAATAAAAAGCATATCCATATTCCAAAAACAGGGTTCGATAAAATTTCCTTCTATTTCTTCAAAACCCATTTCCAAGAAAATATTTCTAATATTATTAATTAGATCCACAAGAGGATGGGATTTACCACCATATACAGCTGGTGCAAATGCATTAATATCATAGGGTCTTATTGTTTTTGTTTTCCATTCACCAGATTTAATTATGCTTGAAGTTATTTGCGAAATTTCTTCTATAATCTTTATACCTTTTTGTAAAACCAGTTTACCATTTTCTGTTAAAATAATTAAACTAGTAACGTTTTCTTTTACCTTGACTACATTTTTTCTAGAAAGCAAAGATTTAATCTTGGTTTTATCCAATTCAATGTTTGGTGATTCATTTAGTTTAAGAAGAATTTTTTCTTCCTCAGTTTCTGTTTTCAAGGCTTTTTTTCCAGTTTCTGTTATTTGAATAAACGTGTCTTTATCCTTTTTAATAATAGCCCAATCCTTTTTTCTTAACCAACCAATTGCAACTGGTATATCATCCTTTTTTAAAACATTTGATAAATCATTTAAAACTAGTTTTCCTCCACTTTGAGAAATTAATTTTAATGCTATTTTTTCGGGTAAACCTTTTTCTAAAAATTGTTTTCCTTCAGATCCTAGAGAATATACTGTGTTTATATGATCCTCGATTTTTACCAAAGTTTTTGATTGTAACCAAGCTGATGCATTCATTACTTCTACTTCTTGAGTAAAATCACCATTTTTTAGTATTTCTTCAGGAGATGCTTTTCCTTTTAATTTTTGAAGAGTTAGAAGTACCTTTTTTTCGTTTTGAGAAAGTTCTTTTATTGTTTTATCTAAATCCATTTAAGGCCAGGAATAAATTATACATGTTTTAATATTTTCTAAATTACATTTGATCAAAAGGTGGTTTTTCAGGTTTACTTGTATAAAATTTTGAAATAGCCCAACATATTGATTCAGGAGAAATGAAACTGCAATTATTTTTTATGTATTTTTCAGTTTGATGAATTTCATTAATTGGTATAATATTTATTTTATTATTCTTAAAATCAACTCTAAATCTTTTTTCTTTAGATATAAGATAAAAACTGGGTATTATTTTGGTACCTTTAAAATAGATTTTATCAGATTCTACACCATCTTTATCGTATAAATTAAATTCATATTGTTCATTATTGAGATTAATATGTAAACTTGTAGGTTTTGATATTCTTTTCAAAGGAATAATTTTTATCCAACAGTTGTTGTTTTTTATAAAGATTTTAAGCTCTATGTCATTAAATATTTTTTTTAATTTTTTATATTCTTGTGAAATAGTCTATTCTCCAAATATTGATCTTTCTATAACTAATAAAATTTTATGAATATGTTGACAATACCTTATATTTTTTATAGGAAAACATTAATACGTGCTTTCAAACTGGGCCCGTAGCTTAGACTGGCTGGAGCAACCGGCTGATAACCGGTAGGTCGAGAGTTCGAATCTCTCCGGGCCCATAACATTAAAATAAAATGTTGATTTTTAATGAAGAAAAAATTATTTATTTTCTTGACAATCATTGCAGCTATTGTTGTATTACTTGGTTTTTTTACAATTAGATATATTGTAGAAGCAAATGAGATAAGTAAACTACAATTAACAATTAAAGACGTACAAATACAAGAACTAAAATTAACTTATACTAAATTAAAAATCAATATAGAGATATTAAATCCAACAAATCAAGACTTATCTTCTTTATTAATAGATTATAAAATTTTTATTTCTGATATTATAGTCGGAAATGGAAGTATAGCTTTAACTAATATCCCTGCTCAAACAAATAAAGAAACAAGTACTATTGTCACAATAAATTTTATAGATGTTGCAAATGCTGTTATTGATGCGATCAAAAAACAAAATTTTGATTTAACTATTCAGGGGACATTACATGTAAAGATTCTATATGATCTTTTTTCTATTTCACATAAATTTTCTTACCTTTATCATTACATATAAATTACTAAACAATTTATTATTGAAAAGTAAAATGTTTTACTATCTAAAGTCTATCTTTTTTATAGAAAAAAATTGCAAAGATTATTTAAATGAGAGTTTAGTTTAAAATTTATTAAATTGAGGGAGGTTAAAAAATGGAAACTGTATCTACAATACAGATACTGAGAAATACCATTGGAAATCCTATTTCAAAAAAGGTTCTAGGTAAATTTTCTTGTTATTGTGAAAAATGTAAAAAAAATAGAATTGATGTTGCATTAGAAATTTTTACTGGAGTTAGAAAACAATCATGTATTAAATGTAGACTTGCAGAAAAAGCTCTAAGTGGAATTTTACATACAGGCGGTAAAACATTTGGTGTAAATCTACAACAACTGAAAGAAAAATTTAAAGACCCTTCATGGATAAAAGCTCTTTCTTTAGTGCTAAGAGGAATAGCAGATTTTGGTATACAAAAACCATTTATTACAGCAGCTCCTTTTTTAGCAGTATGGGATGTTACATATGCATGTAATCTTAAATGCAAACACTGTTATGCAAATGCTGGTAAAAAACTTGATAATGAGTTGACAACAGAAGAAGCAATAAAAGTAATAGATATCTTAGATAAAGCATCTGTTCCAATAATTTCTTTTTCTGGTGGAGAACCACTTGTTCGCTCAGATATTCTTGAAATTACCCGTTACGCTGCTGACAAAGGTATATATGTTGCTTTAGCAACCAATGGCACATTAATTACAAAACAAAAAGCAAAAGAGATGAAAAAAGCAGGAGTTAAATTTACACAAATTAGTTTGGATGGGGCAACTGCAAAAACTCATGATTCTTTTAGAGGAATTGATGGAGTATTTGAAAAAACAATAAATGGAATTAAAAATGCAGTTAACGAAGAGTTTTTTGTCAATGTAGCAACAACAGCAACAAAAAACAATTACGAAGAAATACCAAAAATTATAGATTTATGTGAAAAAATGAATGTTTCATGGTTTATGCTATATAATTTTATTCCAACAGGTAGAGGAGTATTTATTTTAAATAACGATTTAACAGCCTATGAACGGGAAAAACTCTTAAATGATATATGGTTTAAGTTGAAAGATAAATCCCATAATATTAATATGTTATCTACAGCGCCTCAATTTGCACGAATTGCACTGCAAAATGAAAAAGATGGAAATAAAAAAATTATTCCAACTCATTTTTATAACCCAGATTTATCCGACAAACTCATGAATCTTGCAGAATTTCTAGGAGGTTGTGGTTGTGGACGTTTATATTGTGCAATTAGGCCAAATGGTAATATAGATCCATGTGTTTTTTTTCCATTGACCATTGGAAATATACTTGAAGATGATTTCGAGGATATTTGGAAGAATAATCCAATTTTAGCTGAATTAAGAGATAGAGAAAAATTAAAAGACTCATGTGTAAATTGTGAATATAAATATTATTGTGGTGGATGTCGCGCAAGAGCATATGCATATAAAAAAGATTATCTTGCAGGAGATGTCGGTTGCATTAGAAATATCAATGGAGCAATACAACATTAATATCTTTTTACTAAATCATTTTTCTAAGTTTAAGAGAATTATATTAATTTTGAAATCTTGGTAACATTTATAAAAATTAATTGAATCAATAAAAAGTAAATGTTTTTTTTGTAAAATTTTAAATACTATAAATTATAATATCAATATATTAATTAGTAATATAATAATATAATCTAGTTGGTAAAAATGAATAAAATTTTGATTCTATTTACAATTTTTATCTTGTGTTTTACATCAATAATACCTATTCAGGAAAAAGCACATCCTCAAATAAGACCAAAAAATGAAAAATTCGTTAATTTTTTAATGAACCTAAAAAATAGATTTTTTAAAAAAGATTTTCCAAAAACTTCAATTTTTAACCCTCAAGATATAGAATTAAAAGATGATGCATTTCATGATGCAAATATATTAAATTATGCAGAATGGTGGTATTTTGATGCGATATTTAACAACAATTATTCCGCACAAATTACTATCTATGTTTTTAGTGTTCTAAATCAAAAATTTATAATTACAGGATTAAAAATTTATAATAATGGTTTAAATGTAATTACTAGAGAACAATACTATATTTTTAATGATTTAGCTATTTCTAAAGAAACACCATTAATTGAAGTAGATGGTATACAATTTATGAAGGGATATATTGATGAAGCCTCTGGTTGTTGGACTTATAATGTGCAATTATATTTTGCAGATGCCTCAGTTGATTTACAATTTATAGGTAAATCAAAAGGATGGAAAGGTGATTTATCAATTGGGGGTTGGGCAGTGATTCTTCCTAAGGCGGAAGTTGATGGTACAATCAATTTTTTTGGAAATGAATTTCATGTTAAAGGAATTGGTTATCATGATCATAATTGGGGTATGAATTTATTTGATTTACTTCACTTTGGTTGGTATTGGGGTAGAATCAATACAGATAATTTAACAATTGTTTGGTTTGTAATTTTAAATTCTAGATTAGATAGCAATAATATATGTGTAATAAGTAAAGGTGAAGGAGATTATTTAAATATAGATCCAAATGATATATATTTTAGTGCTAAGGATTATAATTTAGATTTTATTTGGGTGCTTCCGTATAGCTTTAATTTAAAGGTTGATATAGAAGATGTTTATTTTTCAATAGTTATGAATACTAAATCAATTGATTCTGATTTTAAAATTAATGGACATTATTGGCGATATCACATTAATTGCTTGGGCAATGTCATTATTGATGGTGAGATAAAGAGCATATCTAGTATACAAATAGCAGAGTTTATGCGTTTAAGGTAAATTTTAAAAAGGTTTAAAATTTAGTTTTATTTTTTACAAATATTCACAAATATTTAGTATTGGTTCTATATTATTGTCTTAATTTATGGTTGCAAAAGAATCTGATAGAACTGATCCTATTTGTGGAATGAAAGGTACAATTCCTGCGCATGGTCATTATTTCTGTAGTGAATACTGCATCAGAAAATATGAAGATCAAAATAAAATTTCTGAAGAAAAAAAATATTGTCCAAGCTGTACAGTTAAACCAGGTACACCTTGGTATAAAGAAAGATTATATATTACATCAATTATTGCAATAATTCTTCTAGTTATCAGCTATTTTGTTGTTGTAATGAATCCTTTTTTTTATGCATTTGTAGATTATTTGAAACTTATATGGTGGGCAATAATAATCGGCTTTTTAATTGGCGGGATAATTGATTATTTCATACCAAGACAATATATTGAAAAATATTTATCTAGGCATCAGAAAAGAACAATTTTATATTCAATTATTTTTGGTTTTTTAATGAGTGCTTGTTCCCATGGTATTTTAGCAATTTCAATAGAACTTTATAAAAAAGGTGCGAGTACTTCCTCAGTTATAGCATTTCTTTTGGCATCTCCTTGGGCAAATCTACCTATTACAATTTTATTATTCAGTTTCTTTGGAGTAAAAGCTACATTTATTGTTTTATCAGCATTGGCAATTGCGTTTATAACTGGTTTAATTTATCAAAGATTAGAACAAAAAAATCTGGTTGAATGTAATAAATGTAGGCATGGTGAAGATAATGAAGTTTTAAGTGATTTTTCGATAATTAATGATATAAAAAGACGATGGAGAAAATACGAGTTTACTACAAAAAATAATATAAAAGCAATAAAAGGAACATTAATTGGCTCATGGGCGCTTACAAAAATGGTTATGTGGTGGCTTATAATAGGAATTATTATGGCGGCTTTTGCAAGAGCATACATTCCAACTCATATATTTCAGCAATACATGGGCCCAACCCTGCTTGGTTTATTAGTTACATTGTTTTTTGCAACAATAATAGAAGTTTGTTCAGAAGGAAGTTCGCCTTTAGCATTTGAAATATATGATAAATCTGTTCAAGTTGGGGCTCCTGCTTTTGGAAATTCTTTTACATTCTTAATGGCAGGAGTTGCAACAGATTATACGGAAATAGGTCTTATCTGGCAAAATATTGGAAAAAAAGCAGCTATATGGTTACCAATAATAACCGTTCCTCAAATTCTAATACTAGGTTTTTTATTCAACCTTTTATAAAGATGAACCAGATATTTCATCAAAACAATAATCATCCCATTTTTTATAACCTAGTAAAATTTCAAGTTCAACTGGTGTAATAATTGGGGTCTTAAACTGTAAATAATCATCTATTGCAATTCTTGGACATGCTGTGGAAACAAAACAATCAATTTTTGAAAAACCCTGAATTAGAGAAAAAGAAATATTATCAATTGTAAAAATATACGATTTTTTTCCTTTAGAGTTTAATTTTTCTTTAATTTTATATGCAAGTTCAATGCGTTGTTGACCATATTTTGTTCCAACAATAATACCAAATGAATTTGCATTTTTAGAGCGAGCAATAGCTCCATATCTTTGTTTTAAAATCATATCCTTTAAATCTTCAAGTTCTTTATCTTTAATCTCATTTGTGTAGGGATCACAAGCAATCACTTTTTTTTTAGTACTAAGCATCAAACCAAGTGGATGAAAATTGCCACTACCTATAAATAAAAACAAATCAACATCTTTTTTAATAAAAGATGCAGAAGAAAAATTACAACCTAATATTTGACCATTTAGTTTAATACGATTATCACCTTTTCCAATAAAAACTTTTAAATTTTTATCTTCAAGTATTTTTTTTATTTCCTCCAATTTATGTGCATGTTGAGTAGTTGATACTAAGCCAATTTTTTTATCTTTTATTAAGGGTAATACTTTATAAACAATTTTTGATATATCCAAATCAGATTTTGCATTAACAAAAAAAGTTCTAACTCCTGTTTTTTTAGAACAATTTATAGATTCATGTCCAATTTGTATCACAAAATCAAAATCTAAATTATTTGATTTAAAATCAATAAGGTCACAAGCACCAAAACATGGGTCTGCTGAAATCAAAACGGTTGCTTGGGTTTTTACTTCCAAAAATTCAACGAATTTATCAAAATAAATTTTTAATCCTTCAGGAATCTGTAAAACTACTTTTTTATAATTTTTTTCATTAATTAATTTTACAGCTTCTTCCAAATCTATATCATAATTTGCAATTTTCACAATTTAACACCCATTTGTTTTATTTAGAATGTCTCTAAAAACCTTTATTTGATAATCATAAGATTTTTTTGAAATATCTATTTCAACAAAGTTTTCTTTATTAGTAAATTTTTCAAAAGAATTTTTTTGTTTTAGATAAATTTCCCATCTACCATCTGAAATGGATTTCTTTTTAACACGTTTTTCTAGATATATTTTAACATATTTTTCAGGACATTTACAAAATAAAATCAAAAAAATCGCATTATTTTTTCCAGCAATATCACAAGCTAAATCTCTTAATTTTTTTGTCTTAAACGTTGCATCCAAGATAACATTTTCACCTTTGCTTAATAACTTATCTGCTTTTTCTAAAGCTTTTTCGTAAGTATAAAACATTTTTTCAGGTGAATATAAACCAGTATTATACGCATCATGATGTTTTTCAAATTTATCTATTCCTTCCAGTTCTTTTCTGATTTCATCTGTGCTAATTATATTTGCATTGTAATCAATTGCAAATTTTCTTGCAACTGTTGTTTTACCTGTACCTGTTAAACCACTTGTTATAAAAAATATAGGTTTTGATTCAACAAGATCTCTAGAAAATAAGCTAGAATAATAATAAGCTAAATCAAAATATTTACTAGCATTTTTTACAATATCTTGTTTTTCTTTTTTATCAATGTGTGGATCATTTAATTTAAAACCTATTACCTTACCTCTTACATAAGCCCTGTAACATTTATAAAAATTAATTACATCATAAATACCCAAATCCTTACTTATTTCAACATATTTATTAATATAATAACTGGATTGAAATGGACAGCCTTGAAAATCCAGATCCATTGCCAAAAAACATAAATCAGATGCAGTGTCACTATATCTAAAACGTTTGTTAAATTCTATACAATCAAAAATAAAAATTTTATCATTTGAAACAACAATATTACCTGAATGCAAATCCCCATGACAATCTCTGATATAACCATTTTTTATTCTTTTTTGAAAGATATTTTTTTTCTGTTTTAAAAATTTATTAGTTGTGTTTTTAATATAGTTAAAAACTTCTTTTGTAATAGTTATATCAATTACTTCTTTAGTTTGATCAAAATTTTCATCTGTATTTTTTTTAATGGTGCTAATACCACCATAGTTATCTATTTCTTTTGAACTTTCACTATTTTTATAAAAATTATCTAAAATATCACATATTTTATCCAAGATTTCTTCGTCAATTTCTTCTTTTTTAAGTAGATTAGTCATTATTTTTTCTTGTGGAAATTCTTTCATTTTTACAGCATATTCAATTACTTTTCCTTTTCCATTTAATTCTAAATTATTGTTATTTAGAGTTATAGGAACAACACCAAGATAAATATCTGGGCATAATCTTTTATTTAGTCTTGTTTCTTCTTCACAAAAATATTTTCGCTTTTCAAGTGTGGAGAAATCCAAAAAACCAAAGTTTAGAGGTTTTTTTATTTTATATGCATATTTACTAGTTAGAGCAACATATGATATATGTGTTTGTATAAGTTTAACAGAGTTTATGTCTTTACCATATAATTTAGGATTTTTAAGACTTTGAAATAACAGAGATTCTAGCATACAAACTACAAAAGGTCATAGCTTTTAAAAGTTTTATCTATAATGGAATTAACCAAAAAAATAAACAATTGAACCTATAAACATTATCTGTAATACCAACATAAAAATAGCAGCCGGAACAAGTATCTTGTACATTCTAGTTGTATCGGTTTTCAAATAGTCACTACTTAAGACATTGCATAAATGAATAGGTGAAATCAGATACCCAACAAGAGAACTTATAAAAATTAAACTTGTTAATCCAACTAAAGTTACAAAGCTAAGCTCAGATGGAAAAAAAGGTACAAGTATTGGATAAGAAAGTGCAACTGCACCAAGATTATAACCAGTAATAACACCCAAAATTAGTGGAACAATTACAACCATCCATATTGCTGGAAAAGGTAAAGTCATTATCAAGTCTTTAAGAACAATATTTGCTTGTGATATTTCAAATATTTCTCTAAAAATCATAATTCCAAAAATTGCTAAACCTAGTTTCCAAGTCAGTGATTTTTTAATAATTTGTAAAAACTCATTAAAACTAATTTTTGAAATAAAATATAATAATATAATACTTAAGAAAACGCCAATTAAAAAAGTTCTAATTTCAGGGATACCAAAAAATTGTAAAAAAGCATATAACACAATTGGTAAAATTGGTGGAATAATAAAAATAAGATCAGAGTAAGATTTACTTGATTTTAATTTTTGCATCGGTGTATTTTTTATAAACTTTTTAAGAAAAATAATTCCAATTACAATTGATGCAAAAAATGCAGGAATATTAACCAATATCAATGTATAAATCCCAATATTTGAAAATTTAGAACTAGTTATAAGTATTAAAGCAGAAGAAATAGGATAAATTGGAAACCATATGTGTCTAAACCAGATGTTTAAAAAATTTTTTTTATTTTGACTAAGATTGTATTTATTTCCTTCTTCATCAATTGTTGGAGCCGAAAAAAGTGCACCCCCTGGTACAGGCATAAGTCCATAAACCGCAGGTATAATTCCTAAAGTTCCACCCTTGGTAAATATTGTACTTAAACAATTAATTAGTTTTTTAATAGCCCCAGTTTCTTGCATACATTTTGCTAATACAAAAATCAATGTCATAAGAAAAGCTAACTCAATTGTTTCTGTGTAAATTATTTTTTCATCAAATGAATAGATAGTTGCTTGAATAATTGCTTTAGCAATATCTTCTGGATTGATTATTTGTAAAGAAAAAATTCCAACAATAATTGAACCAAGGATTAGTGATAAACCGAAATTAAATTTCTTACGAATTAAATAAATTATAACAATAAATGCAAATATTACTCCAATAAGATTAAGCATCAATGCAACGAAACAAAAATATATTTAACTAGTTAACCTTTGTTGAAAAAACCTTATTATTTTGGTTTTTTTCAAATTCCATTTTCTCGCCTTCAGTCCATTTTTCATCAAATTCTTGTTTTAATTTTTCAACAATTTCTTTTTCAACTGTCCAAAAACCAATTTCGTCTTCTCTTATTGGACCTGATAGAATCAATGCTCTATCATCACCAACAATAAAATTTCCTTTTATCCCTTTATGCTCTTTTGCATCAATTCCTGCTAGCAATTCTTTATTTTTATAGGTTTTAACTATAACTTTGGAATTTTTAGGGATTTCTATATCTGAAAGATATTCTGCCATAATTTTTGGATTAGATATTTCTGATAAGCTCCAATTTTTTGCTCTCTTTGAAGCTGAAGTAACCTGTGTTGTTTTTTTAGAACCTAATTCAATAGCTAGACCAACTAAAACTACACCTATTATAAATCCTATAATTAATGAGATTACATCCATGCTCCACATCCATCTTTTTATGTAAAAGAGTATATTATAACATAGATATAATAGTTTGGTTTTATTAATATTAATGGTAATGCTTATTATTAACTTTGTAATATGGGCAGCAAAAAAAATAAGGTTTTAATTTTATGTATAAGGAAATTGGAAAAAAAATTAATGAGTTAAAGAAAAAAAACAACGCGATTATTTTAGCTCATAATTATCAGTTACCAGAAATACAGGATATAGCTGATTTTATTGGTGATTCCTTGGATTTATCATTAAAAGCATCAAAAACTGATGCAAAAAATATTGTTTTTTGTGGTGTAGATTTCATGGCTGAATCGGCTAAAATATTAAATCCAAATAAATTTGTTATACATCCAGATCTAGATGCTAAATGCCCGATGGCAAATATGGTGAATCCAAAGGATGTTTCTAAATTAAAAAATTTACATCCAGATGCAGAAGTTGTTTCATATATAAACACAACCGCTGAAATAAAAGCAATGTCAGACATGTGTTGTACATCTGCAAATTCAGTAAAGATTGTAAAAAGTTCATCGTCTAAAAAAATAATTTTTATCCCGGATAAAAACCTTGGGGAATATGTTAATAGATATGTCAAAGATAAAGAACTTATTTTATGGCCTGGTATATGCCCGACTCATAATAATATACGTAAAGAGGAAATATTAAAACTTAAGAAAGCTCATACTAATGCACAAATTCTTGTTCATCCTGAATGTAGATCGGAAATAATTGATTTATCAAATTATGCTTTTTCAACAAACGGTATGGTAAAATATGTAAAAGAATCAATTGAAAAAGAGTTTATTATAGGAACTGAAAAAGAGTTATGTTATAGGTTAAAAAAAGAAAACCCAGATAAAATTTTTTATCCAATAAAATCAGCAATTTGTCCAAATATGAAAAAAATTACTTTAGAAAAAGTATTAAATAGTTTAGAATACTTAGAACCAAAAATTGAATTAACAGATGAAGTAATGATAAAAGCTAAAAAACCTCTTCAAAGGATGATGGAAGCTGGACGAGGAGATTAAATGAGAAAAGTATATATGGATTATGCAGCAACAACTCCTGTTGATGATGAAGTACTTGAAGAAATGAGACCTTTTTTTCAGAAATATTATGGTAATGCATCTTCTATACATTCTTTTGGAAGAGAGGCATTTGATGCTATTGAAAATGCAAGGACACAAGTTGGGAGTTTATTATTTTCAGATGCAGAGGAAGTTATTTTTACATCAGGTGGAACTGAATCAGATAACCTTGCAATAAAAGGAATAACATATCTTAATAAGAATAAAAGAAATTCTAAAGGTTATAATATAATTACATCAGAAATAGAGCATCCAGCTGTTCTTGAAGCTTGTAAACATTTAGAAAAACAAGGTTTTAAAATAAAATTTTTACCTGTTGATAATTATGGTCTTATTAAACCAAGTGATTTAGAAGATGCTATTTCTAAAGATACTTTTTTAGTAACAATTATGTTTGGTAACAACGAAATAGGAACTATTGAGCCTATGAAGGAGATCGGAGAAATAACAAAGAAACATGATATTATTTTTCATACAGATGCAGTTCAAGCAGTTGGTAAGCTTGATATAGATGTAAAAAAATTAAATATTGATCTACTTTCTATTTCTTCACATAAAATATATGGACCTAAAGGAGTTGGTGCACTTTATATCAAAAAAGGTGTTAAACTTGAACCACTAGCTCATGGTGGAGGACATGAAAAAGGTTTTAGAAGTAGCACATTAAATACTCCAGGTATAGTTGGTCTTGGAAAAGCTTGTGAACTTGGTAAAAAACGTATGAATAAAGACATAGTGTATATAAAAAATTTAAGAGATACTCTTATTAAAAATGTTTTAAAAATTGAAGAAAGTTATCTTAATGGCCACCCTGAAAAGCGTTTGGTAAATAATGGTCATTTTCGTTTTACTGCAATTGAAGGAGAATCATTAAATCTCATGCTTGATGAAAAAGGTATTGCTGCTGCAACAGGTTCCGCTTGTTCTTCCAAAAAGCTACAAGCATCCCATGTTCTTTTGGCAATAGGTCTTGAACCTGCTGAGGCACATGGCTCTATTCGTTTAAGCCTTGGCAGAACCAGCTCTAAAGAAGATGTTGAATATGTATCCGATGTTCTACCTAAAATAGTTCAAAATTTAAGAAACATGTCTCCACTTTGGAATAGATAAGGAGTTTTTTTCTATGGAAGATATGTATACAGAAAAGGTAAAGGAACATTTTTTTCATCCTAGAAATGTTGGTGAAATAAAAGATGCTGATGGTTTTGGTAAAGTAGGTAATCCTACTTGTGGGGATGTAATGGCTATTTATATAAAAGTTAAAGATGATAAAATTATAGATATAAAATTTAAAACATTTGGATGCACTGCAGCAATTGCCACAAGCAGTATCCTTACAGAAATGGTAAAAGGAAAAACCCTTGATGAAGCACTTAAAGTTACCCGTGATGATGTTGCAAATGAATTAGGTGGATTGCCTGCAATAAAAATGCATTGCTCTAATTTAGCAGCAGATGCATTACGTGAAGCAATTAAGGATTTTAGAAATAAACAAAAAAAGTGAGATTATGAGCTCATATATATATATTGATGGTTGGAAAGTAAATATACGTTTTTCATCTGCACATATTATACCTGATTATGAAAAATGTGGGAAGCTCCATGGCCATACTTATGCGATTCATGCAAAAATTAGTGGTAAATACGACAAAAATGGAATAATAATGGATTTTTCACAGCTTAAGGGCGCTCTTAAGGAAATAGCTGATGAATTGGATCATAAGATTTTAATTCCTGAGAAAAACAAGTTGGTAAAAATTGAAAAAAATAAAACAAATATTAAGGTATCATTTCTTGAGAAAAGCTACAGTTTTCCTTTATCTGATTGTGTTTTTTTACCTATTTTTTCTACAACTGCCGAAAATCTTGCAATGTATGTTCTTGAAAAAATCCAAAGTAAAATTACTTTTTTAGAAAATATTGAAAATATTGAAATCGGTGTTGATGAAGGCTATGGACAAGGTGCTAAGATTTCAAAGAATTTATAATAAATGGTTGTTAAAATGGTAAAAAAAGCAGTTTGTCTTATTTCTGGAGGGGTTGATTCTAGTGTATCTGCGTTTATTGCAAAAAATCAAGGATACAACATTTATGCTCTTACTATAGATTATGGTCAAAGACATAAAAAAGAAATAGAAAATGCAAAAAAAATTGCATTATTATTAAATGCAAAAAAACATATAATTCTTGATATAAACTTAAGTAAATTTGGTGGCTCATCACTTTTAAATAAAAATATAGAAGTAGAAAAAGATCAAAACTTAAAAAACATTGGAAAAAAAATCCCTTCAACTTATGTTCCAGCTAGAAACACAGTTTTTTTAGCAATAGCATTGGCATTTGCTGAAACAACTGATGCCGATGCAATTTTTATAGGAGCAACTGCAACTGATTACTCAGGTTATCCAGATTGTAGACCAGATTTTATAAAATCTTTTCAAAAATTATCTAATATTGCTACAAAAAAAGGACTAGACGGAAAACAGATAAAAATTAAAGCACCTTTGCTTAATTTAACTAAAAGTCAGATTATTAAAAAAGGATTGAAATTAAAAGTACCATTTGATAAAACCTGGTCATGTTATGCAGGAGGTAAAAAAGCCTGTGGAAGATGTGACTCATGTTTATTGAGGTTAAAAGGTTTTAAGGAGCTTGGTATTAGTGATCCTTTACATTACAGATATCTACCAAATTGGTATTTAAAAAAATAAAAATTATTTCTGTGTTTTCCTCTTTTCTTTAATATAACCATAAACGTCCAAAGATATAGGAATTGACACAAGTATAACTATAAGGATAATTAAACAGGTAATTGAATCACCAGGTACATTTTGTAAAGTGCTTTTTCCTCCAATTATATCATTGAATATCAAATTTAATGTACCTATCCATGGAAGCTCCCCACGTGCTTTTCCTGAAATCCATTCAGGTTTTATTAGATCTTCACAAATACCTCCTTCTTGATCAGTAGTTGGATTTGTAAAGGGGTTATCTCCCTTTGTTATAAAACCTGAGTGAGGATTTCTAGGAGTAAATCTGTTTAAATTTAGTTCAGGTATTGTTATTGAAGTTACATTTTTTTGTTCTTCGTATCCCTCCACTGTATATGTGTTATATTCCTCATTGTATTCCACCCAAGCCATGGCTCTATGGATGATTTGATCTCTACTTTCATCACCATAGGGTCTGTAGACAATAACATCACCATAATCCTGATATTGATATGTATCTTGATCTTTCATGGCATGAGCAACTACCTCAGATTTACCATTTACTTTAACTAAAAAAACCATATCGCCTGCATCAATAGTACCAATTCTACCAAAAGGCTCATTCGGATGCATCATACTACCTGATTCAATAGCAACCATAGGCGCACCAAACCATTGTCCTGTATAGGTCCAAAGTGCAAGTAATATTATAAAAACTAAAAAGAAAGCAAAAAGAACATCTCTTATTAATGAAATTTTGCTATCATCACTACGCCAGAATTTCATAAAATTTAATTTAAATTTAGCAAGTTGAACTTTCAAATCATTGATTTTAACCATCAAATCTCACTTTTTTTTATATTTTATATTTCGGCTCCGCATATTGAACCAGTATTTATATTTTCTTTGGATTTTTTTTATTAATCTGCATTATGAAATATATTAAAATTATTAAAGTTAATAAATTCTCATTTTCACTTTTTCAGGTTCTCTTTTTTAACAATTATGTTCCTTGTTTTATCACCACAAATAGGACAAATCTGTATATTATCCTTAAATTTTTTACCACAACCTCTGCATTGGTAAATCCATTTATATTTTTTGGTAATACCTTGTTGATTTATTCCAATAAATTCAATTCTTAGGATACTGGCAATATTTTGAATAGAATAATCATCTGTTATAATAATTGGTTTTTTACCCTTATTTTTCATATCTAATGCCAGTGCTAATATTTCTTTATCAACATTTGATAATCTATTAAAATCACCTGTTTTGATTGATTTATTGATAATTTTTTCAATTGAATCCTTGGAAGGAGAACAAATATTTAATTTCTTCTCAAGTAAAACCTGAAATAAAAAATAGTCTTTACCACCTGGATTTATTTCTTTTGAAACACCTGTTGTTGTAAAAATTTCAGCATCATCAAAATTAATTGGTTTACCTGAGAGAATAGCAGAAGTATCCAAAATATAAACTTTTTTTTCTTTCTTAATGGACATATAACCATTCCTAGCATTTTTAATTTAAATTTTAATTAAAAAATCAAAACTATTAATTTCAATGCATCTTTTGATATAGATTATTAATTTTCACAAGTTCTTGTTTACCAGTTTTCATATCTCTAACTGTTACAGATTCATCATCAAGTTCTTTTTGTCCGACAATTATAATTTTATCAACATTTATGGAACTAGCGTATTTTAAAGATTTACTTATTCCTCTATTTAAAAGATCCATATCAACGGATAAACCCTGTTTTCTTAGATTCTGAGTTATTTCTAATGATTTAATACTCATTTTTTCATCAACAGGTATAATATAAACATCCAAATTTTGAATTGGAAATTTGTATTTTTCTACATCTAAAGCAAGTATTGTACGATCAAATCCAATTGCAAAACCTGATGTTGGTGTTTCTCTTCCACCAAATAAAGGAATCAATTCATATGCTCCTCCACCACATAGCTGTTTTTCTGCACCAAGACCGGGTGCATCTATTTCAAAAACAACTCCTTTATAGTAATCAAGACCCCTAACTATACTCATTTTTATTTCTGATGTTTTTATATCGAAATTATTTTTTAGTAAATCCAATATTTGTATTAATCTCATCATTTCATTTTTTGATTGTTCATCTTTTTCAATTAGATTTAAAATAACATTACTATCTGATTGCTTTAAAACTTCCGTAAATTTCTTTGCATCATTTTCTGAAATTTCTGAGTCTTTTAAAAATAAAATAATATCATTAAACATGGATTTATCAATCAACGGTATTAACTTTATCTGCTGATCTTTTGAAATATTAAAGCTATTAAAAATTGAAGATAGAACATTTAAATTTCCAATATATAGTTTTAAATCATTCAAACCTACGTTTTTTAGTATCGTATATGCTAATGAAATAAGTTCAGCATAGGCTTCAGGTGTATCAGTTCCTATTAACTCGCAACCAGCCTGCATGAATTCTCTGTATCTACCTTTTTGTGGTCTATCATATCTAAAACAGTTACCAAAATAAAATAATTTTAATGGTTTTGGTTCCATTTGAAGTTTATCAACATAAAAACGAATAACAGGAGCTGTTAACTCAGGTCTCAAAGCAAGGTCTCTACCACCTTTATCTTTAAAAAAATATAGTTCATCAATAATTGTTTCTCCTGACTTAGCAGTAAAAAGCTCAAGTGTTTCAAAAGTAGGCGTCTGTACTTCTTTATATCCAAAATGTTGAAATGCAATTCTCATTTTTTCTTCTACATATCTACGTTTTTGCATTTCTTCTGGAGTAAAATCCCTTGTTCCTCTTGGTATTTGAAACACGGATTGATTGTATAAATAGTCTATTTAATATTGTTTCGACGTTATTAGAAAAAATTAACAGTATTATATACCTGCAAGTCTTTTTTTCATAAAGGTTTCTATTTTATCAAAAGCTTCTTCTAGCATTTCCATTGTTGGTAGAATAACTGCTCTAAAATGGTTTTTACCATAAACAGAACAGAATCCTGAACCGTTAACGACAAGCACATGAGCTTCTTTTAACAAATCTAAAACAAATTCTTTATCAGTATTCCAAAAACCTTTGTCCATTGCTTCAATTTTTGGAAAAATATAAAACGCTCCTTCTGGTTTTGCAGTTGAAATTCCTTGAATTTCATTTAATCTTTTATATGAAAAATCACGACGCTGTCTTAATTTTTTATTTACCTCATTTATATGATCCTGAGGTCCTTTGAGTGCCTCAGTACAAGCTAGTTGACAAATAGAGTTTGCACATAATCGCGATCGAGCAATTCTCATGAATGCATCTTGTACCTCATCAAGTTCCCCAGAATGATGAAATAAAACATATCCGATACGCCAACCAGGCATGAGATATACTTTTGAAAAACCATTGAAAGTTATTACGGGTACATCCTTTGCTATAGTTGATGTTGCATATTGTTTATCATCAAAAACCATATCATCATATATTTCATCTGAAATAATTGGAACATTATATTCACCTGCTACATCAACAATTTCTTTAATTACCTTCCTTGAATAAAGCGCACCAGTAGGATTATTAGGATTAATTAGTATTATTCCTTTTGTACGATTTGATATTTTTGATCTTATATTATCAACATCTGGTTGCCATCCTTCTTCCTCAATACAACGATAAGCAATGGGATTTGCATCATTAAAACGTGTAATAATTGTATACTGAGGATAAGTCGGTCCTGGTATTAACAATTCATCATTAGTATCTAAAGAAGCATTAAGTAAAATCTGTAAAGCCTCAGTAACACCAGTAGTTACACAAACATCATCTAATTTATAATTTACATTGTTTCTTTTCTTTTCACGTTCGATTATTGCCTTTCTAAGTTCAGGATCTCCTTCTGAAGGTGAATAACCATTATGACCATCATTAACTATTTTACAAAGAGCATCTTTTATATGTTGAGGTGTATCAAAATCATATGCATTTGGATCCCCAATATTTAGATGTAAAACTTTTATTCCTTTTTTTTCTAATTCACGAGCAGGAATAACAATTTCTCTAATTGCATATGATACCCCTTGAGAGCGTCTTGATGCTTTTATCATAGTCAGTTCACGACAGCCAGATAATATCATTTAAGATAAATACTTGATGGTAGAAAAAAATGGATTATAATTGAATTTTTTTAGGTAACTTATCCTCTCTTACAATGCATTTGAAGTTATTTTTATTTTTATTATATTGAAGATTTTCAAATACTAAAATAGTAGAGCCATCCTTTTTTCTATAAATAGTTTTAAAGCTGTATGCACCATTTTTTTTGGCAATATTTATTTTTTCAGTAAGCTCTTTTTTTGTTTCAAGTGCATCAAAATCAACCATGTTAAAAGAAAGCATCTCTTTTTTACTATAACCTAATTTCTTAAGTATATTCTTATTACAATCCAATATATTTGCATCTATATCAAAAACGAAACTAGAGTCAAAATCTTGCTCAATCCATTTTTCATTCAATTTTTCTAAATTAATTCCATTTGGTTCAAGTAAATTATTTTCATCTTTTATTACTTCATTTGATAGTTTATTTATCTCATTTTTAAGACATGATAATTCATTGTTTAAATCATTTATTTTATCTTGTGCAATTTTTTGGTCAGTAATATCTGTATTAATTCCTCTAAAACCCTGAATATTTCCTGATTCATCAAAAAATGCAAAAGCATTTGTCTGGACACAGATTTTTTTACCATTTTTATGAATGTTCCAGTTATCAAGATTTTTTATAGGTTCTTTGTTTGTTAAGGTTTCATTAAAAGTTTTTCTTGATTTTTTTGCATCATCTTGTAACATAAAATCAAAAATATTTTTTCCAACTATCTCATCCGAAAGATAACCTAAATAATCATATACATTAGCTGAACAAAAAGTATAAACTCCATTAGAATCTGTTTCCCAAGCCCAACCTAAAATACTACTAAATATATTATCTTGTTTTTCATTAAAAGTATCATTTACATTCAAAACATCTTCAAAAATTTCTCTTTTTTTAACACCAACTTTATGTATAGCTAGTTTTAAACTAGCCATAATCCTATTTAATGAATTGGTTAAATTATTAATTTCTTGAATTTCACTTTTTTCTAATTTAACATCCAATTTTCCTTTTGATATACTATCAAGATTTTTTGTTAAATTTATTATTGGAAGAGTAATTAGATGAGAAATTAACAATGAAAAACAAAAAGTAACAATAAAAATTATAATTAAAAAAAGTATTGAAGCATTGAAACCTTGAATACCAACAATTAAACCAATTGGGATAGTAGAAACAGACAAACACATTATAATCAATATTGTTTTTAATTTCGTTTTATCACCTCTTTTAAATTATCATAATTTAAAATTTCATTTTTCTTTTTAACTAACGGCTTTTTTTCTTCACCAAATATTTCTCTTATTTTATTTTTAAAATCATTACTTTTTTCTGGATAAAGTATATATAGATTAGTTAATGAGTCAATATATTTTATTAAATCATCTTTACTAAATGCATTTTTATTTTTCAATTCATAAAACTCAACTTCACCAAGTGGTCCAAGTACTGTTTTGAATTCTTCATGAATTTTTCTTTCCATTACATCTTTTTGTGAAAAAAGTATTTTTATTGGTTCAATATCAGTTACAGGTTTTAATGGGACTGTAAAATAAAACTTACAGCCTTTTCCCAATTGACTCTCAACCCAAATTTTTCCTTTTTGTGATTCAACAATTCCTCTACAAATTGTCAATCCTAAACCAGTTCCACCATGTTTTCTTCGTGTTGAATTTTCAACTTGATAAAAGGGTTCAAATATCCTAATTTGATTTTCTGAGGATAATCCGCAACCATGATCTTTTACGGCAAATTGGATATAACCATTTTTTAACTCTGCAGAAACTTCAATTTTGTTGTTTTCCTCAGAAAATTTTATTGCATTATTAATAAGATTTCTTAAAACTTGACTTATTCTATCAGGATCTGCTTGAATTATTGGTAGTTCTTTTATATCTTCAGCTAATGTTATATTTTTTTCATTTGCAAAACCACGCATAAATGCTGTTGTATCCTTAATTAAATGTTTTATATCTGTTTCTCTAAAATCAAATTTTAGTCTAGCTGCTTCAATTCTTGAAATTTCTAAAAAGTCAGCAATTATATTATCTAATCTATCTGCGTTTCTTATTATTACTGATAAACTTTCTTTTTGTTTTTTACTAAGTTTTCCAAAATAACCTTCTTTAAGCATTTGAAGTTGCGCTTTCATAGGAGTCATTGGGCTTCTTAACTCATGAGATGTTATACTTAAAAATTCTGTTTTTGCATTATCGATTTCTTTTCGTTCCTGTTCCATATTAGCTAAAGTTGCTGTTGTTAAATTAAATGCATGACCTAATTCTTCTATTTCATCATTTGTCTTAATATCAACTTTTGTTTCGTAATTTCCTTTTTCTAGTTCTAGTGTAGCGTTATATAATTTTTTTATTGGTTTAGATATAGATCGTGAGACAAAAAATCCAATAATACCTGCATTAATACTAATTAAAATAATTGTAATTAAAGCAATAACTCCAAGTAAAGAAATTTGTTCCGCAAAAATATACTCAGGAATGGAAGTAACAGCTACAGTATAAAAATAAAATATTGCCAGGGTTGGGGCAATAAAACCTACAATTAAAAAAAGTAATGTAAGTTTTCTATTTAACTTTGAGTACAACAGGTGTTTTATTTTAAATTCCTTTTGCATTCATCCCATTCCCATCCAAGTTTATTTTTATTTTTCTAAGATCAATCTAACTCTATCAATCAGATCAGATACATTAAAAGGTTTTTGTAAAAAATCAACGATATTTTCTTGTTTGCATAATCCTTTTTTTCTTGCTTCAGATATTCTAACAACACTCATAAAAGCAATTTTAATATCTTTAATTTTATTAATCACTTCAGCCACAGGTGTTCCAGGCATCATAATATCTAGTAGTATAAGATCAGGTTTAAATTCAATAATTTTTTTTAAACAATCATCTCCGTCAACTGCCGTTTGAACTTTGTATCCATTTGTTTCTAATATAACCTGTACACTATCTCTTATATCAGGCTCATCATCTACCACTAGGATTGTTTTTTGCATTTATTTTATTCTTCCTCAACTTATTTTTTTAAACAATATTTAATAGTTTTAGATTTAATCATTTAATTAATCCCATCTCTTATAAGACAATAATCTATTTTTTATGTATAAACTTTTGCAAAATATTTATAAATAACTGTACTAAATCTTACAGAGATGAGTAAATTAGAAAATTTATATTAGGTTATCTTGAATATTTTCTGAAGAACCACTAGCAATAAGAAATTCTTGAAATGCTTTATGATATTCTTCAGGTTTTGAATCAAGTAGATTCTTTGCATATTCTTTTAAAAAAATTCCATACTCTATTTCAACTTGGGAATATTGCCATTTTTTGTCCTCTGCTTTTTTAAAAACTAGTAAAAACGCATAAGCAATTGATTTTCCTTTTGGATCATCTGGTCTTTTTTTTATTTCCATTATTGCTTCTTTTTCTCCAAATGTTTTGTAAACTCTAACAACATCATCAATGAATCCAGCAAGTTTAGAAAGCCCTTTATATTTTGGTAATTTGGATAAAATTTTTTGTCTTTCTTTATAGCTGT
>Ga0209536_100003969_pt1 | contig 23529 bp, 20 predicted proteins | sample DeeMarSeWOR28_12_FD_187461 | JGI IMG/M metagenome (GOLD analysis project Ga0209536, IMG submission 187461) | Marine sediment microbial communities from White Oak River estuary, North Carolina - WOR-2-8_12 (SPAdes) (version 2) | ecosystem: Environmental > Aquatic > Marine > Intertidal zone >...
GACCGGGCATAAGAAGATACAAGAGTACACGCGATACCTGACTGTTTTGATATGCCTCATTCAGTCAATAATGTACATGAAGTTGCTCGGGGGTCAGGGTCTGACGTATGTTGGCATGGAGACCCAGGCCTTGATTATGGGTGTCGTCAGCATGACCGCCGGGACCGTATTCCTTATGTGGCTCGGCGAGCAGATAGATGAGTACGGCATAGGCAACGGCATTAGCCTGATCATCATGGCCGGTATTGTCTCCAGAATGCCCTGGGCCGTTCGAACGCTCCTGCAGAATGTCGACTTGTCCATCGACGCTCCGGTTGGCAGCGTAGGGCCGGCCAAAATACTGTTCCTGGTGGCAGCGTTCCTGTTTGTCGTTGCAGGCGCGATACTTATCACTCAGGGGCAGCGCCGCATACCTATCCAGCAGGCCAAGCAGATGCGAGGTCGCCGGGTATACGGAGGTCAGCGCCACTACCTGCCCTTGAAGGTGAATCACGGCGGAGTGATGCCCATAATCTTCGCTTCGAGTTTCATGATGTTCCCGCCGATCATATTTGGCCAGCTGTTGAGAATAGAGAGCCTTTTTGACTCGACAATTCTCAATACGATCAACGACGCGTTGAGCTATCGGGCTTACACTTATAATGTTTTGTATATGTTGCTGATCTTTCTGTTCGCATATTTCTGGGTGACAGTGCAGTTTCAGCCCAAAGAAATGGCAAAGAATCTCCGCGATGCGGGAAGTTTCATTCCCGGGCTTCGACCGGGGCGCAGGACCGCCGACTACCTGGAAACGGTAATGACTCGGATCACCTATTTCGGTGCGTCGTTCTTGGCTATAATCGCTGTCGTGCCCTCGCTGATCATAGTGGGGCTCGGGATTCAGCCCACCGTGGCCAATTTCCTTGGCGGCACCGGGTTGTTGATCGTGGTCAGTGTTTCGCTCGACTTGGTTCAGAAAATAGAAGCGAACCTGTTGATGCGCAGCTATGAGGGTTTTAGCTCGACTGGAAGAATCAAAGGAGCACAGGGATGAGATTAGTGTTGTTGGGTGCCCCGGGAGCAGGCAAGGGAACGCAGTGCAAGAATATTGTCACTGAACACGGCCTGCTTCACTTATCCAGTGGAGATATACTCAGGCAGGAAAGAGCTGCGGGCACCGAACTGGGCGCCCGGGCCCAAAGCTACATGGATAGCGGCGCACTAGTTCCGGACGAGATCGTAATCGGGATGATGGCAAAGGCGATAGAAGAAGCGCCTGCATCCGGCTTTGTGCTGGACGGTTTTCCCAGAACGGTCAACCAGGCGATCGAGCTTGACAAGGCGCTGGCCGCGACCGGGCTGAAGATCGATGCTGTCTTGAACCTGAAAATAGACGATCGTGTAGTGGCGGCTCGGATGACTGGAAGAAGAAGTTGTCCCCAGTGTGGTGCCGTATACCACATTGAGAATCTAAAGCCGAAGATCAAAGGACAGTGTGACCACGATGCAACTGATCTTGTTCAGCGGCCCGATGACAGTCTGGAAGTGGTTGCGCAACGCCTTGAGACTTACCATCGGCAGACAGAGCCGCTGGTTGATTACTATAAGCAGAACGGCACAGTTTACGAGTTTGATGCCGGCGAGAGTGTTGATGAGGTTAAGGCCTCGATATTAGAGAAACTGGATACGCTCGATAAGACGCGCAGCGCTGATGCTGTGTCGAACTAAGAGACGTGAACTTTGAGATGCTTAAAGTAGATGGCTATAACGCTGCGCAGCCAAAGAGAAATTGAGTTGATGCGTCGGGCAGGTGCTGTTGTAGCTGACGTTCTTTCAAAACTAAAGGAAATTGCAAAGCCGGGGATTACTACTGCGCATCTTGACAGCGTGGCTTTGCAGATGGCCGCTGAGGCTGGAGCGGTTGCATTGTTCAAGGGTGTTCGGGCCCCGTTTTCTCAAATCGCGTTTCCGGGTGCGATTTGTGCTTCGATGAACGATGAAGTTGTTCACGGGATTCCTTCGGACAATGCCAGACTCTGCGACGGTGACATCCTCAGTGTTGATTTTGGCGTCAGACTCGACGGTTATTGTGCCGATGCCGCGATAACAATTGCGATCGGTGATATCTCTCAAGAGCGACGCAGGCTGATGGATGTTACCAAGCGCGTTCTTGATACTGCGATCGAGAAATCTGCGCCGTCTGTCAGATGGAGCCAGGTAGCTGCCGAGATGCAGCGATGCGCCGAGGAGGCCGGGTTCTCGGTTGTGAGAGACTTTGTTGGACACGGCATCGGCCGCGAGATGCATGAAGAGCCGAGAGTGCCCAATTTTGTCAGCAATGAGTTGCTGGCACATGATGTAGTTTTGGCCGAAGGAATGGTTTTGGCTGTTGAGCCCATGATCAACGAGGGCTCATGCGGCGTTAGAACGCTAAAGAATGGATGGACAGTTGTGACAAAGGACGGCAAGAGTTCGGCCCATTTTGAGCACACAGTTGCCATAGTGAAAGATGGTTGTCGGGTACTAACTGTTAAAGGGCGGTAAGAGACGACTGCAACGCGCCTCTGAGTGTGAATTGCGAAACAATACGAAATGCCGAAGAAGGACACGATAAGATTACAGGCCACCGTGATGGACGCTCTGCCGAATGCGATGTTTAGGGTGGAGTTGGAGAACGGTCACAAGATCTTGGCTCATGTTTCCGGGAAAATGCGAATGCATTTCATTCGTATCTGCCCCGGAGACACGGTCGTAGTTGAAATGTCGCCTTATGATTTGAATAGAGGTCGAATAGTGCTCCGGAATTAACCGCGGCCTGGTTACTGGCGGCTCTCCGCCGCGTTCAGGCGTGAACCCTAAGCGCAATTGCAGGTATGATTAATGAAAGTCAGAAGTTCTGTAAAACGTATATGTGAGAATTGTAAGATTGTTCGTCGCAAAGGTGTTGTGCGGGTAATTTGTACAAACCCGCGACATAAGCAGCGCCAAGGATAGCCTTTGTCGCTGGAGCCAGGCGCCAGAGAAGCTACAAGATATGAAAAGGAGCTGATATGCCGCGTATAGTCGGTGTTGATATTCCCAACGACAAATCCATACTGATTTCACTGACCTATGTTGTCGGTATAGGCCGGCGCACTTCGGCCCAGATATTGAAGGAAGCCGGGGTCGATGAAACTACCAAGGCTGGCAAGCTCAGTGAAGATGAGCTGAGCCATATAACGCAGATTATCGACCGCAATTGTATCGTCGAAGGCCAGCTTCGCAGGCAGGTAGCCCAGAACATTGCTCGCCTGCGTGATATCGGCTGCTACCGCGGCATTCGCCACAGGAGAGGCTTGCCGGTCAGAGGCCAGTGTACTCAGAGCAATGCACGCACGCGCAAGGGTCCGCGTAAGACCGTTGCGGGCAAGAAGGGTGTGAAGGAAAAACGCTAAGAACTCGGTCGTTTCCGATGGGCGCACGATAAGAGAAGAAAGTAATGGCAAAAAGAACAAAGCGAAAAGTCAGAAAAGATGTCGTTCGGGCCATTGTCCATATAAAGGCGACATTCAACAATACGTTGATTACAATCACCGATTTGGACGGCAACACGGTCTGTGCAGGCTCGGCAGGCTGTGTGGGCTTCAAGGGATCTCGCAAGAGCACACCCTTTGCGGCCCAGAGAGCAGCTCAACGTTGTGCGAGTGCGGCCATGCGCAACGGCGTGCGTGAGGTTGAGATCAGAGTCAAAGGCCCCGGTTCGGGCCGTGAATCTGCCATATCAGCTCTGCAGCAGGCGGGATTGCGTATCTCGTCGATAGAGGATGTCACGCCGCTGCCGCACAACGGCTGTAGACCTCCGAAGCGAAGAAGAGTTTAAGTGCCAACGACCAATTGAGTTTTTTGGAGACAAATAAGAGAGATGGGGCGTTATTTGGGTTCATCTTGTAAGCACTGCCGCCGTGAAGGCATGAAGCTCATGCTCAAAGGCATCAGGTGTGAGACCGCGAAGTGTCCGGTCGAGAAGAAACAGCGAAATCTGGCTCCCGGAATGCACGGATGGCGCAGGGGCAGAATAAGTGAATATGGCGTTCGGCTGCGCGAGAAACAAAAGGTCAAGAGGTATTACGGCCTTATGCAACGCCAGTTTATGAGGTGTTTTCGCCAGGCCGAGCGGATGAAGGGTAATACCGGCGAAACGCTGCTGCAGTTACTCGAAAGGCGTCTCGATAATGTCGTATATAAGCTGAATTTCGCGCCGTCCCGCAAGGCCGCGAGACAGTTAATCGCCCACGGTCACATTTACGTAAACGGGCACAAAGTCAATACCAGCGATTACACTACGAAAATCGGTGAGAAGATAACGGTCAAAGGTTCGCAGAAGAGCCGCAAGAGAGTGAAAGAGCAGTTGGACACCAATCCGAATTTTACGGTGCAGAATTGGCTGCAACTGTCAAGGGAGGACCTGCAAGCTACTGTTGTTGCATTGCCCACCCGGGACGACGTCCAGGTTCCCGTCGAGGAACTTTTGGTTGTGGAGTTTTGCTCGAGGTAGAAGCAAGACAGTTCTGCGCTTCTTCTTGGGTTCTGCGAGGATTTGACTGTTCAGTATTGATAATGAACGGATCCCGTTGACTCAGGGACTTATGACTCAGAGTTTGCATAGGAGATATACATGCGAGTTACATGGCGTGGTTTGGAGTTGCCGACTCGTGTTGAACGAGACACGGTGGTATCGAGTGAGAAGTATGGTCGATTTTTTGTCGAGCCTTTCGAGCGTGGTTTCGGCACTACGATTGGCAACAGCCTCAGACGCATATTGCTTTCCTCTCTGGAAGGAAGCGCCGTAACATCGGTCAAGATTGCGGGGGTCGACCACGAATTCAGTTCGATAAGCGGAGTGATGGAGGATGTCACTGAAATCGTTTTGAACGTCAAAAGCCTTGTCATTCGCCTTAACGACGAGGGACCGAAAATAATGACGGTTTCGGCAGACAAAGCCGGGATCGTCACGGCGGCCGACATTGTCGCCGACCCGGCCATCGATGTGGTAAACAACGATCTGACAATAGTCACTTTGACCGAAGACGTGAAATTCGAGATGGAAATGGTGGTTGAGAACGGCCGTGGTTATGTGCCGGCTTCCGAGCGAATCGCCGCCACTGATAGGTTCGATCAGGAACTTGGAAGGATCATGCTCGATACCGTCTATTCTCCGGTTACGAGGGTGCGTTACACGACCGAAAACACCCGCGTGGGACAGAAGACCAACTATGACAAGCTCATCCTGGAGATTTGGACCGACGGAACCGTCGCCCCTGAGATGGCGCTTGTCGAAGCCGCGAAAATCCTGCGCAAGCATGTGAATCCTTTCGTGCAGTATTTCGAACTGGGAGAAGAAACGGTCGCCTCTTCGGAGATCGTGGAAGCTAAAACCGAAGAGCCCGCGGTCAACGAGGAATTGGCCCAGAAGCTGCTCATGTCTACCCAAGAGTTGGAACTCTCGGTACGGGCGAACAACTGCCTCGAGTCGGCAAATACCCAGACTATCGGAGACTTGGTAAAAATGACTGAAGCTGATCTTCTGAAGATTCGCAGCTTCGGCAAGACCTCATTGCGCGAAATCAAGAGAAAGCTTGCCGACATAGGGCTTTCTTTGGGAATGACAGATGTATAGAAGTAGCGTATAGCGGATAGCGGTTAGCGTTTAGTGCAGAAACTAGAGCCTATCCGCTACACGCACTGTGTTATCCGTTAGATACAAGAGGAGTTCAATTATATGCGTCACAGAGTAGCAGGACGACGATTAGGCCGGACAAAGGAACACCGTCTGGCTATGCGGCGAAATATGGTCGCTTCGCTTTTCCAGTACGAGACGATCTCGACCACAAAAGAGAAAGCCAGGGAGGTAAAACCCTTTGCCGAGAAGCTGATAACGCTGGCCAAGAAAGGAACACTCTCTGCCAGACGCCAGGCTATTGCTATGCTCGGCAATCGTGACATCATCGACCACGAAAGCGGGCAGGCCGTGAGAAAGGGCACCGTGATCGGCAAGCTGTTCAGTGAGATTGGTCCCAGATACCTCGACAGGCCGGGCGGCTATACGAGAATCATTCGCCTGTCTCTGAGAAGGCTCGGTGATAACGGCGAACTTGTGTTGCTGCAGCTGTTGGGTGACGACGAGCCGGCTAAGGGACAGAAGAAGAAACGCTCTCGCAAGAAGGCGGCCGTCGCAGCCAAGGCCAAAGAACCCACAGTTGCCCAGGAGGTAGCTGAAGCCGAAGAGACCGTGGAAGCCGAGGAGGTCACTGAGGTAGCAGAGCCGGCCGAGGCCGAAGACTCTGCTGAGCAGAACGATAAGGAACCGTAGTCTTTGTCTGACGGGATAGCATTCGATGAGTTCGGATGATTGCGTTTTCTGTAAGATTGTAAGCGGCCAATTGCCGGCTGTAAAGATTTACGAAGACGAAGTTACTCTGGCGTTCTTGGATGTCGGCCCCATAAGCGACGGCCATACTCTGGCAGTTCCGAAGCGGCACTTTGAAAGATTACACGATTGCCCGGCCGAGCTTCTGGGTCGGATCTGCGGTTGCCTCGGTAAAATAGCGGGCGCAGTCAGCGCGGCGATGGATTCGGACGGCTATAACATGTTGTGCAATAACGGCAGGGCGGCAGGCCAGATTGTTGAGCATTTACATTTTCACATAATTCCACGCAATGCCGGCGACGGCCTGCTCGATAGGTGGCCTTCTTATCGCTATGAGAAGGAGAAGATCGAGGCTATTGCCGATAAAATTCGGCAGAATTTGTAAAATTTCTTTTGTCATTCTTGATAAAAGAAGACATTTGTGCTATTTTGGTTATCGTGATTAATGATTTACTGGCCGCGGGGTAGAGCAGTCTGGTAGCTCGTCGGGCCCATAACCCGGAGGTCGGAGGTTCGAATCCTCCCCCCGCTATTGCGTGTGAACAAAGGACTTGCGTTAAATCGCGAGTCCTTTTTTGTTGGGCAAAAGGGCAGATTGTACAGCACTTTTGCTCCCGCCAGAAAAAGGACCTCTGAAGAACTGTACAGCACTTTTTGACGAGTATGACAATGGTTGGACTGAATCTGAATTAGGCCTAATTCATAGACCAGTCCGCCCTTCTTTATGGTCTTAGCAATTGATGAGAAATGCAAGACATAGCCAACTTCGAGATCGCCGTTGCCTGCAGTTGTCGGGTGAGGGTGGTCACGCAGGCTGGACAAAATGCCTTGAAAATTTATCCGGCTGGTGTAGACTGTCCGACTATACCAAGAGGAATCTGGTGAAGTTACCCGGAGTCTCTTCGCTGCACCTGCTCTTGTGGTTGCAGACTTGCGTCCGCCCTGGCGGGCAGTAGTAATGCGGCCGAAGAGCGCCGATTCGTTGTCGAGCACGGACTGACAGCAGCGACGTGGGCCAATAGGATTTGTGAGAATAGCCATGGCAGAACTAGAGCAGGATGTTGAGCGCAGGCGGGTTTGCGACAGGAAGATCGAGCCGGCGCAGAGAATAAAACGTTTGCCGCCCTATTTGTTCGGGCGACTCAACGCGCTGAAACTCACCAAGCGCCAGGCGGGCGTCGATATCATCGATCTGGGGATGGGCAACCCGTCGGACCCGGCGCCGCAGATCATAATCGACAAGCTGTGCGAAGCCGCCCAAGACCCGCGCAATCACCGATACAGTGCGTCGAAGGGCATCAAGAACCTGCGCGGGGAGATCGCGAAGAAGTATGAGGCCAAATGGAATGTGCAGCTTGACCCGGAGACGGAGGTTCTAGCCTGTATCGGCTCAAAGGAGGGATTCAGCCACCTCTGTCTGGCGATGATGGGCCCGGGCGATACGGCGATCGTTCCCGATCCGACTTTTCCGATACACAACTACGCCGTGGCGCTGGCAGGCGCCAATGTCGTATCCGTTCCTCTAGGAAACGACGAAAAGTTCATAAACAACATCACGATGGTGATTGAGAACATGTACCCGCGGCCCAAGTTGCTGATTCTCAATTACCCTCACAACCCGACGGCTATGACCGTCGACGAGGGCTTCTTCGAGCCGGTTGTCGAACTGGCCAGGAAATTCGGGATAGCGGTAATCAACGACTTCGCCTACGGCGAGACCTGCTTTGATGGCTACAAGGCGCCGAGCTTTCTCTCGGTCAAAGGGGCAAAGGACGTCGGCGTCGAGTTTACCACGCTGAGCAAGCCCTATAATATGGCGGGCTTTCGTGTGGGCTTCGTTGCCGGCAATAGGGACATGGTTGATTACTTGGCCACGATAAAGGGCTACTACGACTACGGCATATTTCAGGCGATACAGATTGCCGGCATCATTGCGATGCGGCACTGCGAGGAGGATATTGCCGCTCAAAACCTCAAGTACCAGTCCCGGCGGGACGTTGTCTGTGAGGGGCTCAGCAGGATCGGCTGGGAAGTGGACAAGCCGCGGGCGAGCATGTTCGTCTGGGCAAAGGTGCCGAAGGAGCACTCCGGCGGCAAGGGCAGTATCGACTATGCGATGGATTTGATGGAGTACGCGGAGGTCTCGATCGCGCCGGGCAGGGCTTTCGGCGAGGGCGGGGAAGATTGTATGCGCATCGCCCTAGTGGAGAACGAGCAGCGCCTGCGGCAGGCGGTGCGCAATATCAGCCGATATGTGCGAAAAAGCCAGTGAAAATCGCGTGGAAAATTATGCGCACCTAGAGCACCGGAGGGCCCATAATATACGTGTCGAAGCTGTCGAAGTTTGAATTTCAGCGGACCGGCGGTCGACGAAAGGCCGTGCAGCGCCGAAACAACTTGACTTTTTGGGAGGAATTTGGTTTAATAGCAGGGTAGAGGTTCATCGCTGCATGGCGGTGTGTTGCGAGAAGAGTTGAATTCTGTCACAGCGGGGGTTGGTCTGATGAAACGGGGGGCCGTGACATTCCTTGGGCGCAGGCCAGTGGCCTTGGCAGTTGCCGTCATAGTGTGGGGGCTGTTTGCCCAGGCGGATTGCCAGGCTCAGGAGGTCCTTCTTCTTCTCGAACAAACCCCGGTAAAAGGCGGCAAAATAACTCCGATCGCCGGGGTTCACCACTTTAAACCGGGATCAGAGGTTGTTCTGAGCGCAAGTCCAAAGCCGGGCTATCAGTTCGTTCACTGGTTGGGCGATGTCAGTGACGCCAAGGCGCGCAGCACGATCGTTTATCTCGACAAGCCTAAGGTCATCGTCGCGGTCTTCGAGCAGGCCGAGTATGGCGCCAAGGATATCCTGGCCGCCGGTGGAGGCGGCGGTGGAGGCGGCTTGATGCCAACTGCCGGCAACTTCTTCCCACAGAGCGGCATCAGTGCCGCCGGTGGAGGCGGCGGCAAGCCAGAACAGGGGCCGATCGTATACATCAAAGAACCGATACCACAGGTTCCTGAGCCGGCTACCGGGGCGCTGCTGGTGACCGGAAGTCTGCTTGCCCTCGTCCGGCGACGCTCAAGGCGGGCTCACTCGAATCTGTAGCCACAGGTATCTCGAGTAACAAGCTCGGATTCGGTCCGGGGGTATTTCCTGCAGTTCAACGGACGGATCGGGTAGATTGAACAATACTCTTTGCCGTCCTCGCCGGGCTTGATGAACGGACATACATTCGGCAGCTTGCAGCAGGCGCCGCAATTGACGCACTGATCTCTGCGTCTATCGGAAACGGGCAGCACGGACGTGATGGTCCTCTTCGCCTTGGCGGCCCAGGTGTTTTCTTGTTTGTCAGCCATGACCCAATGCTCCTACGATTTCCTGAAAACCGCGACGACATTTTCGACATCCACTACGAAAAGCCGATTGTCGCCTTCAAAGTCAACAGGGATCGCATTTTTCGGATTAAACAGCACTTTGTCGTATTGACGCAGCGGTATGTCCGGCGAGTTCTCCACCTCGGCCGAGATAGTTATGATTCTGCCCGTAATTGTGGGGATCTCGATATTATCCGGCAGTTGAATGCCGCCCTTGGTTTGTTTCTTGTCCTCGTCCTTGCGGATCAGAACGCGACTGCCTATCGGCTCAACCGTCTCGAACGGCGATGTTTCGTCTTGTTTCTTTTTGCCCATAATACGTTGGTCCCGACATACTAGCCCGTCTAATAAATCCGGGTCATTGTACCTACACAAGGACCTCTTGGCAACTTCCGGGCGTGATGATTTGGTTGTCGAGCAATAACCTGAGCGCTCACTTTGATGCCGGCAGAAGGACAGGGATACTCGCCTACAGAGTCCTGCTGCCCTTTCATCCTTTTACAAGTCCATCTCCAACAGTCAATCGCTCAGGTGAGAGTATATCTTTCGTGCGATAGTCTTTCTCTCCCTTCTTAGTGTGACAGCTGATCTTGGAGCCAAACTGCAGTTTCCTCGGATCTACCTTCTTATCAAACTTGACAGGATCTTTGAAAATATACGGCAATTTTCCAGTCAGTTCTTCGTTGTCAACCTCTATGTAGTCTTGTGTGACTACTTCAAATTCAGCATCTTCAAACACCGTCTGCTGATGTATCCCCAGCTTCTCCTGCATCAACGGCAGGAATTCCGGATTTATTTCGTATCCAATGGAGTTCCTGCCGAGCTTCTTGGCCACCAGAGAAGTTGTACCGCTGCCGAGAAAAGGATCGAGCACCGTGTCATTTACAAAGCTGAACATTTTGATCAGACGCCTGGGCAACTCCCCGGGGAACATCGCAAGGTGCCCGTCCTGCTTTTCGCCGGGGATGTTCCAATGGCCGGTGAAGAACTGGTTCCATTCTTCCGTTGTCATCTTTGATTGTTCTTTGATCTCTTTGTTGACTCTGGGTGCGGTACCATGCTTCTTGAAGATCAGAATGAATTCGTAGTCAATCTTCAGAATCCCATTTCTCGGGCAGGGAAACGATCCCATGATCGTTGCCCCTCCGGTCGTATTACAGGTCGTCACCTTTTGCCAGATGATTGCCCCCATATAGTCAAAGCCTACCGTTTCACAAAACTTGATGATCTCGGTTCGTATAGGTATGACCTTATATCTTCCATAGTAGACGGAGCGAGCGAACTGGTCGCCGATGTTTACACAGAGCCGGCAGCCCTTTTCCAGGACTCTGTGGCATTGGCTCCAGACGATGTTAAGGTTGTTGATGTAATCTTCGTAGCTGTCATCAAAGCCTATCTGACTACCGTTTCCATAGTCTTTCAGTTGCCAGTACGGGGGGGATGTGATAACCAGATGTACAGATTTATCCTTCACGTCCGTCATGTGTCTTGAATCGCCAATAATGATCTTGTGTTGTGTCATCGTTAGCTCATCAGTTTCTTGAGTAATGCCCGCTGGAAGTGCAGGCGGTTCTCGGCCTGGTCGAACATTATCGAGTTGGGCGATTCGGTGACTTCGTCGGTAATCTCGAAGCCTCTGTAAGCCGGCAAGCAGTGCATTATCTTGGCGCTGGCGGGCGCGGACTTCACTAATTCGGCGTTGACCTGAAAATCCGCAAAATCCTGCCGGCGCTTTTGTTTTTCATCTTCCTGACCCATGCTGACCCAGGTGTCCGTGTAGATAATATCGGCGCCGCAAACAGCAGCGACCGGGTCGTTCGTTTGCTCGACGCTTTCGGCCGATACTTCATTGGCCCTTTCGATTGTCTTGGCGTCAAGCTCATAGCCGGCGGGCGAAGCAACAACAAGCTTCATGCCCAGCTTCGCACAGGCAAAGCCAAGCGATCGGGCGACATTGTTGCCGTCCCCCACGTACGCGATCTTCACTCCTTCTATCCGCCCGCAATGCTCGGCGATGGTAAGCACATCGGCCATCGCCTGGCACGGATGCGACCAGTCCGTCAGTGCGTTAATAACCGGCACCGTCGCGTACTCGGCAAGCTCGATAATCGTGCTGTGCTCGAAGGTCCGCGCCATTATCCCCTTGACGTACCGGCTCATTACCCGTGCCATATCCTTGACCGGCTCGCGCTTGCCGATGCCGCCGATGTCTTCGGGCTTGATGTAAATTGCATTGCCGCCCAGGTCTGTCATGGCGACCTGGAAGCTGATTCGTGTTCGCAGGCTCGGCTTCTCGAACAGCATCACCAGCGTCTTGTTGGCAAGGCAAGGATCGTTGCCGCCCGCTTTGTACAGGCCCTTTAGCTGAGTGCTTATCTCCAGCAACTCGTTCAGCTGGTCCGTCGAACACTTGCTTATGGAAAGGAAATGCTTCATTACTCGCTCTCACTCAAGACGCTGTCAAGAATTTCAACCGCCTGATCGATCTGACTTTCAGTTGCAATCATCGCCGGCATGAACCGCAGGACCGTGCCCTGCGTGCAGTTTATGCGCAGCCCGTTCTCAAGGCATCTGTCCACTATGCCTGAGCCGCTGCTGTTCAATTGCACGCCTATCATCAAGCCGACGCCGCGGACACTGTCGATCATAGAATGCTTCTGCTTCAACTGCCGGAGCTTGTCCATTGTGTATTGGCCTAGCCGGACCGCATTTTCCAACATGCCTTCTTCCTCTATCGCCTTGATGGTCGCCACCGCCGCGGCGCAGAGAAGAGCGTTGCCGCCGAACGTAGTAGCGTGTTTGCCCGGCACCAGCGAGGCGGCGACCTCTTCGGTGGCCATCATAGCGCCAATGGCAGTGCCGCCTCCCAGGGCTTTGGCCATGGTGAGAATGTCCGGCTCGACATCGTAGTGCTGGTAGGCAAACCATTTGCCCGTCCTGCCCACTCCGGTCGTGACCTCGTCGAAGATCAGGAGCGCTCCACTTTCATCGCACAGTCGACGAATTGCCCGCAGGTACTCGGCGTCACCGAGGTTTATTCCACCTTCGCCCTGAATCGGCTCGACCATCACCGCGGCCACTTCATCGCTGAACACTTTTTTCATCGCTTCAACGTCGTTGAACGGCACGTAAACGAAGCCGGGCAGTAATGGCAGCAGACCTTCATGGTGCTTCGGCTGGGCTGTTGCAGTCATCGCAGCGAAAGTACGGCCATGGAAGCTGCCCTCGGCTGTGATGAATTTGTACTTGCCTTCGCGCGTATGCAGACGCGCAAGCTTGAGCGCCGCCTCATTAGCCTCGGCCCCGCTGTTGCAGAAGAAGCACTTGCCGCCAAACGCACGTTCGCTGAGCAGTTTTGCCAGCTCGCCCTGCGGTTCGGAATAGAAGGTGTTATCAATGTGCAAAAGCTCGCCCGCTTGCTTGCGCAACGCCTCGACGACCTTCGGGTGACAATGACCTATAGCGCTGACGGCCCAGCCGGGGAACATGTCCAGTATCTTGTTGCCGTCGGCGTCATAGAGATAGCAGCCCTCACCCCTGACGATCACGCGGGCCAATCGGCCGTAGTTGGCGATAACGTACTTGTCAAATAAACCGATAGTCTCCTGTGTATTCATAACTCGTGTCCTGTATTCCGTTATTGTCGTTCCTGCACGTGCAGGAATCCATTCGCAATTCTCTATTAACAGTTGCTAATTCTGAAGTATCTGTGTTCCGATTCCCTTGTCGGTATAGATCTCGAGCAGTAGCGAATGGGCGATTCGCCCGTCGATGATGTGCGCCTTTCGAACTCCGCCGTCGAGTGCCGTGATACAGGCCTCGACCTTCGGGAACATCGCATCGGTGATAATGCCGGCGTTGATCATCTCTTTGATTTGCGCCTCATTCAGACTTGAGACCCAACTGTCGGGGTCTTCAACATCGGTCCGTATCCCATGGGTGTCACTGACTACGACCAGCTTCTCGGCGCCTACCCCTGCGGCGACCATGCCCGCTGCGCTGTCAGCGTTGACGTTCAGCTTGCCACCGGCCTTGTCCTTGGCGACCGACGCGATCACCGGCACAGTCCCGTCGGCGCAGAGCTTAATCAGTAACTGAGCATTTACGTCCACGACTTTCCCGACGCGCCCGACGTCAAGCTTTCGCCCGTCCTCGCCGGTAAGTCGCAGGATTTCGGCAAAGAGCGCACAGCTACCGAGCGAATGCAGCGCCATAGGCTCACAGCCCAACTCGGTCAGCATTTCGCAGATGGGCGTATTGATCTTATGCACGAGCGTATGCTCTGCGATCGTCAGCGTTCGCTCGTCGGTGTACCGCCTGCCCTGCACCCAGACGGGTTCGAGTCCCGCCTCGTTCATCGCCCGGGTGATGGCTTTGCCGCCGCCGTGGACGATGATTGGGCGCATTCCGACGGTCGCCATGAAGGCCACATCGGCGATTAGCTTCTTTTGTAGCGAAGTATCGTCCAGCACGCTTCCGCCGAGCTTGACAACAACAATCTTCCCGCGAAACCGCCTGATATACTCCATCGCCTCAATCAAGGCACCTGCTTTTGCAATAGCTTCTTCCATGAGAAACAACCTCTGAAATATGCCGTTTGGGCAAACCAACCACTCTATTGTTTCTGATGGAATTCGTCAAGAACAAACGCCCAGTTCGTACTGTCTTTTGGCTGGCCGGACAATAGGCTCGGACATTCTGCCTGGTTGGATCTTCTTGAAAGTTGTTGTATTCATGCCATGCAGGGGGTATGTCTACAGGTGGGAATGTTCCGGACTGTCTGCGGTTCGATCTCGCCGGCGGCCAAAATAGAAAACTGGGACCACCTCCAGGGCAGTCCCAGTTTCAGTACTCATCTATCTTCTGATGCTATGGGAGCTTACTGCAGAGCCGCAATAGACGCGTTTAACAAGGCTCTGGTGTAAGGCGTGTTGTGGGCGCCAAGACTGCCGTCCTCAATGGAGATAAAGATATAGTTCCAGAGAGCAGAAGCCTCTGCAGCCGGATAGACCCCTACAACCGGATGTCCTGCTTCATCGAGCAGACCCTTGGCTACCAGAAGATCACCAAGCTCGGCGATCTGTGCTGCGATCTCCGCCTGCACACTCTCAAGGTCTTCTTCCGGGGCGTGGCATTCGTCGCAAGATGACGAGACTGCCTCAAAAGTGTGACTGCTGTCGGCGCCAATGTGGCAGGTAACACAGGTATCGCCCACCAGCCTGTAGTGGAAACTGGGGACGCCTGCAACGTCGCCCGCGCCGCCGGTGCCGAGCAGCATCGCGCTCTGCGGGCCGTGGTGGGGGCCCCAGTGCGTGCTGGTGACGGCGATATTACCATCGGCATCCGGCTCAGCAATCGCTCGGCGCGGCTGGTGGCAGTTGGCGCACAGGTTGCCCTTGCCGCCATCATAGGTTAGCTCGCCAAAAGCGTAGAGATTAACCGCTGCGGTGGTCTCCAAGGCCCAGTCCGCCTCGGTGTAGCTGGTGTGAACCTGGTGGCAGGCACGGCATGACTGGCGGGTTGGGTTGGGATCTCCTGCCTCGACTGTGTTTGGGGTGAGTCCCGCAGCGACCATAGCGCTAAAGGCGCCGCCGGAGTGACAGCCGGCACAACCGGCACTTGTTCCGCGCACGTAGGCTTCACCAGTTCCATGCACGGACTCGCTCATGGCGGTTTGCTTCTCAGTGATCACCGTCGTGTCATTGTGGCAGGCCATGCAGTCGGTTACTTGCACCTGAGCGAACAGGCTCGAAGTACCGACCAACAGGACGGCGAGGGCTAACGCTGCCCCCATGAATCTTGTTCGTTTTTGCATCTCATTCTCCTTTACATTTCTCTTCTTTACTGCAAATTTGTGCACAAATCATAGCGTGTGTCGGCTGACACATGAGATTCATCTGCGTGCCAATCCGAACCTTGTCAGCATTATTGCTGGAAATACCACCTCCTTTCCAATCCAATCACAACAAACAAAATGCTCCTACTCATTGGCTCCACTTGCCATTGACTTAGATTGAGCAAGTCGCGTACTTCATTCACTTGACTTCGCTCCCTCGTAATTCCTTATTCTTGATCCCTCACACCAACAAGGCCGCTTGGGATAACAACACAATGTGCCCAGAGATTTGGATAGCAAACAGTGTGCCATAACACAAGAGTCTGGGCCTCGTTTTGCTCGGGGCCATCATAACGCCTTATTTTAGAGTTACTTAAGGAGTGTTGCGGGCATCGATATTGTTGCAGGAGGGGGGATCCAGATGCCCCAGTTTCTCAGTTGCAGGACGTTTTCTTGCCCAAGCTACCAGAACTGAGAAAGTGGGGGTATTCGGCTATTCCTAAAGTCAAGAAGTATACCGAGTCTCAATATCTATCATAGCCCGCAGTTATTCTTGCATGTGAGACGAAAGCGGCAATGGGCGGATTTTCATTGTAAAAGCGGGCAGTGGGCACTGGTGCGTTCTGCTGCCATCAGGCGTCTCTTCGGCTGGTTTCCCTTGGCGTTATCGCAAAAGAACGAATATGATGAGAGAATTACAGGTGCCGGAGGAAGATGAAGTCGCAGGGCAAGACGTTCGCCTACCGTGAGGCGCACTCAGACGGCAGCGGCGGCCTATGAAGAGACAAGGGGACAAGGATGGCAAGAATAATCTTCGGCTTTGATGAACTCCTGGAAATCCTGGTCTGCAACAGCCTCTTGCCCAGGACGATTGCCAGGCTGCGAGTCAAAGGCGAAAGAATTCATTTCGTCATAAAAACCAACTCTTTCATCTTGCCGTTCATTCCCGCTTCGGTGAAGTACCTCCGCTTCGAAGGTGACCTTGCAATATTTGAGCTGGCAATCGCAGGCAACCGCGCAGACAGAGCGAAAGGCTGGTTCAAGCAAATGCTGGAGGTCAAAATGCCTTCATGGATGAAACTTGAATACCCCGTCCTTTCGATCGACGTCGGCAAGCTGCTTACAGAAAAGAGTATTCGAGGCATTCGCCTCAAGGAAATCTCTTTTCGGGACAGCGAATTTACCCTTATCACGGACAGAGCTTGAATACCACTAGCCTAATCGGAACTGCTCACGTCGGTTAAGTGGGGCAAATACGTATTTTCTCTAAATCAAACCTCCATGAGTTCTGACAAGCGCATTTGCCTTATGCGCATCGGCGAGTGAATCAGCTGAGCCACCAGAGCATAAGGGCCCCCAACAGGAATCCAAACAGTGCTGTGATCTCATTTACGTATTCACGGCGAATCAACAGTGCGCGATAATCCGAGCCCTCCTGGCTTCCCTGGAACCGGACTATGTTCCTGTGGAGGGACTCTTCCATGCTACGTCCACTGCGAAATCTTTCTCTTTGGCCTCTGCACCGAAGCACGGTTACGAAGATTGCAGGCATAAGCATATACAATACCGGCTGGGCGCCGAGCGCTTCGGACAGCAGCACCACGACGTACACGAGCCCGACGTTTAGAAGGATGTTCAAGACAGCATGGGTCACCAACCCGGCACGTTTTGAGATCAATGTCATCGGCACAAGAAGCAGGATGACGCCTTTGGCTATGCGCACAACGGGCACCAGAACTGCAGAGGTAATGTAAACAAGAATCTGACGTGCCAACTCCATTGTTCCCTAATTCTCGTTGTCCAATAGTCGCCGGCATTGACCGGCGTGCCAAACTGTTCAGCCTGTCTTTCAGTGCGATGACGCTGCTTAGCTGCAGATTCAAGTGTAGCCGCCCGGCCAGAGCCAATCAACAAAAAAGGTCGCCTTAATCGCTCGGTGTCACGGTCTGGATTGCAACCGCCCAGTCGGAACGCCCCGGGGCTCGAAAGAGTTGATCCGGTGCAGATCTCAAGCCTTCAAGCCCGATCTCTCTGTAGCTGCTGCGGGTATCCACAGCTACCCCGCGAATCGGCCCTGACAGTTCGCTGAGATCCATCCGGATCGAGTGGGTGTCTTCCTTGTAGAAGATCTCCAGTTCGCCCCGGACTTTGAGGCACGTGCCGTCTGTTAGACTGTTATCGCGCACCAGTTCCTTGACGAACCGGTCTTTCCAGAAGCGCGACCAGGTCAGGATCTGGTCCTTGTTAGGATATGGATGCGACATGCCGTCGGGCCGGGGATCCAACAGATTGCCCCAGATGTTGGCCGCTCCGCCAGCCATTGTCGAGTGCCACAGTCCCCTGCGAGTCATATCGAAATCATAATCTTTCTCCGGGTAGACACCCTCGCGAACCCGAAAGCGATCCTCGAGAAATGCAGGCTTATCAGGCCATTGCTCTATAGCCTTGACATAAAGGTCGTAGTCGGGTCGATGCTGCTGGAAAGAAGAATAGTCCAGACTGTCATATATCCAGGTCATCTCCGGCGCCCGGCCGCCAAGGAAGTGAAACCAGCCAAGGTGATCATGCATGTACTGATGCCATCTGCGCAGATCATCGGCATCGACCCATTCCTGCAGGTCAAAACCATAGCCCATCGACCAGCCGGGCAGCGGCCCGAGCCGGGCACAGATATACCGTTGAAGCCGCCGATCAACCTCGCCGTTGAGGCCCCATTTCTTGGGTGTCATCCTCCGCTGCTCGTCTCCCCAGGCCCAAATGTGTACGACGCCGCCGGCGGCATGGACCTTTGCGATAAGCAGTTCAATCGCCTCGAATGTGCGTGGATCAGGATTGGGAGATGCGGAGCTTATTTCACTGGCACGTTCTTTGTCGAGGTCGAACCAGCGGCAGACAACAATAATGTGAAAACCGTTAAAGCCATGCTCATCAAAAAACTCGTGGATGTCGGCATCGATGCGATTGGGATCTCGGTAGAACTCCTGCGGATCGCAGTACATCACATACTGTGGCACAAAGGCCCGCTCGATTCCCATCCGGCCCCACTTGCTGCCGTACTTGGTGATGAAACCCGGCACCCCCAGATTGGGATAGACATGGACTTGCCCTTTCAGTCCGTTCAACTCGGGATCGGCGCTTTCGGTGACAAAGCTCCACAGGCCGATGTGAGTCCCGGTGAAACGCAATTTCCACGTCTCGGGCTCGTCATAGAAGAGTTCTGTGCGGATCTTCAGGCCACTGGATGCGTGGCTGAAGGTGGCCCTGGCCACAAGGTCGAATGGATTAACTGAACAGGACGGGTTACGAAACGTCCACGCAACGGGCTCCCAAAGCCTGCCGTCTTTCCCGGCAGAAGCCATTACAGGCGTAAGGATCACCCAAAGAAGCAGGGCCACGAAGAAATGCTTCAACGGATCAATGGGCAAACGGACTGGGCAGGCTCCGGAGATGCCTGTAAATTGGCCTTTTTTTCTCACAATGCCCTCCGACTATTTCGGATTTCCGGGACAACGCCGGGCAACAGTCATGCCGAAAAGGAACCGGAGTTGTCGTTCTTAGGATTTGGCGCCGCAGGTCGAGCTGGCTTTGTTCTATCGCGGCCTTCATTCGATATTTACTTGCATGTTTCTATTGCCCCGGTTTGCTCTGCCTCTTATATTCGCCCCTGTTGCCGCTGAAAGAAGCGAAGAGGGCTAAGAATTCAGAACTCAAAATGGTCAGCTGTTTGTGTAGGCATTATACCATAGAGAAGGCAATCTGTATTCCGACCTCACCTGCCTTTTGTGGGCAGCCGTCGCCCGCTCTTTGCCGTGGAGAGTCCAGCGCCAATGCCGCAGGTGTCAAATGGCCCGCTAACGTCCCAGATTTGAGCCGTCGAGTTTCATGGATCCGCTACAGGCGAGACATCTGATTCAGCCTACATATTCTCAAAAGTGGGAATATGCCCGATAAGCGCGGTTTTTTGGGCCTGGCGGGGATACGCGGAGAAAAGGCCTGGAAAAGGATCCTGAATCAGCAGAATTTTGCGATTGACACCGTGTTGGCGAACGGCTAAAATACATTGTTGCCATAATGGCTAGGTGTTGTGCGAGTTCGGCACTCGTGTACAGTCGCGATTATGGGAAGATGCCGGCACGCGTGCTTTTGGTTGTCTTGCTTTACGGTAGGGATGGAGAGTGATGAAATATCCGCAATAGTGGGCCAGTCCGCTCAATCATAATTTCTAGTCGTAATGTAGGATCAAAGTATCTGCACAGATAGAGCGATTCTGAGGAATACGCAACGAAGAAGTGAAGAAGTAAATGAATGATAACATGTTGCTCGTTGTGATTGGATTGAAAGGAGGTGGTGCTCTCCGAGATTATGCTGACAGCATCTGGCTCAGCATGATGATGTCCATATAGCAGCCAATACGCAGCGAGGTTTGTGCACGAATCTGCAGTAGAAAAAAACGATGTGAAGGAGAATGATGATGCAAAAAAGAAAAAGCTTAGCGGTTACCGTGCCGGCTCTTGTCGTCCTGTTGGTGAGCACGTCCGGCGTGTTTGCCCAGGCACAACTGGCCCATTTTGATGTTCTTTCCCCACCAGAGTCTTGTGTAGTTTGTCATGACGGAGTTGGCGAGAAAGAACATCAGGCGGTCTACGATGATTACACGGATATCAGCTCTCTGGAGATGACGATCGATAGTGTTACGAGTGTCCCTGACGGGGCGGATGCGTTCAACGCATTTATGACTTTCACCATAAAGAAAGATGGCCTGCCTTACATCGATGCTGACGGACTTCCCTCTCTGGAACAAAAGAGATTCTACATGGTGACCTACGACAGCACGACGAGACAGTTTGACAACTCAAAATCATTTTCAAACCCGGTGGCACTGGGCAATGGTCAGTACTATGTGACTGCCACAGGCGTAACCCATGATCTAAACAACTCAAACGGTCAGGCCTATGCCTATGTCGCGGACGGCCCTATTCATACTGAGCAGCCGGCTGGAAGTCATATACATCTTTACGATGACGTAGCCAACGCAGGACTGGCCTTCGGCGACGTGGCCACGTATGAATCCGCTGCCAATGTGTCAGGTTGTGAAAAGTGTCACGGCAAGCCTTATATGAAACATGGCTACAGAGCACCTGAGGTTGCTGGATTGTCGGATTTTTCGTCCTGCAAGAGTTGCCACTACGATACGCGTACCGGCGGCCATCAAGACTGGCAGGTATTGGTTGACAATCCTGCCCGGTATGCTGCGCTTACCGCTGAGTCCGAGGCCACTGGGACTGGATTCAGGGATCTTTTGACTCAGGAGGAAGCAGCGCTGTACGCGTACAAGGCCAATATCATGAACGACGTGCATATGGCACACGCCATGGAATTTCCCTATCCTCAATCCATGTCAAACTGTGCAACATGCCACGAAGGCAAGCTTGATATGATATTGACGGATGCTAATTTCAAACTGGAGACCTGTAAAAGCTGTCACCCTGTGACTGGACCGGAGGAAGGAACCGACCCTCACAGAGCGCCGGCACTCACAGCCGTAATGCCTCATCCTCTCCCAAGTGTCCAGTGTAACACCTGCCACACGATCGACTGGTTTGCTCCGTTATTCAGTGAAGTGCACACTGGTTATGACAAGCACATCTATGCTGACGGCGATGGAACCAGGTATTCCGATGTCTTTGCCGCCTCGGTGGATGCGGCAGATTTTGTCGGCAACATTCTGACCATTGATTTCAGTGTAACTAAGAACATTGATCTTACATCACTCGAGCCGGCAGATGTCATCCCAACCGTCCTGGTAGGATTGTATGGCTATGACACCAAGGATTTCATCGTTGCGGCACACGGTCGAGACGCAGACAGAAACAGACTGCTGGAATTTCCGGTCGATGGGATGACAACGAACCCCCGCTTCAAGGTCGTATCGGCGGCAGATGGAAAGTGGCGAGTCACCGCAGATTTGTCTATGTGGGCAGACATGATTGCTGATGGCAGAGTGAAGAGAGCAGAGATCAGTGTTTTGCCTGATCTGCGTATTGTTGTGGGTGAGCCGGACTCTCGTTCAAACGGCGAAACCGACGATATGGCCTTTGCAGTCAATGCGCCTTCCAGAACCTTCGACCTTCTCGCGAACGCTTTTGATGATGACTTCTACAGCGACATCGTCGATGTTGAGGGAGGCTGTAACACCTGCCACGATGCGCTTGCAACAACCTTCCATTCTCCTAACAGAGGCGGGAACATCAGAGTCTGCAGGACGTGTCACGTTACGTTGAGCGGCGGTTCGCATCTGGAAATGCAGTCGAGGTCGATCGATTCCTATGTCCACGCGGTCCACTCGTTCCAGGCTTTCGATGTCGGGGATGTTAACTTTGCCGATCCGGTGGAAGCCCTGCAGTACGAGCACCATGTAGGGCATAGGTTCCCGAACTTCACCATCAAGAACTGTCAAGCCTGCCACACGGAAGGCGCCTTTGAAGTGCCGGATCAGTCCAGGTCGCTGCCTGGTCTGTTGTCTGGCTCTGATTCCGTTGAAACCTGGGACAGAAACATTGGTGACGTGCCGGCCTATATCACCGGGCCTGGTTCAAGAGCCTGTGGTTCGTGTCATAGAGCTCATTTCATCAACGAAGACCAGGCTGGTGAACTTGTTTCCTTTAACCAGCACACCAAGCAGGGTGGTTATCTAATCGAGGAGGGCGCCGACAGCCAGGAAACGCAGGGCATTCTCATGACGGTAATCGACTATATCATGGCACTCTTCAATTAAGTGAGGAATGTCAGGTGGGCTTTGGCTCATCTCAGTCGCAGCTCTGCAGTAAGCTGCATAGCATTGAAAGCCATATAAGTAATCAAACTGGGGCCGCCCCATAAAGGCGGTCCCAGTTTTACTTGGGCGAGGGCAAGATCGAACCGCAGATCGTCCAGAGAGGCAGTTTGGCAATGCTGGCGATGAAGACGGCCTGGAAGAGCTCTCCGCAACCAACAATTTCCCGAATACCGTCCCTGTGAGCGATCTGTACGAAATTGAGGTCGCTATCTACAGTGTCTTTCCATCACTACTTTCGTTTTCCACTAAAATCGGTTGTTCGCCTGGTATTGTAACTTCGTCTATAGAGGTTGTTTGTTGCCTATGATCGCTTTTCTTGAGAAAGGCTGTGCAGATTGCATATAAACGATATCAGAAACCCGCAATCAAGACTGAATTGAAAGTCAATGGGCACCAAATCGAGTTGAACAACTTCATACAGGATTTTATGCCCTTGGCCATCACAGTTATGATAAAATCGTTGAGGAGCGTCACCGACGTTCAGAGTATATCGAGGCTAGCAGGGCAGTAGCGTGAGGCAAGAATGATTCAGATTCCCGGCATGCTGATGGTGGGCGCGCGGTGCAAGTCAGACGGCAAGACAGCTTTCACGCGAACCTTGATCGAGAGATTCGGGTCCCAACTGGACATAGTCGGCGTGAAGGTAACGACTGTCGACAGCTTTAACACGAGCCATCATCCTGAGGTTGCCGGTTGGCCAAGAAGCGATTCGTGCATGGGGCCCTACTACCTCACAGAGGAGAAAGACGCATCGAGCAACACCGATACAGGCAAGATGCTGGCCGCGGGTGCCAAGAGGGTTCTGTGGCTTTTGGCGCTGAAGAGTCATCTCGACCACGGCGCAAAGGCGCTGCTGGAGGCCCTCGGCGACAAATGCGTCTCGATTTGTGAATCGAACCGCGCGCGCCGTGTAATAGAGCCCGACGCGTTCCTCATGTTGGCTGGTAAAGACAGCAGAGACTGGAAGCCCTCGGCCCTGGATGTGGTCGGATATGCCGACAGACTCGTGCAGTCCGACGCAACGGGATTCGACATTGACCCGGATGACGTTCAGCTTCTCGACGACCGCTGGGTCGTCCGGGTGCCGGCGACGGCGATCATCCTGGCCGGCGG
>Ga0209536_100003970_pt1 | contig 23528 bp, 22 predicted proteins | sample DeeMarSeWOR28_12_FD_187461 | JGI IMG/M metagenome (GOLD analysis project Ga0209536, IMG submission 187461) | Marine sediment microbial communities from White Oak River estuary, North Carolina - WOR-2-8_12 (SPAdes) (version 2) | ecosystem: Environmental > Aquatic > Marine > Intertidal zone >...
CTCTTCGGCGTGCTTCTCCTGGCCTTCAAGTTCCTCGCCTATCCCTCCTTCACGGCCTACACCTACTGGGACCTCGCCTTCTGCTTCGCCTGCATCGCGATCCTGCTGCTGGCCGGGCACCGCTTCCGGGGTGCGACTCCGAGGCTCGCCCTCGCCGGCCTCGCGGTCGGGCTCTCGCTGGTCTCCAAGCAGAGCGTGGGGATCTACCTGGCCGTCGTCACGGGGACCCTGCTGCTCTTCGCGGGGCCGCTGCTGGGCGTGACGCGAACGCCTCGCGATCGGTTCGCCGAGCTCGCGGTCTTTGGCGTGGCCAGCCTGCTGCCCTTCGCGGCGATGGCGGCGTACTTTGCGAGCCACGGTCTGCTCTGGCACATGCTCCGGAGCGGGTTGCTGGCGCCCTTGACGAGCTACCTCGGCACGAGCTCGATTCCGTTCGGCGTGCCCCTCGAGTGGTGGAATCTGGGCGAGCTGGTGGGGCGCCCGGGCCTCCAGTATCAGCCCGAGCTCGCCTGGCAGCTCCTCAGCGGCGAGCGGTTGCCGGGAGTCGCCTGGTACCCGACCTACTCGCTCCTCTTCGAGATCCTCGTCCGGCTGCTCTACACGAGCGTTCCGCTCGCGTTCATCGGCGTCGCCGTCGTCTGGTGGCGCGGGGAGGGGAGGGGCGTCGATCGGCGCCTCGTGGTCGTGGGGGCGCTGGCATTTGCGGTGCTGCTCTCCGCCTTTCCGCGGGCCGACTTCCCGCATGTGGTCGGCATCTACCCCCTCGTCGCACTCGTCCTCACCGCGCTGATCGCGCGGGTGGTGCGATGGCGCGCGGCCATCCTGCGCATTCAGGTCGTCGCAGGACTCGGGCTGCTCGTCTCATGCGGATGGCTCACCGCGGTCAACCACTCGCATCTCACCCACCGGGTGGATCTCGAGCGGGCGGACGTCTGGGTCTCCCCCGATTCCTGGGTGGAGTCGGTCGTGAAGTTCGTCGACGCGGAGCTCGCGGAGGACGCCCCCCTCTTCGTCTACGGACAGGAGGCCGATTACTACTTCCTGACGGGGCGATTCTTTCCCTGGCGCTTCGCGCAGCTCTACCCGGGACAGACCGGTGGCGATGGCGGGCGGACCCTCGTGCGGCTGCTCCGGACCGTGCGGCCGCCGCTGATCGTGCGCGGATTGATGGGCTGGCCCGGGCTTCCATCGCTGCCGGAGTACGTCCCGCGGCTCGAGAAGTTCGTGGGCAGGGGGTTTCGCGTCGAGACCGGCGTGTTCGAGCGGTTTCCCCTCCCGCAGGGCGGCGAGCCGGCACCCTGGTGGGCGCTGTCGGTCCTGCGCCCGTGCGAGGGGCCGCCGGCGCATTGCGACAGCTGGAACGACTTCGCCGGGCGGCAGCCGCCGCCTCGATGATTCGCGGTGCTGCGAGCCATCGGCGTCCGCTGCGGACGGCAGGCCCCGGGCGCGGTGCCCGCGATCCTCGTAGACTGCCTCTCGCGTCCAACGAGGAGGGATCTGCGTGTCGACTCGACTCCTGTGCCTGGTGGTGGGTCTCGTCCTGGGCTGCAACGGGCCGACGGGCCTTCTGCCCGGAGGCGAGCTCGAGGGCGAGACCCGGCCTGCGCCGGCCGACTGGTCGTTCGCCGGCGACTACGGCATGGGCCAGCTCGAGACGCGACCGGATGACCCATACTCGGTGAACCTGGTCTTCACGGTCCTGGACGGTCGGGTCTACGTGAATGCGGGCGACGCCGAGACCCAGTGGGTGAAGAACATGACCGAGGACCCGCGGGTGCGGCTGCGCGTGGACGACGCGCTCTACGCGCTGCGCGCCGAGCGCGTAACCGACGCCGACGAGCTCGCCGCCTTCGGGGAGGCCTGGACGAGCCAGTCGATGTTCCGCCGGGATCCCAGCGGCTACGACGAGGTCTTCGTCTACCGCCTCACCCCACGCTGAGCAGGGCAGTCACCACTCCACCGGAAGCGCGTCGAGTCCGTCGATCAGCGCGCTGGGCGTGGGCACGGCCTGTCCGCCTTCCGCCAGGCGGATTCCGGGCAGGCGCTTCAGGATGCGACGCAGCACGGTACGGATCTCCATGCGCGCGAGGTTCGCGCCCAGGCAGTAGTGGGGCCCGAAGCCGAAGGCCAGGTGCTCGTTGGGGCTGCGATCCACCCGGAAGCGGTGGGGGGCCTCGAAGACGGCCTCGTCCCGGTTCGCCGACGCGTAGACCATCACCACCGACTGGCCCTCGAGGATCTTGCGATCGCGCAGGGTGGTGTCGCGCAGCGCCACCCGCCGCATCGCCCGGACCGGCGACGTCCAGCGCAGGATCTCGTCCGGTGCGGTCTCCCAGAGGGCATCGTTTGCGGCGAGGCGCCGTCGCTCCTCCGGGTGTTCGAACAGCGCGAGCATGCCCTGGGAGATGCCGTTGCGGGTGGTCTCGTTGCCGGCCACCAGCAGGAAGAGCGCGAAGTCCCGCACCTCGTCGCCCTCCAGGTGATGGAGCCGCTGCGCGCCGTCGAGCACTCCGGCCTCGCCGGCCTGGATGATGCTGGAGAGGACGTCGTCGGTCGGCCTCGAGCGGCGCGCCTCGACTGCCTCCGTGAGGTAGCCCAGGAAGTCGGCCATGAGGTGGTGGGTCTGCTGGAGCGTGTCTTCCTCGGCGTGGCCCCCGCCCGCGATGATGAGGGCGTCGCTCCACCGCCGGAACTGCTCGAGGTCGCCGTCGGCCACGCCCAGCATGTCGGCGATGATCCGCAGGGGCACCGGTACGGCCAGGTCCGTGACGAACTCCGCCGAGCACCGGCCGGCCAGGGCGTCGATGGCCTCGTCGGCGTAGCGCTCCGCCCGCTCCGCCAGCTTCGCGACCAGCCGCGGCGTGAACGCCCGGCTCACGACGTTGCGCTGGCGATGATGCCGCTCGCCGTCCATCGCCTGCATGGAGAAGTGGTACTCGAAGACGTGCCAAGGCCCCCGCGGCTCGGAGGAGAAGAGCTCCGGTCTTCGGGAGATCTCGCGCACGTCCTCATGGCGAGTGACGAGCCACCACTGGTTCGTCTCGTCCCAGTGGACCGGATCCCCCCGCCGGAGCTCCGCCAGCGCCGCGTCCCGCTCCGCGCTCGACGCGTGGAACGGCGCCATCACGTCGTAGCGGGTCTCCATCTGGCCTCCTGCCCGGCAGTCGCGACCCGATCCGGCGAACGGGTACGCGGGGAGCGCTAGTCTTCGCTCTCGTCGAAGAGCCTGGCCTCCCGCTCCTGCTCTTCGTCCTCCTCGGCGGCCCGGCGCTCGGCTTCGGTCATGCCGAGCTCGTCTTCGGACTCGGGCGCGGCGACCTCGCGGTCGACCACGAGCCCGCGCTCCATCTCGTCCTGCTCGGAGCCGCAGCCTGCCAGGAGCACGGCCGCTCCGGCCGCAACGACCCACCCTGATCTGCGTCGCATGAGACCTCCCTCCCGTTCCAGAACGACACAAGGATTCTATCCCGCTCCGCCCGGCGATACCGGTCGCGGTGCTCCCGGCCCAGCGGGCCGCACGCTCGCGAGGGTTCTAGGTGCCGAATGCGTGCTTGGCGAAGTAGATGCGGATCGGTCCGAGACCCTGGACCTCCGCGCGGCTCCAGCCCGTGCGTAGCCAGATCGCATCCCAGGTCCCGTACTCCCGGAACGTCTGCCCCGCCTCCAGGAACTCGTAGTCGGCCTCCGGCGTGGGTCCGAAGTAGAGCCGCCCAGCGGTGATATCGAGTGACCGGATCATCAGCTGCGAAATCGGCCCTTCGATCCTGACCCCGCTCTCGTCCACCGTCCCCTCCCACACCTTGCGTGGTTCCGCCGCGGAAGAGAACGAAACGAACGCCACGACCATCGTCGAAACGAGAGAACGAAGCATTGATCCCCCCATGCGGGCCCGTCGGTGGGCCCCGATTCACAATCCGGCGACTGATATACCGCATCCGTCGACGCGCGCGCCCTCGGAGCCGGGCCGCGTGATCCCGCCGGTCTCGCTTCGCTCGCACGCGTACGCTTCTTCTGTGCACCTCCCCGATTCGTCCCCGATGCGTCACGTCCCCGAATGGAATGGAGCTCCGACCCCACCACCGTCTTCGAGGACGGGACCCAGGTCCCCGATCATGCACTTCACCGAGCCGCCGCCCTTCTTGAGGAACTCGGAGACGTCGACCAGGATCGGGGTGATGCCGCGCTCGCGGATCTGATCCTGGAGGCGCTCGGAGAGGCCCGAGGGCATGACGAGGAAGGACTCGCCTGCGTCCGTCGGCGTGTAGGTAAAGGAGTTGGCGGCGTAGCGACCGGCGTCGGCTGGGTCGAGCTCGATCAGCCGGTCGCCAAAGGTCTCCGTCAGGCGCGGCCAGTCGCCGGTGGCGATCGCGTCGCGGTAGGCGAGCAGGAAGCGACGCCCGGGGCCGAAGGCGCAGAGCGCGGTATCGCCGTGATAGTGGGCCTCGAGGGTGAGCTCGACGCGCAGCACCGGGCGGGGTGCGACGTGGGGCTCCAGTCGGTCCTGCACGCGCACGTCGGTGCGGAAGCCGTAGACGCGCTTCCAGGGGGGCCAGCTCAGGCTGGGCACGAAGCGCTGGCGTTCGAGGCGTCCGTGGGTGAGGAGCTGCACGTCGCCGGCGGGAAAGAAGTCGGCCTCGCCCTCGAAGCGCAGGGATTCGCAGAGCGTCTCCGTCGTGATGCCGGCCTCCGTCAGGACCCGTTCGTAGTGGGGCTTCTCGCCGGCGCGGGTGGGCAGCAGGTTGGCGAGCAGGAAACGGCGCGCGGCGCGTGGAAGGGGTGTATCGACGTCCCACATGACCCCGGCGTTGGCGGGATAGACGAGCCCGGGCTGCTCGGCGGCGGGTGGCACGACGAGGATCTCGAGCCCCAGGTCGAGCAGGGTGTCGTGGAGGCGGTGCCACTGATGGATCGCCAGCTTCCGATCGACCTGGCGCCGTGTGCCCCAGCGGGTGCGCGTGTGGGGATTGGCGCCGCCGCGGACGCTGAAGTGCGTGGGGTCGCCCATCATGATGGTTCTACGCGCGGCTGCGCCCCGCTGCGCGCTTCGGCCTTCGGCCTCGCTTGCGCGGTCGGGTGCGGTGCTCGTTCTCGAATCGTTGGCCGGCGGGCGTTCCGGGTCGCTCACGGTCGCGGCATGCCGGGGGGGAGGGTGGTGGGGTCGAAGGCGGCGTCGCTCTCCAGGTGGGCCTGGGCGACGGTGCAGTAGAGCGTGGCCGTGACGCCGGCCGGCCGGTCGTTGCCGCTCTTGCCGGTGCCGCCGAAGGGCAGGCGGCCGCTGGCGCCGACCGTGCCCTTGTTCCAGTTGAGGATGCCGGTACGCACTCGCCCCACGCAGTGCTCGTAGCGCGCGCGGTCGCGGGTGATCACGGCGGCTGCGAGGCCGTAGTCCGAGTCGTTGGCGGCGGCGATTGCGTGGTCGAGATCCTCCACGGGATAGAGCGCGGCCTCCGGTCCGAAGGTCTCCTCGCGCTGCACCGGGTGGTGTTGGGTCGTCTGCGCGTAGCGCACCAGACCTGCGCCGGTGTAGGGGGGCGCCAGCTTCGGCTGGGCGACGGGTATGCGCCCCCCCCCGGCCTCCGCGCTCTCGCGACGCGCGCGCTCCAGCCGCTCGTGGGCCGCGACGGAGGCCAGCGGCCCCATGAACACGCCCTCCTCCCGCGGAGGTCCGATGCGCAGCCCGGAGAGCACGCGCGCCAGGCGCTCGCCGAACTCCGCCTCGACGGCGCGCTCCACGAACAGGCGCCGCGCACAGGTGCAGCGCTGTCCGGTGGTGACCGCTACCGAGAGGGCCGTCTCGGCCACGGCGAGATCGAGGTCGGCGTCGGCGCACACGATCAGGGGATTGCTGCCGCCGAGCTCGAGGGCCAGCAGCTTCCAGGGCTGATCGAGGGTGGCTTCGCGGATCGCGCGTCCGGTGGCGTAGGCGCCGGTGAAGAGGATGCCGTCCACCCCGGGCTGCACCGCCAGCGCCCGGCCGGTCTCGGCGCGACCCTGCACCAACTCGAGCACGCCCTCCGGAAGGCCTGCCTCGCGCCAGCGCTCCGCCATCCACGCACCCGTGGCCGGCGTCAGGTCGCTCGGCTTGAAGACGACGCTGTTGCCCGTGAGCAGCGCCGGCACGATGTGGCCGTTCGGAAGATGGGCCGGGAAGTTGAAGGGACCGTAGACCGCCAGGACGCCGCGGGGGCGGAAGGTGGCGCGCTGGCCCGGAGCGGGGGTCAGGGGCGCCACGTAGTCCATGCCGTCGCCCAGGGTCACGTCCACCTTCGGAGCCAGCAGACCGGCCTCGGCCCGTGCGTCCCAGAGCGCCTTGCCCACCTCGCGCGAGATCAGTGCGGCCAGCTCGTCCACCCGCTCCCGGGCGATCGCCGCGAAGCGGCGCGCGACTGCGGCGCGCGTCTCGAAGCCGGCATCGCGCCAGGCGGGGAAGGCGTCGCGGGCGCGATCCACGGCGCGGTCCACGGCGGCGGCGTCCGCGATCTCGAAGCGGCCGATCTCGTCCCCGGGATCGGCCGGTGACAGGCTGCGCAGGCCGTCGCTCACGGCAGCGGCGTCACACTCACGCGATCGCCGGCGCCGACGCCCAGGGCGTCGCGACACTCCTGCGACACGAAGGGGGCCCCGTCGCGGGCCGCGGGGACGACCGTTGCGCGGAAGCCGCGGCTGCCGTCGGCGGAGACCAGCGAGAGCGGACCATCCGGCGGCCCGGCGGGTGCGGGGCGGCCCGGCAGCACGAGTTGGCGGCGTTCGCGGACGCAGGTGATGGCGTCGCGGGCGGCGCCGTAGTAGGGCCCGCCATCGAAGGGGTCCACCTGGCTCAGGTAGCGGAAGCCGATCTTCTCCAGGATTCGCAGCGCTGCGACGGCCGTCTCGTTGGGCTTGCCGATCACCGCCTGCACCGGCTCCGGGAAGAGCGTCGCGTAGACCGGGTCGCGCGGGAAGAGGTCGGCGATCCACTGCTTCTGTCGCGAGGAGAGGTGGTCGGCCTCGCGATAGGGCAGGCCGGTGAACTTCGCCCCGAAGGCGTCCCAGAGCAGGTTTGCGCCGGTCTCCTCGAAGGGCGAGAGCATCTCGGCGATGACCTCCCGCTCGAAGCGCTCCGGGTGCAGGGAGATGTAGGCGAAGCGGACGGTGGAGAGTGCCTTTCCGCACTTCTCCTTGTGGCGCCGGTAGGCGGGGTCGAGGATCAGCCCCCCGATCTCGGTGGGACCGTCCTCGGTGGAGCGCAGCTGGAGCTTCGTGTGGACGAAGCGGCGTCCGAGCTCGCTGCTGCGCCGCTCCTCGCTGGTCACCGCCAGCCAGAAGTAGGGCGCTCCCGAGCGGCCCTGCTTCGCCAGGATCGTGGAGGTGCCGATGCAGCGCCCGACATCGGTGTCCACGAGTACGAAGAGGTAGACGCCTTCGCGCCAATCGGAGAGCGCACCGGCGAAGGAGCGCTCCGAGCGCGCGATGCGCTCGGCGAGGAAGTCCCGGTCCGCGGGCAGATTCATCGAGTCGAGCTGATCGGCGAGGGAGACGAGCGCGCCGAGGTCCGACGCCTCGACCGGTCGCAGGATCAGCACGGCAGTCCGCAGTCCTCGGCGACGCGGCGCATCGCCTTCTCGAGCATGGTGAAGCCTGTCTCGAGCTCTTCGTCGGTCGTATTGACCGGGAGCAGGAAGCGGATCTTCGTGGGGTTCGAGCCGGCGCTGTGGGCGAGCAGGCCCTCTTCGAAGGCCGCCTTCAGGATCGTCGTCACTACCTCGGTCGAGCCGTCGAAGGGGACGAAGGCCTGCATCGCGCCGATGCCGGAGCGCGGCCCGACGGCGCGGGGCATGCGACGTCGCAGCGACTCGAGACGCCGCTCGACGCGCCGACCCAGCACCGCGATCCGTCCGTCGCGACCCAGGTATCCCTCACTCTCGAGTCGCTCGAGGATGGAGGTTCCCACGGCCATCCCGACGGTCGAGCCGGCGAAGGTCCCGGCCACCAGGCCGGGCTTCGGGTTGAGCTCGCGCCGGAAGAGCACGGCGCTGCCCTGGAGCGTCTTGCCGAGGGTGACGATGTCGACGAGCTCCTCGAGTCCGAGGGTCCTGAAGGCGAAGAGCTCGCCGGTGCGGGCGAAGGTCTGGACCTCGTCCACCCACACCGCTACGTCCGCCTCGCGGCAGCGGTTCATCAGGGCGGCGAAGAACTCCGTGGGCGCGGTGTGAAAGCCTCCCTCGCCCTGGACCAGCTCGAAGAGCATCCCGGCCACCTGGCCCGGATAGCGATTCAGATGGGCGTCGAGGGCGGCCAGGCTCTTCGAGATGCTGTGGGGGTCGTCCGGGTCGAAGAAGGGCACGTAGAGGGTGGAGCCGCGCTGGGGCAGTCCCTTCCGGAAGGCGGGCTTGTCGGTGATCTCCGCCATCGCGAGCGTACGGCCGGCGAAGGATCGCTCGAAGGCGATGACCTTCTCCGCCGGCGCATGCTTCTGGTAGATCATCTTGAGGGCGTTCTCGTTCGCGTCCGCCCCGGATACGGAGAGCCATACGTGCTTCAGGTGCGGACCCGCTTGCCGCAGCAGCGCCCGAGACAGCCGGTGATACTCGAGTCCCGGGAGCAGGTGCCCCTGGAAGACGGTGTCGCCCGCGGCCGCCACCACCGCCGCCTCGAGCAGGCCCGGATCGCTGTGGCCGAAGCCGTAGGTGCCGATTCCGCTGGCGAAGTCGAGCAGGGTGTGACCGTTGGCCAGGCGCACGCGCGCGCCGCGACCGAAGCCGCTGGCGATGGCCGGGTGGAAGAGAGGACGTCCCCGCATCCGCGCGACCTCGCGGATGGTGCGGTCGTAGGCCTTCGGCGCGAGCTCGCGCTCCTGGGTCTCCTCGTGCACCGCCTCGATCAGCGCACGGGCCGCCTCGAGCACGCGGGGCGAGTCGAGCAGGCTCTTCAGCGGATTGGGCTTCGAGCGGGCCATGATTCCTCAAAGCGTATCGGCCCCCTCCACGCGTGGCTTGTGCTCAAGTTCGCAAAGGCACAGGACGACGCGTGATTGCGCGCGTGCCTGCACGCCCGCGGGGGGGGGGGCGAATGGGTTGGGGGCGCTTCACCCCGGAGCCCGGGGCGGCCGCTATCTTAGGGATGCCGGGCGCGCTTCGCTCGGAGGGGAGGGACGGGTAGGCGGACATGGCCGTGCGACGAGGCAGCGAACGCAGCGCGGCTCGCGAGGCGCGACGGCGTACCCGGGCGGCGAACAAGCTCGCGTCCCAGGGCGTCGAGGGGACGCCCCACCTGTCGCTCCTGCGCGCGCCCCGTCAGGTCCGAGCGGGACGTGCGTTGGCGGGCCGGATCGTCGTCGCCACCTACAACGTCCATCGTTGGACGGGACTGAACGGACGCAGCCGTCCGGATCCGGCGCGGGCGGGTTTCGTGATCTCCGAGCTCGACGCCGACCTGATCGCACTCCAGGAGGTGCTGCGACCGTTCGCAGGAGAGGACCCGCTCGAGCGGCTCGCCGAGGCTCTGGGCCTGCATGTGACCTTCGCGACCACCCGCGTGCACAAGCGTGGCGAGATCGGCAACGCCATCCTCTCGCGCTGGCCGATCGCAGGGGTCTCCATGCTCGACCTCTCCTACAGCCGACTCGAGAAGCGCGTCGCCATCGCCGTGCAGCTCCGGGATGGTAGGGGCGAGCTCGACGTCGTCTCCACCCATCTGGCCCTGGCCGATCGCACGCGTCACCGCCAGGTGCGCTCGCTGCTCGAACACCCGCGTCTGCGCGAGACGCCGACGGTCATCATGGGCGACATGAATGCGTGGAGGAAGTGCAAGGCGACGCGCGCGCTCGACGAGGAGCTTCACAGCCACCACAACGACGAGTGGCCGGCCTCGTTTCCCTCCGCCGGGCCCGTGCTCGCACTGGACCGGATCTACGCCCGCGGTGCCCGCATCGCCGAGATCGGTGTCCACGCAAGCCGCGCCGCGAAGCGCGCCTCCGATCACCTGCCCGTGGTGGCGCAGGTCGAGCTGGGGGTTGCCGCGCCAGCTCCAGGCCACTGAGTCTGCTCAGATCCGCACGCTCTGCCAGGCACCGGAGCGGAAGCGCCGTACCAGCACCGTCGAGAGCGCGATGACGTAGAGGAGCCCGCCCAGCCAGGCTCCTCGCAGTCCGCCGTCGAGCACGATCCCGAGGACGTACGCGGCCGGAACGAAGAAGCCCCAGCCGAAGAGCGTGTGGGCGACGAAGGGCCAGCGCGTGTCGCCCGCGCCGCGCAGCGCGCCTTCGGCGATGATCCCGCCGGCGTCGAAGAGCTGGAAGAGCGCGCCGAGGGCCAGCAGCGAGACCCCGAGCTCCACCACGGAGGGGTCGTCGGTGAAGATCCGCAGCAGCGGGCCGGGGATGGCGACGAAGAGCGCGCCGACGAGCCCCGCCACGATGGCACCGAGCACGAGGGAGGAGTGGAAGCTGCGCTCGGCGGAGCCGAGATCTTTGGCACCGATGTAGCGTCCCACCAGCGTGGCGGCGGCGGCGGAGATGCCGACCGCCTGCATGAAGGAGAGCGAGAGCAGCATCACGAACGCCTGGCTCGCGGCCATGGAGGCGTCGCCCATCCGGGCGACCAGGGTGGTGAAGATGGCGAAGGAGGTCATGCCCAGGCACCACTGGCCGCCGATCGGGGCTCCGGTGCGCAGCAGGCGCCGGATCGCATGGCGCCGCGGGCCGATGCGCCCGGTGTCGAATCGCTCGCGGAGGGCCCGGCGTCGGAAGGCCGCGAAGAGCACGAAGCAGCCGAACCACTCGCCGACGGCGGTGGCAGCACCGGCGCCCGCCACCCCCCAGCGCGGCATTCCCAGCTCGCCGAAGATGAGTCCGTAGTCGAGCACGACGTTCACGGCGTTGGCGGCGAGCGTCGCGTAGAGAGGGGTTCGCGTGTCGCCGAAGCCGCGGAAGAAGGAGGTGAGCACCATGGTGAGAGCCATGCCGATCTCACCCGGGAGCCGCATGTGGATGTACGCGACCGCATCCGTCTGGAGATCCGCCGACGGTCCCATCACGGCGATGAGCGGCCCCGCCGTGAGTGCCAGCAGCGCCACGGCCCCTGCGGCTGCTGGCCCGATCACCCAGATCCCCTGCCAGGCCCAGGCGCCGCACTCGCGCTGCCGATCCGCGCCGTCGGCCTGGGCGACGAAGGTCTGGACGCCGCTCGCGGTGCCGTAGAAGAACGAGAAGACCGTCCACAGCCAGACGCCGGCGAATCCCACCGCCGCCAGGGGCGTCGCCCCGAGACGCCCGACCATCGCCGAGTCCACCACGCCCATCGCCGTCGCCGACATCTGGGTCAGGACGACGGGATAGGCGAGCTCGAAGACCTCGCGCAGGCCTCCCCGCACTCGCTGGGAGGGCAGGGAACGGGCCTGGCTGGAGAGGGACATGTGGAGGACTCCGTCGCGTCTCGGGGCTCAGACGAGTCGTACCGCGAATACACCGGAGGCCACGGCGCTTCCCGCGTCCGTGGCCTCCGGTGGTTCCGAATCGGGCTCGGAAGGATCAGTGACGGACGCGAGCTTCCTTCGCCGGCTGGACGGCGCTGATCTCGTAGTCGGTCACCATCGAAAGTCCTGTTCGGAGCGACGAATACCACGACGGCCGCACGGCTTCAATCGGACCCGCGGGGATCCTCCGTCGGTGGGCGGCGATTCCGGCGTCGCGTTGCCCGGGTCGGGGCCGTCCATTACCGTCGCGGGATGGCGCACGAGGTCGAGCAGCGGGCCCTCGCTCGATACCTCGAAGAACACAGCCTGAAGCACACGAAGCAGCGCGAAGCCATCCTCGACGTGTTCCTCGAGGCGAAGGGTCACATCACGAGCGAGGACCTGTATCAGTCGGTTCGCGCTCGCCATTCCCAGATCGGGTACACCACCGTCTACCGCACGATGAAGCTCCTCTGCGAGGCGGGGCTCGCCCACGAGCACAACTTCGACGGCACCGCCCGCTACGAGATCGCCCACGAGCACCACGACCACCTGGTCTGCACCCGCTGCGGGAAGATCATCGAGTTCGAGTGCGAGATGATCGAGGCGGCCCAGAACAAGATCGCCGCCTCCTACGGCTTCCGGGTTCTGCGGCATCGGCACGAGCTCTACGGCCACTGCGCCGACTGCCAGGGGCACCGGGACTCCGACGCCTGACGCCACCGCGGCTATCCCCCCGGGGGGAGACCGGAGCGGTACAGCGGTGCGCGCGATGGCGCGGCCGGAGAGGCGTGCGCCCTCGTCAGTTGCCTCCAGCCTCTCTTCCAGTTCCTCGTTGACACGAGGGAGGCGCCCCGGGTAAGCTCCGCCCGCTGAAAATGAATGTGATTTTCAATTTCATTCTCTTCCAATGACCTCCTCTCCTCCGACCCTTCGAGTGCGCAGGTGACGGCGCCGCAGCCGGTTCGGGCCGTCGAGCCCGGCGATTGCCGCTGCGTGTGCGGCAGCCTGGTGGCGCGCGTGGTGCCCGACGGCGTCGAGCTGAAGTGCCGCCGCTGCAAGCGCACGTTGGTGGTGGCCTGGGAGGACGGGCCGCCCACGCGATGTGGCACGCCGGTGCAGGCGCGCCCGATGCGAGAGGCCGGTCGAGGCGAAGCGTGAAACGAAACGAACTGAGGCCAGCGGTCCAGAACCCCGAGCCCCGACTCCTCCGCGCGCTGCGCGAGTGGAAAGGGAGCGGGATCGATGACCCGGCAGGGAATCCGACGGGCCGTCCTGGTGGGGGCGGTGTGTGGTGCGTGGGCGTTGCCCGCGCTGGCGGAGACCGACGAGGAGCGGGCTCGGGAGGACCGGATCCGTGCACTCGAGCGGAAGGTCGACGTGCTCACCGAGGAGCTCGAGCGGACGCGCTCGGACATCGCGGTGCCCGAGGAGACGTCGGAGCTGGAGAGCGCCTACGGCCTTGGGCCGGCCGCATCGAAGGTCTACGGACTGACCCGGGGCCTGTCGATCGGGGGCTACGCGGAGGGGCTCTACACCGCGATCGTGGACGACAAGCGGGAGTCCGGCGCGACGAACCGCGCGGACATGCTCCGCAGCGTGCTCTACGCAGGCTACAAGTTCACCGATCGCATCCTCTACAACATGGAGATCGAGTTCGAGCACGCCACGACCGGCTCGACGGAGAGCTCGAGCGGCGGCAGTGTCTCGGTGGAGTTCGCGGCGCTGGACTTCCTGCTGAGGCCGGAGATCAATACCAGGGTGGGTTTGGTGCTCGTCCCCATGGGCTTCTTGAACGAGATCCACGAGCCGCCCTTCTACTTCGGTACGCACCGCCCCGATGCCGAGCAGCGCATCCTGCCCACGACGTGGCGGGAGAATGGCGTCGGGCTCTTCGGGAACCTCGCGCAGCAGGTCGACTACGAGCTCTTCGTGGTGAACGGCTTCAACGGGAAGGGCTTCTCGCCCTCCGGCCTGCGCGGCGGCCGACAGAAGGGGAACCGGGCGCTGGCCGAGGACCTGGCCTTCGTCGGCCGCCTGGACTGGACGCCCCGTCCCGAGCTCCTGCTGGGGGGCTCCGTGTACGTGGGTAACTCGGGCCAGGACCAGGACTTCTCGGTGAACGGAAGCAACGTGGACCTTCCCGACACCCTGACCACCGTCTGGGAGGTCCATGGACAGGTGCGCACGCGTGGCCTGCACGTGCGCGGGCTCTTCACCATGGCCCACGTGGACGACGCGCGAGAGCTCAGCCTCGCCCTCGGGCCCGAGGCCTCGGGAGGCATTGGCGAGCTCGACGCGGGAGAGGGCGTCGCGGAGGACATGCTCGGCTTCTATGGCGAGATCGCCTATGAGGTGCTCCAGTGGATCGCGCCCCAGAGCGACCAGACCCTGGAGCCCTTCTTCCGTTACGAGTACGTGGACACGCAGAACAGCATGCCGTCCGGCTTCTCCGCGGACGGCGCGCAGGAGGTCGAGACCATCACGGTCGGGCTCCACTACCAGCCGATCCGGAACGTGGTGCTGAAGCTGGACTACCGCAACCGCCGCCCCGATCGCGGCGAACTGGGTGACGAGGTCAATGCAGGATTCGGTCTGGTCTTCTAGAAGCTGCTGGGGCGCACTGCTCCTCGGGCTCGCGCTCGTCGTGCCCCCGCTCGCCGTGGAGGCGAAGGTCTTCCACAGCCGGCGGGAGGCCCTCGAGCTCGCTTTCCCCGATGCCGATCGGATCGAGGACGAGACGGTCGTGCTCGACGATTCCCAGGCCACGCGGATCCAGTCGATGGCGCGGAGCGAGCTGGAATCGCGGCTCGTGCGGATCTACCGCGGCTTCAAGGGCGATCGGCTGCTGGGCTACGCCTTCATCGACGTGCACAACGTGAGGACGCTCCCGGAGGCCTTCCTGGTCGTACTCAGTCCGGACGGCTCGGTCCAGCGGCTGCGCGTGCTCGCGTTCCACGAGCCGCTGGAGTACATGCCGACGGCGCGCTGGTACGACCAGTTCGAGGCGAAGACGCTCTCTCAGCCGATGCGGCTCGGTCGCGACGTCCACGGCATCGTCGGCGCGACGCTCTCGGCCCGGGCGACGACTCGTGGGGTGCGCCGCGCGTTGGCGCTCTACGAGGTCGTGCTCCAGAGCGGGCACTGAGCTTGCGCTTCGTCATCACCGGCGAGTGGAACCGCAATCGCCTGCTCCAGACGATCGTGGCCCTCTACGCGCTCTACGTGGTGGCCCTCTGGGTCACCAATGCGATGCTCTACTTCCAGAAGATGGGCCTCGACTACGCCTCGGTCGTCTCCTACTACCGTGGGAACGAGGAGCTCTTCCTCTCGCCACGAAGCTATCAGGGGCTTCTCGAGGTGTCCCACTTCCACCTCTTCGCGATGGGGATGCTCCTGCTGGTGCTGACCCATCTCATGCTCTTCGTGCCGCTTCGCCCGACGACGAAGGCGTGGCTGATCGCGGTTCCCTTCCTCTCGGGCTTCCTCAGCGAGGGAGCGGGCTGGCTCGTTCGCTATGCCCACCCGGGGTTCGCCTTCGCGAAGATCGCCGGCTTCCTGCTCCTGCAGGCGAGCCTCGCGGCGTTGGTGGGCGTCTCTCTCTGGTCGGTGTTCTCCGGGACGCAGCGCAACTACGCGGAGACCGGCGTTCGGCCCGAGCCCTGATGCGGCCGCGCTGTCTGGGGCTCGCCGTCGTCCTCGCGGCGGGCTGCGCGGGGAGCCCCCCGGCGATGCCCCCGCACACCCTCATCGACGGCCACTACGCCATGGGGACGGTGCTCGAGGTCACCCTCCACGGCCCGGATCCCGCCACCCTCGACCGCGCCGGCGCGCGCATCTTCGAGACCGCCGCGCGTCTCGATCGGCTCTTCAGTCGCCATCGCGCGGACAGCGACGTGAGTCGGCTGAACGCGGCCGCCGGGGGCGAGCCCGTGGTCGTGGCGCCGGAGGTCGCGGAGCTGGTGCGCGTCTCGCTCGATTACGCGGAGCGCACCGGGGGCAGCTTCGACGTCACCGTCGGTGCGCTGGTCGCGCTCTGGACCCTCGCCGCGGAGCGCGACGTCCCGCCCACCGGGGCAGAGCTCGCCCGCGCGCGGTCACGGGTCGGGGCTTCGACGGTGCAGGTGGGCCCGGGCGACCGGTTCGCTCTCGCCCCCGGCGCGTCCATCGACCTGGGCGGAATCGCGAAGGGCTTCGCCCTGGATCGCATGCTGCCGCTGCTGCGCGAGGAGGGCGTCTCCAGCGCACTTCTCTCCTTCGGCCAGAGCAGTGTCTGGGCGGTGGGGTCGCCGCCGGATGGGGAGGGCTGGCGGCTGCTGGTGCGCTCGCCCGAGGGGCGCTTCGCGGGCATCGTGACCGTGCGCGACCTCGCCCTCTCGGTCTCCGGGAGCCTCGGTCAATGGTCGGAGATCGGCGGACGCCGCTTCGGTCACGTGCTCGACCCGCGCAGTGGCTGGCCCCTCACCCGCCCGCGCGAGGCCGTGGTGGTGGCCCGCGACGCCGCTCTCGCGGAGGCACTGAGCAAGGCCCTCCTGGTCCTGGGAGAGGTGGAGGGGATCGGGCTGGTCGCGTCCTACCCGGGCTGCGAGGCGCTCCTGCTCGATGCCGACGGGCGCCGCTGGTCCACCCCCGGCTGGCAGAGCGCCACCTCCTTCGATGCCCTCGACGGGTCCGAGCGGGATCGGTAAAGGCCACCCCCCGGACGTCCGAAGCCATCGGTGTGGCGATTCGAGATCTCAGCTGTCCCGTGTGCAACGCGGACTTCCCCCTCGCCGGCGACGAGCGGAAGGGCGAGGAGGTCTTCTGCACCTACTGCGGGGCGCCCTGTCGGCTCACCGCCGCTGCCGACGCGGACGACGTCGAGGTCGAAGAGGACTTCTAGGCCGCGCGCCTGGCTCCGCGTCAGAAGGTCGGGAGTCGGTCCGCCACGTCTCGCAGACGGGGTGCGCTCGCATCCTTCGCCGAGAGTGTCGGAGTCTCGATCGGCCAGGGGATGGAGAGGTCGGGATCGTTCCAGGCTACGCTGATCTCGGCCTCCGGGTGGTAGACCTCGCTGCACTTGTACTCCACCTGCGCGATCTCGCTCGTGACCAGGAAGCCGTGTAGCAGCCCGGGCGGTACGTAGAGCTGGCGGAAGCTCTCCGCGGACAGGACTGCGCAGGCGTACTTCCCGTAGGTCGGGGAGCCGCGTCGCGCATCCACGGCCACGTCGAAGATCTCGCCTTCGACCACGCGCACGAGCTTCCCCTGTGGATGTGGGCTCTGGGCGTGGAGGCCCCGCAGCGTTCCGCGGGCCGAGCGCGAGTGATTGTCCTGCACGAAGGTCGCGGTGATCCCTCCCTCGCGATACGCGCTCTCGCGATAGGTCTCGAGGAAGAAGCCCCGCTCGTCGCGATGGACCGAAGGCTCGACGACGATGACGCCGGGAATGGCGGTCTCCGCGAAGCGGGGATTCAATCCAGGCCCCCCTCGGCGAGCTCACAGAGGTAGGCGCCGTAGCTCGAGTTGCGGATCGCATTTCCCAGCTCGAGCAGTCGCTCCCGGTCGATGTACCCCCGTCGGTAGGCGATCTCCTCGATGCAGGCGATGCGCAGGCCCTGCCGCTCCTGCACGGTCTCGACGAAGTTGGCGGCCTGCAGCAGCGAGTCGTAGGTGCCTGTGTCCAGCCAGGCGACGCCACGTCCCAGCAGCTCCACGTGCAGCGCTCCGCTCTCGAGGTAGGCGCGGTTCACGTCGGTGATCTCGAGCTCTCCCCGGGGCGAGGGTACGAGGCCCTCCGCGATCTCCACCACCCGCTCGTCGTAGAAGTAGAGCCCGGTGATTGCGTGCTTCGAGCGCGGCCTCTCCGGCTTCTCCTCGATCCCGACGACCCGCCCTTCGCCGTCGAACTCCACGACTCCGTAGCGCTCCGGGTCGTGGACCCGATAGCCGAAGACCGTGGCTCCACTCTCACGGGCCGCCGCACGCTCCAGCACCTCGGAGAGACCGTGGCCGTAGAAGACGTTGTCGCCGAGGGCGAGGGCCACCCGCTCTCCGGCGATGAAGTCCCGGCCGATCAGGAAGGCCTGGGCGAGGCCTTCCGGACGCGGCTGCTCGGCGTAGCGGATCGCGATGCCGAGGTGGGAGCCGTCGTCGAAGAGGCGGCGGTAGGAGGGCAGGTCCTCCGGGGTCGAGATCAGTAGCACCTCCCGGACCCCGGCCAGGAGGAGGGTGGAGAGGGGGTAGTAGACCATGGGCTTGTCGTAGATCGGGAGGAGCTGCTTGCTCACGCCGCGCGTAATGGGATGCAGTCTCGTTCCCGAGCCGCCCGCGAGGACGATGCCCTTCATCGCTTCTCCGTCTCCTCCGCGCCATCTGGCCCGGGGGGCGAGCATATCACCGCCCCGGGAGGGCGATCCCGGGATTCGGGAGGCGAGCGAGTCCTAGGGGAGGAACTGCCCGGGCTGAGCCAGCTTCCTCGGCAGGTATTCCTCGATCACGTAGTTGAGGCCCCACTTCGCCAGGGCCTGCTGCTCGGCGCGCACGCCCATGCGCAGGAGCTGCTCGATCGCCTTCTGCCAGGGCTTGTGGCGCTTGAAGAAGGGGTCGTTCTTGAGGGCGTCGCGAGCGCGCTTGATGTCCACGTCCTGGAGGGGGTGGGTGGGCAGCTCGTACTCGACGATGTCGTCCGGCGTCACTCCCAGATAGCGCGCCTGGGGGACGCAGAAGAACTGCGAGAGGTGCGCTGCATTCCCCGATCCCACCTTCAGCGTGCGGTAGATGTTCGAGATGCCGTAGGGGTCGCAGTCCACGAAGGCGTAGACCGGGAGTCGGCACTCGTCGGAGAGCTTGCGGATGAAGCGTCGCGTCGCCCGCGTCGGAACGCCCGCCATGGAAACGAGGATGCAGTCGGCGGTCTGCCAGAACTTGTGGCTCTGGAGCCGCTGGAAGATGCCTCCGGTCTCGATCGCCAGGATGAATTTCGCGTCCGTCTCGAAGGAGAGGTGCTCGACCGTGGATGGGATCGAATAGGCACCCGATCCGAAGCGCGTGCAGTCGATGCGCTCGACCTCGCCGGTCTCGCGATCGGGATCGAGGACCACGAGCCTGCCCGCGACCGCCCCGCCGTGCTCGTCCGGGACGAAGCGCAGCTGCTCCCGCGAGGTGCCGCGAATCGAGAACAGCGCCTCGATGTCGTCCATCACGGCGTCGGACTCGGTCTGTTCCTCGAAGCGCGCGTCCTCCCAGTTCTTGCTCTGGTAGTAGGCGTCTCGCTTGGTGGCGAAGTCGTTGGTCTCCACCAGCTCCTTCGAGAGCCCCATCATCCGCAGCGTCTGGGCGAAGCTCTTCACGGTGTTCACTGTGAGCGTCCGCACCTTCTTCGAGGAGCCGATCTCGAAGTAGCCCCGCTTCGTCGAGTACGAGACGTTCTTGAGCGAGCGGACGGGGAACGCCAGATCCGGCTTGCTCTTCTTGAGGATGTCGCGGTGGACCTCCGTCGCCGCCACCCGGATCTGGTCCAGGACGACGGCGTCCTGCTTCGCGGGGCCGGTGCGCTTCCGCACGGACGCGTTCTTCTTCGCGCTGGCGCGAAGCGGCACCTTCTTCGCCCCGACCTTCTTTACCCCGGTCTTCTTCCGCTCGATCTTCCTCTTCGCGGCCTTCTTCGCCCCGGCCTTCTTCGCTGCGATCTTCTTTCTTGTTGCCATGTTCACATCTTCCGACTGCGCTCGAGCACGTCGGTCAGGTTGTGGACTACCTTCTCGCGCTGTGCGTCCGAGAGCTCGAGGATCTTCTGGAGTCCGATCGCGAGCTGGGGAATGTATTTCTCGATGTAGGCGCGCTTCTTCGCCTCGTCGGCCTCGCGGCGTCGCCGGCGGATGTGGGTCGAGACCTTGCGTCCGCATTCCTGGAGTCCGAGCTTGATCTCCTTGATGATCTCCGGGTAGTGGGCGATCGCCTCCTTGCTCTCGGAGGTGAAGGGCACCCACACGCTGGCGATGTGGACCATCAGCAGCATGGGGCCGATGGGGAGTGCGCCTCTCGGCTGTTGGAACTGGTAGGACTTCCAGTCCGTACCGGTCACGGCCTTCGTGATCGCGCAGGCGCCCTGCTGGTACTGGAGTGGGACCCGGTTCGCGTAGCGATAGACCGTGACCGGGTCGTCGGCAGAGAGCGCGCCGCCGTAGGCGAGCCCGACCTCTACCAGGAAGGGGTTGCCGCGGTAGACCGTCGCCCTGCGGGTCACCGAGGAGTAGAAGTCCGCCTCTACCTCGGCGCGCAACGCCTTCTCGATCAGCTGCTCACCGATGGGCGCGATGCAGTCCGTCGGAGGAGACATGATCTTCGTGGCCTGGATCGCGACGTGGATCCGCTCGGCCTCGTCCCGGGTGATCTCCGAGGGCCGGCGCGTCGGGGCCACCTTCGCCTTCTCGCAGATCGCCAGCGCCGTCTTCGAGGAAACCCGGCTGAAGTCGCCCCCGAGGCAGGAGCGCAGATTGCGCGCCTTCGTGTCCCGGAACATCTGCATCAGCACGCCGAGCTCGACGCCGTAGGGATGGGGCTTGATCTCGGCGGTCTCGGGCGGGATGTCCTTCGAGACGCGCGGGAACTCGTGGGAGTCGCCGTGCGCCTCGGCCTTCGGGGGGACGTAGACGATCCTCGAGTGCGGGTTCGCCAGGGAGATCTGGCGGATATAGGCATCCACCGAGTGCTGGCCGCCGCGATAGCCTCCCTCCAGCTCGATCTCGACGCGGGTTCCGTGGGGGCGGTCCCACTCGACGACCTCGTCGCGGGTCACCTTCGGCTGGTTCTTCTTGGTGTCGATGACCAGCTCGAGCTGATGGGCGTCGGTCCGCCTTCCGGTACGAGTGGTGATGAGCACCGGCCTGCCCGTGGTGAGCAGCCCGTACATGCCCGCTGCGCTGATTCCGATGCCCTGCTGGCCTCGGCTCTGGCGGAGCCGGTGGAACTTCGAGCCGTAGAGGAGGCTCCCGAAGATCTTCGGGACCTGCTTTCGCAGGATGCCGGGGCCGTTGTCCTCGATGGCCACGCGGAAGCGCGTCTCGGAGACCTGTCGGATTTCCACCCGGATGTCGGGCAGGATTCCGGCCTCCTCGCAGGCGTCGAGCGCGTTGTCTACGCCTTCCTTGACCGTGGTCAGCAGCGCCTTAGAGGGATTGTCGAAGCCGAGGAGGTGGCGATTCTTGGCGAAGAACTCGGAGACCGAGATGTCGCGTTGCTTGCGTGCCAGCTCGGCGGCAGTGGAGCGCGTGCCCGTGCGAGCGTCGTCCTTCTCCGCCTCGCCTGCGAGCGGCTCGGCCTTCGCCTCGGCGGAGTCGGCCTGCTTGTGTCGCTTCCCGGCACGCTTGGGTGCCGCCTTGCGACGCTTCGGCTCGGTCCGCGACGCCACGGCCTTGCGGCGACTGCCCTGGCTCTTCCTGCGCGCTCCACCCGTCCGCGCGCGCGGCGCCGAACGGGCGGTGCGCCCCCGGCGCTCCGCCATACACTCTCCCCCCGCCGAGCGCGGGGTCGTCCGCGCCCGATCGTGGGCGATGTTCCACACGCTGCCGCGGTGGTCAAGCGCCCCAGTAGCCCCGGATCCGTCGGCCGGTCTCGAGCCGGGCTAGCCCAGGTCTTCGACGGGCGTGTCCCGGAAGTTGCCGCAGAGCCGGACCTTCCCCGAGCGGAGCAGGGAGAGGACCGTGGCCACGATCTCGCGCTCGTCGTCCGTGATCTCTCCCAGCACGTGGACGAGCTCGAGCAACGTAGTGACGCGCGGGGTCTCCGAAGTCGCATCGTCGAGCGAAAGCAATTGCGCAACAGCACTGCTCATGGAACTTCCTCTCCCGCAGGAGTAGACAAGCAGGGATCGTGCCAGGACCACAGGGCTGGATGGGATTGTGGGGAGGCTATCAATTCCAGCTAGTTGTGGCCACAGTTGCGGCCCAGGCGCGCCCTGCCCCCGAGGCATGTCGCTTGCCGGTGACGAGATCCGGTCGCCAGGTGTCGAATTTCGGACGCATCCAGCTCGCCCGGGTGCTCCGTTGGACGGCCCAGGAGGCGGGGGATTCAGCGCCCCTCACGCGCTCCCGCCGGGCGGTCGGCGAGGCGCCCCGTCTCGGCGCGGTAGCCGAGGGCCTCGGCGATGGCGTCGGGGCCGATCGCGTCGCTGCCGGCGAGATCGGCGATGGTGCGGGAGACCTTCAGCACCCGCCGGGCGGAGCGTGCGGACAGCCCGAAGCGATCCACAACGCGCCCGAGCAGCTCGCGGGCGCCGGCCGTCGCGCCGACGCGCGCCTCGAGGACGGCGTCGGACAGATGGGCGTTCGAGCGGACGCCCCGGTCCTGCTGCCGCCGGCGCGCCTGGACCACCCGAGCGCCCACCGTCCGGCTGTCCTCCCCGATCGGTCCGGCGTCGAGCTCCCGCCAGGCAACCGGCTGGACGTCGACGAAGAGGTCCACGCGGTCGAGCAGGGCTCCGGACATCCGCGCTGCGTAGCGCCCGATGGTCCCCTCGTCGCACGCGCAGTCGCGTCGTCCGCTGCCGTACCATCCACAGGGGCAGGGGTTTGCCGCCGCAACGAGCTGGAGATCTGCGGGGAAGCTGCAGGTCAGGCTGGCGCGGGCCACCACCACTCGTCGCTCCTCGAGGACCTGGCGGAGCGACTCGAGCGTGCGTCGCTGGAACTCGGGCAGCTCGTCGAGGAAGAGCACGCCGTGGTGCGCCAGCGACACCTCTCCGGGTCGGGGCGGGCTGCCGCCACCCAGTAGACCTGCGGTGCTGGCCGTGTGGTGGGGCGCGCGGAAGGGTCGGGTCGTATCCCCGGGCGCTCGCTTCACACCGGCCGCCCCGTGGATCTTCGCCACCTCCAGCGCATCCTCCGGAGGCAGCGAGGGCAGGAGGCCGCCCAGCCGTCGCGCCAGCATGGTCTTGCCAGCGCCAGGCGCTCCCCGCATGAGCAGCGCGTGGCCGCCCGCAGCCGCGATCTCCAGCGCGCGCTTTGCGGCCTCCTGGCCACGCACGTCCCGCAGGTCCGGCCCGTCGATCGGGGCGTCGCCATGGGGGGCGGCCACGGCGGGCTCCAGTGGCCCCGCGCCCAGCAGATGCGCGACGACCTCCGAGAGATGGTCGGCCACCAGTCCGCGCAGGCCAGGGGCGAGGGCGATCTCCGCCCCGTTCTCTCGGGGCACGACGAGAGTGCTGGCCCCGGCGTCGCGGACCGCCAGCGCGAGAGCCAGCGCGCCGCGAATCGGGCGCAGGCGACCGTCGAGTGCCAGCTCGCCGACCAACGCGGGCCCGCCCCCGTCGGGTACGTCGATGGCGCCCGACTGGCGAAGGATCGCCACGGCAATGGGAAGGTCCAGACCGGCCCCGGTCTTTCGCAGCTCCGCTGGCGCCAGGTTCACGGTGATGCGGCGCTCGGGAAAGGACAGACCGACGGAGTGGATCGCCGCGCGCACCCGAGCCGCGCTCTCTCGCACGGCCGCGGCGGGCAGCCCGACCACGTCGATCCGTGGGAGCTGGGCGCTGATCCGCACCTCCACCTCGACGGGGATGCCGTCGACGCCGACCAGCGCTGCCGAGAGAACCCGCGACATCGGGCGTTCCGCAGGACCGGGTCGGCGGGAAGAAGGCAGGGCCCCCACAGGGGTCGAGGCCCTGCCTCCCACTCTTGAAAAGCCCCGCCAGGAGGGGCCCTCGTTGGGGAAGTGGCTCCCGGGCCCACGATGTGTCACGCGGAATCGCTTGGGGGGCACGAACGAGGGGAGATCGGTCCGCTCTCCCGCCGCGCACCCACGGGGCAGGCGAGGCGTTAGTATTCATCGACGATCGCAGAACGCGAGGAGAAGCCCCCGAGTGCTCGGAACCATGGCCAGACTGGCCGCCCTCGCTGTGCTTGTGCTGGCTGCTACGGGGTGCGAGTCGTCTCCCCCGCCGCCGCCCGAGCCGCCGACGGAGCCGGCGCCGCTGCCCTTGGACGTCTTCAGCGCCGACCGGGCCTGGGATGACCTGCTCGCACTGACCGGCGCCGAGTCGGGGGCCCCCGGGCGCGATGCGGCCCGGGTCTACCTCGTGGCGGAGCTCGGCGCACTCGGTCTGGACGTCCGCGAGGTCG
>Ga0209536_100003971_pt1 | contig 23527 bp, 17 predicted proteins | sample DeeMarSeWOR28_12_FD_187461 | JGI IMG/M metagenome (GOLD analysis project Ga0209536, IMG submission 187461) | Marine sediment microbial communities from White Oak River estuary, North Carolina - WOR-2-8_12 (SPAdes) (version 2) | ecosystem: Environmental > Aquatic > Marine > Intertidal zone >...
ACGGTTCGGAGGGCGGGGAGAGCGAGCGCTCTTCCCGACCCCTATCATGGGTATCACTTGTACATTCTGGATAACCAGATAATATTATTACCCGATAGGCTTTTTAAAAACAAACTATTTTACTTTCTTGGGAAAATTATTAATTAGGGGGTAAAACACTTCCTTTTGAAACGTGTAATTTCAGCCGAGTCAGACCCGGCCTTCGGATTTTACCAAATCTCATTTTGCGGCAATAGATATAACAGTTTTTCTTAGAATTGAAGTATTCTCAATTTCCACAAAGGAAGAAAAAGAATCAGAGAAAGAGGCTAATAATCGAAATTAAGTGCTATTATGGTTACTTCCTATTGTACCCATGAAATATTTCAACATCGTTCCATTTAGCGGAGAACTATAGATGGACTCACCATTGGCCCGGGTGATCTTGGCGGTATTAGGAGGTTACTTCATCATTCTGCTCTTTTTGATCGCCTACGAATGGTTCAGGGAGGAATACCCGAGACCTACTGCCAAGCCAGGGAGTACAGAGCGTATCCAGTATCCCTTTTATCATGAACGGGCTACCGCCGCTCTGCAAAGATTTTTCCGCCTGCCCAGATCCGAAAGGGATGCGATTAAAGAAAGCTTGGAATCCAGTTTGATTTCCATGGAACATTGGCTAACCCATCTTGACCAATCGGATTATCAGGTAATTTGCATTGGTGAACTTCATGAAGAATCTACCCGTAATTTTCTTGCCGAAGAGTTTTTCACAAAGTTCAGTGTCGATGTCCTGCTGCTGGAGGCCACACCAAAAGAGCTGAAACGTCTTACAAAACGGATGAACGCTGGTAGAACCTATTTTCCTTTGCTGGATGCTGATATAATGAAGATTCTACGTACCGTAAGAGCCAGGAACCCGGATATCAAGATTTATGGTATCGAAGAAACCGACGAACAGCAAAAGAAACAACGTGGTCATTCGGGGTCGCGCGATAAATCTATTGCCCGTAATTTCTGGAAAAGGTTCCAACCGGGCATGCGCCACCTTATTTTGTTCGGCGCCTTACATTGTACGAACGAACCTCATTGGCTTTTCGAATATCTCAACGGCCATGCTCCTCCACATTTAAAAAACCGGATGCTGAACGCTTGGGTGCTGGGAGAGCATCAAAATGGACCGTTGGAAGCCTTCGTGTTCTTTTTGGACGAGATCGGAATCGAGAAAAAAAACTTTGTCATTCCCGACACGAGTCTACTGCATCCTCGTATCTACGAATTGTTTCAATTGATGACCAATCAGATCTTAGAAAAATATTGCACGCTGATTGTTTTTCGCATATGAATTTGAACACCAAAGCATTTGCAGCCAACAATCGGCTGCGGAATCGGTAAAACTTACCGCACACACCAATCGTTACAGAAATAGTCTCCAATATAGTTACTGACATTAAAAGTCATTAAAGCCATTCTAATTGTTAAATGTTCCGGTATACACTGCGGTCCTCAATCACTGGCACCACTAGACGCACCGTGATATACGAATTGTATATGAAATCATCCGTTAAAAATTGATAATTGGGGATTTGTCAATCACGGTTTTTGATAGGCGTGGTTTTTAGCAAATAGTCTCAAAAAACGGCAGTGGGCAGATATTTGGCTTTCCAGTATCTGCGTTTTTGATCTCAATATGATATATCAGGTGAATGTTAATGCGTTAAAGTATCGTCCAAATTCACTTTACACTGGTTTTATAATTCGAAGAGCCTCGCCCCATGAGTAACTCGTAAAATGAAAACGGACTTTTCTGATATACGATAAATTATTCTGAAATTTACGAAACCGGATAAACCGGCTATCAGAGACAATCCGAAGCCCTGTTGAAAGTTTTCGATATGAGCAACAGAGGCAAACAGTCACCACGAACTGGGTCCGAAAGTGCTGAGAAGACCACCGTCGACATATATAATTTGGCCGGTGACAAAATCAGAAGCCTGGGCTGCCAGAAAGACGGCTGCATGTCCAATATCTTCAGGATTGCCCCACCGTTTCCAGGGCGTTTTCCATTTGACCCATTTGTCAAAATCTGCATCTTCCCACAACGCCCGTGTTAAATCGGTTTGGATAAAACCGGGACCGATGGCATTGACGTTGATTCCGTATTTGGCCCAGTCCACGGCAAGGGCTTTGGTTAATTGTCGAATACCCCCCTTGGAAGCGGCATACGGAGCGTTGTCTTCGCGAACCGTTTCGCTCATCAGAGATGCGATGTTGATGATTTTGCCGTTTTTAGTGTTTTTAATGCGATTTTTTGCAAACTCCTTGCAAAGGGCGAATACCGCCGTCATGTTTAGATTGATGACAAAATTCCAGTCCTCGGCAGTGAGCGATTCGGCCGGACCGCGTCGGGTTCCGCCTGCATTGTTGACCAGCACGTCAACGCCGCCGGTGTCTTCTGTGATCCGCGCAAATATGTCTCCAATACCATCGATATTGCTCATGTCGTAGGGATAGGTCCAGATTTTGCGTTTAAATTGGGTCAACTCCTGTTCGGCTTGCTCCAATTGAGATTCCGTTCGTGCCACCAGGACGATATCCGAGCCGGCGTCAGCCAGAGCCGAAGCAATACCAAAGCCTATTCCCCGGCTACCGCCGGTAACCAATGCAATTTTTCCATCTAAGCGAAACTTTTCCATCTTCCTTACTCCATTTTAATAAGTACTTTGCATACATCATCGGGATTGCCCATGAGATCAAACCCGTCGGGTCCCTTCTCGAGAGACACGTTGTGGGAAATAAGGTCTTTATAAGGAAAGTCCACGATCATTTCAAGCGCTTTCCGATAATCGTCGCGGGTGTAAACCCGGGTGCCGATCATAGTTATTTCCTTGAAGCTAATCGCCCGCAGATCCACTGCATGGGGATCCTTGTGCACGCTAACCATAATTATTTTACCACGGGGTCGGACCAAGTCGCACATCTGCATGGCGGATGAATCCGAACCGGCGCATTCGAAAAGAATATCGGCACCTTCAGCATTGGTAAGATCCGCAACTCGATCGCCCAGGTTGCCTTCGGTACTGTTGAACACCTGAAGATTTAATTTTTGTGCTCGTTTCAACCGGTGAGAATTGATGTCGCTTACCAGTATGGTTTCAATGCCGGTATATTGCAGACACCACGCAACAATTAAACCGATCGGTCCGCAGCCCATCACGATTGCAGTCTGCCAGTCGGGCTTCTGCGCCATCGCAATAGCATGAACGCCTACCGCCAGTGGTTCAATTAGTGCTCCCTGATCAAAGGTTAGGGTGTCGGGGACTTTCAGCAGCAAATCCAGCGGCACCTTGACGTATTCCGCAAAGGCCCCGTCCTGATCGATGCCAATCAGTTTCAAATCACGGCAGACATGGGAAAAGCCACTGCGACAGGCCCAGCAGTTGCCACACACCAGCAATGGATATGCCGTCACTTTGTCACCCACCGTTAGATCTGAGTCGGCGTCCACCGGTAACATTTCCACAATCTCTCCTGCAAATTCATGGCCCATCACCAACGGCGGTTCGGCACGAGGATGCTTTCCGGCCAAAATAGCCATGTCGGTGCCGCAGATCCCGGCGGCGTGCACCCGCAACACAGCTTCACCTTGATTGCATTCCGGTGGATCGATTTCTTCTGTTTTGAGAACATTTGGATTCAAATACCGCAGTGCTTTCATTTGTAATCCTCTGTTTTTTAGGGGTTCAGGGTTGAGGGTTCACAGATTTAGGGATTTAGGGTTATAAACCGTGATTACCACGGATTGGCCCAGTTCTCCGGCGGTTGCCCTGAAAGCACCCGTCTGATCTCAGCGGCGGCGCCGGTCTGCAGATCGCGCGTGGACTCTTTTGAATACCAGGCAAGGTGGGGTGTGAGAATAACGTTCGCCAGCTCCACCAAGGGGTGATCCGCGGGCAATGGTTCCTCTTCAAAAACATCGATTCCGGCTGCAAATATGTCACCATTCTTGAGCATGTTTGCCAGCGCAATGGTATCAATAATGGCACCACGGGACGTGTTTACGATAATTGCCGTCGGTTTCATCTGTTGCAGGGCCGATGCGTTGATTAAGTGTCGGGTTGAAGGCGTCAGAGGCGCGTGAATCGAGATATAATCCGCTTCGGTCAGCAGGGTGTTTAAGTCCACTTTTTCTCCACCAGCTTTGGTGATGGCGTCAGCACCAACCAGCGGATCGTAGATTAAAACACGAGCAGGCAAAAAGCCCTTCCATTTGCGGTGGACGACCCGGGCGATTTTGCCATAGCCGATAATTCCGAGGTTGCGACCGGTGGTGCGATGAATGTCGTCTGTGATGTCGGTTTCAAATCTGCCACTGCGCACATTTTTGTCCCGAATCGGTAGCGTCCGGATACACGCCAGCAGCAATGCTATGGCATGGTCGGAGACATCCTCGTTGCCGTAATTGGGGACAATACTGACATAGATTTTGTGTCGTCGAGCGGCTTCCAGATCGACGTTATCCACCCCTACGCCGTAGCGGGCAATAATTTTTAGTTGTTTCAGTGCACTGATGACTCGTTCGGTCACGGGACCTTCGCGGACTAAAATGGCATCTGCTGTCTGAGCTGTCGCAATGACGAGGTCCTCATTGGCACAGTCTTGCTTCGCAATGATGACCTCAGCGTCTATAGGCTTTAAAATTTCACGTTCAATGTGATAGGATTCATAGCCTGGATTGATAACAACCACCCTGAATTTTGCCATTTCGTTGCCTTTCTGCTCGCAGGATTTCATGGCTTAGATTAAGGAAATATCGACTAACCTATACCTTCAGATAAAACCTTATTCAAGCTTTACATTCTCCGAGGTTGACAGAATAGCCAGAACGTGTTTCATAGGTAACGTCTTTTTTTCACGTATTTTCAGCAATACCAAAGGGTAAGCGGTTTCTGAAACTGATTGTAATCTCCGCTTTAACCTTAGTTGAGGTTACAGAGAATGAGGAGTCCCACATGGCGTACAATATCGCGTTAATTCCAGGTGACGGCATAGGTAAAGAGGTGGTCCCGGAAGGAGTCCGGGCTCTGGAGAAGCTGGCCGGCGGATTCAACTTCGAGGTTGTGTTTTCGGAGTTTCCATTCTCCTGCGAATACTATCAAAACTATGGGAAAATGATGCCGGATGATGGGATTGAACAGCTTAAGGAATTTGATGCCATCCTCCTGGGGGCGGTAGGCGACCCGGCTGTTCCGGATCATATTTCGCTCTGGGAGCTGTTGATACCGATCCGGCGTCAGTTTCAGCAATACGTCAACTTAAGGCCGGCAAGGCTATTACCCGGAATACGTTCTCCTTTAGCCAATCGAGGTGAGGCAGACATTGATTTCATAATAGTCCGCGAAAATGCAGAAGGTGAGTATTCGCAGGTCGGGGGTCGTCTTTACGAAGGCACCGACCATGAAATGGTCGTTCAGGCGACCGTTTTTACGCGGCTCGGGGTTGACCGCATTTTGAGATACGCCTTTGAGAAGGCCCAATCTCGACCGAAAAAACACCTGACTTCAGCCACAAAATCCAACGGGATCATTCATACCATGCCTTATTGGGATGAGCGCTTTAAAGCAATTTCGCGCGAATTTCCTGACGTTCGTACAGATCAGTATCATATCGATATATTAACAGCCCATTTTGTGCAGCATCCGGACTGGTTTGACGTGGTGGTCGCCAGCAATCTTTTCGGAGATATCTTATCTGATCTCGGGCCGGCAGTGGCCGGGGGGATTGGTATTGCTCCCTCGGCCAACCTGAATCCCGAGAAAAATTTTCCGTCTATGTTTGAACCTGTGCACGGATCCGCGCCTGATATTGCCGGGAAGGGGATTGCCAACCCGATTGCAACCTTATGGTCAGTGGTCATGATGCTGGATTTTCTTGAACAGCGGAACGCATCTCAAAAGCTGATGGATGCCATTGAAGCCGTCGGCAGAGAAGGCCACGCCTTAACACCGGATCTGGGCGGCCAGGCGAGTACCGGGGAATGTGCCGATGCCGTGCTGGAAAAATTATAACCTTAATCGAGAGAAAAATCTTGATTAAGGCGTAGGTGGATCGTTGTCCGTGGTCTGCACGCGACTCCGACGAAAAACGTCAGAGTTATTCACGAAATAAACTAAAAATTAAGGCGAATCACGAAACCACGAAATTATGAAAACACGAAAGAAAACTAAACCTAAACGTCCATTTTCGTTCTTTCCATCTTTCGCGCGTTCGTGATCAAAGATTTTTATGCTCCCAGCCCGTTTGCATAGATTCAAGTGTTTTAGGAGATGGGATAAAAATGAGATCCAAACGTTTTGAAATACTCGCCGAACGCCCGGTCAACAAGGAGACGTTTATCCAGCCCTGGCCGGAAACAGGTCTGATAACGATCGGTAGCCCCCTCGATCCGTTACCCGGCATCAAAATCAAGGACGGGAAAATTGTTGAAATGGATGGCGTACCCCGTGAGCACTTCGATTTGATCGATCACTTCATTGCCGCACATTCCATCGATGTCGACATTGCCGAATCAGCCATGAACACCCCCTCACTTGACATCGCCCGTATGCTGGTGGACATCCATGTGCCGCGCGAGAAAATTCTCGCGATCGTGAGCGGATGCACACCGGCTAAAGTGGTGGATATCATCCAGCAGATGAATGTGCTGGAGATGATGATGGGGCTGGCCAAAATGCGCGCACGGAAATCACCCGCGAATCAGGCGCATGTCACCAATCGTAAAGAGCATCCTGCCCTGTTGGCGGCGGATGCGGCCGAAGCTGCTTTGAGGGGATTTGCCGAAATTGAGACGACCATTGGTGTCAGCCGCTACGCTCCCCTCAATGCCCTGGCGATCCTGGTGGGGTCGCAGACCGGTCGGGGAGGTGTGTTGACTCAATGTGCGGTGGAGGAAGCGACCAATCTGCGCCTGGGTTTTAAAGGGCTGACAAGCTACTCGGAAACCTTGTCAGTCTACGGTACCGAGATGACATTTACCCAAGGCGATGATACCCCATGGTCGAAAGCATTTCTCGGCGCAGCGTATGCCAGCCGGGGAGTCAAGACTCGTTTTACTTCGGGAATGGGTTCCGAGGCCCTTATGGGTCACTCCGAGGGTAAATCCATGCTTTACCTGGAAGCACGCTGCCTGGCGGTCACCCGGGGAGCGGGCAGTCAGGGAACGCAGAACGGGTCCATCAGCTGCATTGCGCTGCCGGAATCGCTCCCCGGCGGAGTACGCGCTGTTTTGGCGGAGAATCTGATTGCCACCCTGCTGGGACTCGAAGTCGCATCGGGAAACGATGCCCTGGCATCTCATTCCGAGATACGTAAAAGCGCCAAATTGATGCTGCAGTTTCTGCCCGGAACCGATTTCATCACATCGGGGTATGGGGCGATTCCGCGTTACGATAATATGTTCGGCGGGGGTGATTTTGACGTCACCGAAATGGATGACTGGCTGGTGCTGCAGCGTGATATGGAGGTGGACGGCGGCATGGTGCCGGTGCGTGAGGCGGACGTTTTAGAAATACGCGAACGGGGTGCCAGAGCCATACAGGCAGTTTTCAGAATTCTTGATTTCCCTGCGATTACCGAAGAAGAGGTCCAGGCTGCGGTTTCCGCATTTAACAGTGAGGACATGCCGGACCGCGATCGGATCGCCGATATCGAGGCGGCCAAACACCTGCTCGATGGTCCGCTAACCGTGGTGGATGTGATTATCGCATTGCAACAGAGCGGGTATACCGATGTTGCCCAAAATATCTTGGAAATGCAGCGACAGAGAGCCATCGGAGATTATTTACAACCCTCAGCCATCTTTGATAAGAACTTTCACGTGCTCAGCGCTCTGACCGATCCCAACGATTACATGGGACCGGGAACCGGTTACAGGCTTGAGGGAAAACGCTGGGATCAGTTGCAAGATCTACCCCAGGCCTGGGAGCCGCGGAAATATCTTGGGAAAATTGCCGATGAAGGCGCGGCAGAACACTGGCTGGAAGAGTTGGGTCCTGCCCGGACAGGCGATCGCATGGAGGTCATCGTCGCCGTCAGCCCGACGTTCGGAACGAGCATCGGTCACACCATCGGGGGTCTGGACTTACGGGAGGTGCTTGCAAACCTGCTAAAAGGAATCGAAGATGAAGGTGTTTCAGTCCGCGTGGTACGAATCAGGCACACTTCCGATTGTGCGTTTATCGGTCATGCCGGCGCTCGCCTGAGTGGTTCCGGGGTGGCTGTTGGCATTCAGTCCAAGGGCACGGTGGTAATTCATCAAAGGGACTTGGCGCCACTGGAGAATCTGGAATTGTTTTCGCAGGCACCCAACCTCGAACTGGAGAACTACCGTCAAATCGGGCGCAATGCAGCCCGCTATGCGCTGGGAAAACCCACCGCTCCGGTCCCAGTAAAAATTGACAACACAGCACGCCTGCGGCTGATTGTCCAGACGACCTTGTTGCAGCTGCATGATGCCCGTCAAACCCAAGCGCATAAAGCGCCGATTGAATTGCGCATACGTGAAAGGAGATAATCCATGCCGAACACGAAAGTATGCACCATTAGCGGCCGTGACATTTCCGAACTTACCATTGACCGAGTCCTCTCCGGTGAGCTGCAGAACGAGGATTTTCGAATCAGCGCCGATACGTTGAGCTGCCAGGCGGATGCAGCCGAGTCTGCCGGATATCGGCAGCTGGCGCAAAACCTGCGACGTGCCGCCGAACTGACCCGCCTATCCAACGAGGAGGTCATCCAAATTTACGAAAAACTGCGGCCCGGCCGGACCACCTTTCGAGAGCTGACCGAGATAGCCGATCGACTGGAAACACAGTATCACGCTCCAATGACGGCAGCTTTTGTGAGGGAGGCGGCGGGTGTGTATTTGGAGCGCGGGCTTGTAAAATGAAAAATTGAATTAAAAGGAATCTGCCGATGCTAAAACGCGATTGTCTGCTGTGCACGGAGTGCCAAATATGTATGGCCATCTGTTCGTGGAGCCATTTTGGAGAGAATACAACCAAGCGCTCGCGCATTGTGGTTGAGGCGGATTGGCCTGAAGAGCCCCAAATTAGGGTGTGTTTAGCCTGCAAAGATCATGAGTGTATGACCGCCTGCCCCCACGATGCCTTATCCTGGGAAAACTGGATCCATCTGGATAAAAACCTCTGCGATGGCTGCGGTGCCTGTATAGATGCTTGCCCGGTGGATGGGATCCGCCTGGATCCCCAGACAGGACTGCCGCTTATCTGCGATACCTGTGAAGGTGATTTTCAATGTGTTCAATGGTGTCCTACGGAAGCCATAAGAAAAAAGGATTAACGACTCATGAAAAACTGGTTTGGGTATGCTGGGAAAACCCTGGATGTTGATCTCACGACCAAAACGACTGTAGTAAACGAATTGGATCTTGCCTTCGCTGAGACCTACATGGGGGGTAAAGGTTTTGGTGCCAGATTGCTTTTTGATCAGCTACCCCGCCAATGCGAGCCGCTGTCACCGGATAACATTCTCGTTTTTACCAATGGACCACTTACTGGAACATTCGCTCCCTCAAGCGGCCGCTTTGAAGTCTGCACGAAAAGTCCTGCCACCGGTTTTTGGCTGGACTCCAACTGCGGCGGCTTTTTCGGGCCGGAATTGAAAATGGCCGGCTATGATGCGGTCATCGTCAGGGGGCGTTCCGATATACCGGTTCTGCTGGTGATCGAAAACGATCGCGTAGATCTGAAGCCTGCGGATCAGTTGTGGGGAGTCGACACGATCACCACCCATCGCTGGATTAAAGACAATTTGGGAAAAGACTATCGGGTGGCCTGTATCGGTCCTGCCGGTGAAAAGATGGTCTTATTTGCCGGAATCATTTCGGAATATCGCGCGCTTGGCCGGGGTGGGGCGGGAGCTGTGATGGGGTCGAAGAATCTAAAAGCCATCGCCGTAAGAGGAACCCGGAGTATAGCCATACGTGATCAGCAAAAATTCATGAAAACATGCCGCGAAGCGTTCAATGAACTTGCGAATCATCCGGATACGGGAGGGGGACGGCAAAAATATGGTACCAACGTGATTTTGTCATTGATGGATGACGTCGGTCTTCACCCGGTGAGAAATTTTCAAAGAGGCAAATTCGCAGAGGCCTCACGGGTCACTGAAGAGGCTGTTTACGACTATTTCGTCAGAAATAAAGCCTGCTTCGGTTGCCCGATATACTGCAGTAAAATCGCTGAGGTAAAGACGGGTAAATACAAGGGCAGCTTTACTGAAGGGCCTGAGTATGAAAATGTATGGGCCTTTGGTGCCAACTGCGAGAATGCGAATCTCGGCGCCATTATTCAGGCTGAATATTTGTGTGATTATTACGGCATGGACGGCATCTCCACCGGAGGGGTTATCGGTTTTTTAATGGAATGTGTCGAAAAGGATCTTCTAACCGAGGCCGACATCGGTTTTCCCTTGAATTTCGGCAACGCTGAATCCATTATCAAGGCCATTCATGCCATTGGAAAGCGTGAGGGGTCCGGAGAGCTCTGGGGACAAGGTGTACAGCGAATCGCACAGGCGATCAAAGGAGCAGAAGGGTTGGCCATGCATGTTAAAGGGCTGGAGCTTCCGGCCTATGATCCGCGAGGATCGACAGGCATGGCCCTGGCCTACGCCACCAGTGATCGTGGGGGGTGTCACCTACGATCCTGGCCCATCGGAGAAGAACTGCTGGCAACCCAACAGCGCATGGGACTGTTTTCAAAGGAATTCAAACCGGAACTGGTTAAAACCCAACAAGATTTCTTCTGCCTGATTAACTGCAGCGGCATGTGCCTGTTTGCTACCTTTGCCCTTAGCTTTCAGCAGATCACCCCGTTTCTCTTTGCTGCCACAGGCATCGAACGATTCTCTTCTGCCGAAGAGCTGTTGAAATTAGGAGAGCGGGTCAATAACCTGGTAAGACTTTTTAATATCCGGGAAGGCCTGACGCAGGATCTAGACACGCTGCCGGAACGTTTCTTCAATGAACCGCTGCACGAAGGTCCCTGTAAAGATCGCGTTGCGGATTTAAGCGAATTGAAAAGCGAATATTATTTCGTTCGGGGGTGGGACGAGACGGGTGTCCCCACAACGAAGAAGTTGGCAGAACTCGGAATTTAAGTCGGTATTCCGCTTTTAATTCATGCCAATGGACGACGAACAACCGACATCGAGTACACTAGCGTACGTAAACCCCATGGTTGCATAAACAACATGGCAAAGGATAGCTAATGGTTCGTAGTCATAACCAATCTCATAGCAGAACTCCTAATTTTAGGATATCCCCATTAGTGAGTTCGAAGGATGGGATCGATTTTGCCATGTTGTTTACCCTTGCGGGAAAGCCGGAGGACTTCAGATCCTGCGTTGTCAAGGGATTGCGGTAAGCCACTACAGCTTCACCCTTGACGCCTTGACTCTGAAGCCCTCCGGCTTTTGCAACGTTGGGGTAAATTCTACCCGTTTAGGAGGTTAAGGTAAAGGCGAAGGAGGATAACTATGTTTCAACCTCAGGGCATCTATGTCGCAATGCTGACGCCATTTGCAGAGGACGGTTCAATCAACGAGAGCGAATTGAGGCGCATGATCGACTTTCAGATAGAAGCCGGAGTCGACGGACTGTTTCCGATAAGCTCAGTTGGTGAGGGCATCCACTTGTCTCGTGAAGAGAAAATCAAGATGATGGAAATTATTGTCGATCAGGTGCACGGACGAGTAAAGATCACGCCCGGTGTTGGCAGCAGCCATCCGGCTGAATCCATCCTGCTGGCGCACAAGGCCAAGGAGCTTGGATGCGATGGTGTGGTGGTTGCACCGCCGTATTTCTTCGTTCATTCGCAGGAAAATATCGAGAAGTATTTTGAGACCATTATTGACGCGGTCAATATCCCTGTTATTCTTTACAATATTCCGCTATTTACGCAACCGTTGACCTACGATGTCGTTAAGCGGCTGGTGCGACGTGAAAACGTGGTGGGTATGAAGGAAAGCAGCGGAAGTATGGTTGATATTATGCACTTTCTGGACAAGATAAAAATTGCGGGTGAGGATATCAGTGTCATGACCGGGAGGGAAGAAACCCTTTTTCCGTGTCTGATGGTCGGTGTAAAAGGGGGTATGACCGGAACCGCAGGAATCCTGCCGGAAAGAATGATCGCAATCTACGAAGCATGGAAAAGCGGCGACTATAACGCTGCCCGAGAGCTGCAACGCTCCATTTTGCTGATCGTGCGAGCCATGTTTTCCCTGCCGTTTCCCCTGGGATTTAAATACGCAATGGAATTAAGAGGCTTTAAAATGGGGCCGCCGAAGGTTCCGTTGTCCGATGCCGAACACTTCAACTATAATACGATGAAAGCACGCATCGACAAAATTATGATGCCCATCCTGAAATCGTTGGAGGATGACTCCAGAAAACTGAAATCTGCGTAACCGAGGCAGAGCGTTTTCGTATACAAAGCGCCATAGTAACAGGTAAATCATTATGGTGAATCTACCCTGATCATCTGTCGCCGCTTGCGCATACCAAAGCTATTCACAGCCGCGGCAGACAAGCTTGCCATTGATCTCTTTAAGCTTCGACGCCATGGCTGGTTCACCGCAGCGTGAGCATGGCTTCGATGGCAGAATCATGGCTTTTTGGGGTGGCTCCATTTTTACTTCTTTGACGGAAAACAACTCATCCACTGGCTTATTCAGCACGTCATTGCACCTTTTCTCGTGCAACTGCTGAAATTCTTTACGTTCCGCTTCGGTTGCCGTGTCTTCTCGAATTTTAGTTTTTAAATTCCGGTTTTCTTCGTTCCAAAAAGGCCGAGATGCCCTCTTTGGCGGCTTCGGTGCAGGCAATCTCACCGAAGCCTTTGTAGCCGATCTCTAAGGCGTCACCTAAGTTTTCCACGGAGCATCCCTTCTGGATGGTTCGTGCAGTGATGGCGACAGCCTCTTTACTTAATAATTGATTACCGGCTTTGGGTTCATTTGGAATAATCAATTCCGGGATGGTTACCTTCTGTTGCGGAATCCCGATGACCTTTCCTTGTAAATTGTTGACCTCATCCATAGCGGCCCGAATCAGATGCGCATGATCATCCACAACTTTCGTGACCATTCCAATTTCGGCTGCATCTTGTGCAACTATGGGTTTACCGAAGCAAATCATTTCGTGAAACAGGGCGGCTCCCTGGGGCCACTTGCGATACGGTATGACACACCCGCCGATGCCGGGTAAAATACCGAGAGAAATTTCGGGAAACTGCAACGTTGCGTCATTAATGGCGACAATGCTGTGGCAGCGGATAGCAATTTCCAATCCACCCCCCATAGCCAAACCGTTGAGGGCGGCGACTACCGGTTTTTTCATTTGATCCATAAACACTTGAACCCTAGCGCAATCCCTTGCATATTGGGACGATGCCTCTGGATCTCCCAGCATTTCGGGGAATTTTCCGATATCGGCGCCGGCAGAAAACGCGGCGGTTCCGTATCCGGTAAGCACAAATCCTTTCACCGACGGATCGTCGACATATGTTTTCAATACCGCTAAAATTTCATCGGTCAGTTCGTCATTTAACGCATTCATGGCCTGGGGCCGACGGATGGTGATAATTTTGACGCCCTCGAGATCATCGACAAGGATGAATCGCTTAAAGTCCTGGTAGACCCCAAAAGATTGTGTCGCCTGCGGAAATCCAGGTCTGTCGTTTTGAAATCTTTGCATGATCCGGTTGACTTCTCCTTCACCCAAATCGCGCATGAGATCCAAGGGGCCGCTGCGAAATCCTAAGGCTACCTGGCATCCAAAGTTCAGGTCCTCTCGAGTCCCAATACCCCGATCGATGACATCAAATGACTGTGAGAATAGGATCCCCAATAGACGATCCCGAACGGCGTGTTTTAGGTCCTCAGGCATATTCACAGGGCTACCCGGCTGATGAGTCAGCCAACGATCCACGGATGCCAGAATTGCAGCCGGTTTGTAATGCCCTCCTTCTTCCATCTGAAGCGTATTGGTTTCGATGATGATGGGATTTCCATTGGCCAGATTCAGAACATAAAAGGGTCCGGCGAAGACAAATTCCTCCGCAACTTTATCTATTTGACTCGCAGTCGCCGTGTTCAGCAGATAGGCAGACTCATTGCACCAGTTGTCAAATATGCGGTCCAGAACGAAGCAAATCGCATTGTCTGTGATGATGGGCGCTTTGCCCGTCTGAGCAAAGAACCAGAACAGATAATCCAGCACTTCCTGACTGCCTTTATCCCAGGAGATGATTTCCACCGGCAAGCTGCGCCAGGCCGGTGCAAAAAAATGGGTGATCGAGGTACGCTCCGGCTTTTTCATCCGTGAGAAGAGTCTGTCCGCTGGAATCGAACTGGTATTGGAGGTGATAATCGTATCTTCACTAACAATTTTTTCGACTGTATCAAAAATTTTCTGCTTGAGGGGGATGTCTTCAGTGGCGGCCTCTATGACCAGATTGCAATATTTTATTTTATTATAATCCGTGGTATAGTCGATGTTCTCAACGACTTTAGCGGCTTTTTCCGGTTTCATCTTCTTTTTATCGATGGCCTTCTGGGCGTAGGTTGAAATCCGCTGTTCGGCGCGTTGCAATGGTTCTTCGGCGATATCTACCAGAAACAGTCTGCAATCGGGCATGGCGCTTTTGATATAGTAACCAATATCCGGTCCGATCGTACCGGCCCCAATGACGGCCACCTGATCTGGAAGCGGACGGGACGTTTTGATCAGCAGAGGATTATACCTGGAGCGATAGAGTGTCTTTTCAGAAACCATGTCACTGTTCCTTTCAGCATTTGATTATTTGCTTGACTAAGATCTGTATACCGTATACAAATTTAGGTCAAGATAAAAAATGAATTGGTTTCAGAGTTGGATCAGTAGTAACTGACCGCAATTTAAGATGATTATCCTCTTAAGTTGTTTAAACCAAGGACGTTCAATTATACATCAAGGAGGGCTTTATGGAGACGAAGAAGGTTTTTCTAACTGAAGATGAGATACCGCGCCAATGGTACAATGTGTTAGCCGACATCAAAATGAACCCGCCGCTGGGTCCGGATGGAAATCCGGTGAGTCCCGATATGCTGGCTCCGGTCTTTCCGATGAACCTGATCGAGCAGGAAGTCAGTTCCGAGAGATGGATCGACATTCCCGAAGATATACTGAGAGTCTACACTATTTGGCGTCCAAGCCCGTTGGTCAGAGCATATGCCCTCGAAAAGGCTTTGGATACGCCGGCCAGAATCTATTATAAATATGAAGGCGTCAGTCCGCCGGGCAGCCATAAACCCAATACAGCCGTTGCCCAGGCATACTACAACAAAGAATTCGGCATCAAGCGCCTGACCACTGAAACCGGTGCCGGCCAGTGGGGCAGCGCCTTAGCATTTGCGTGCTCCCAATTTGGTCTTGAATGCAAGGTATATATGGTCCGAATCAGTTTTGACCAAAAACCCTACCGCAAAACCATGATGGCCACCTGGGGTGCCAACTGTGTTGCCAGTCCCAGCACTGAAACCAAGGCCGGTCGTCAAATCCTCGAACAAAACCCGGATACTCCCGGCAGCCTTGGCATAGCCATCAGCGAAGCGATCGAGGCGGCCGTCACCGATGAGTCCGGTCAGACCCGCTATTCCCTCGGCTCCGTGCTCAATCATGTTATGCTGCATCAGACCGTGATCGGGTTGGAAGCCAAAAAGCAAATGGAGAAAATCGGTGAATATCCCGACGTCATTATCGGATGCGCCGGCGGTGGAAGCAATTTTGCCGGTCTGGCTTTTCCATTTGTATATGACAAATTCAACGGCAAAGATATCGCGATCCATCCGGTTGAACCGGCAGCCTGTCCGACGATGACACGAGCTCCATTTGCCTATGACCATGGGGATACGATCGGAATGACACCGCTGCTGGCCATGCACAGTCTTGGTCATACCTTTATACCTCCGCCGATGCACGCCGGAGGTCTGCGCTATCATGGTATGGCCCCCACAGTCAGCCAGCTGATAGTTGAAGGTGTAATGGAGCCGAAAGCTTACGGCCAGATGGACACCTACGAAGCCGGTATGCTGGTGGCCAAAACTGAAGGGTTCATCTCTGCTCCGGAAACCAATCATGCCATCGCCTGTGTGATAGACCTGGCTCGAAAAGCCAAAGAGGAAGGCAAAGAAAAAGTTATTCTCTTTAACTTCAGCGGTCACGGGCTGATCGACCTCGGGGCTTACGAGCAATTCCTGGCGGGCAACCTTGCGGATTATGAATATCCGGCTAAAGAAATCGAGGATGCTGAAAAAGTGCTTGAGCAGTATCCCAAGCCGAAGATAATCAAAAGCCGTTAATTGACTAGAGTATGAAAAAAAGCCCAAAAAACCTGGTACGGCGTTGCCCGCGTTTGGGCAACCCCGTGCCGTTTCATTATTGTGAAATTTGTGGTGACGAACAACAGCCCTGCTTTAAAATCCTGGACTGCTGGTGGGAATATTTCGATGTGGTGCAGTATCTTAGAGACAATTTGCCCGAGGCCCAATTCAATCATTTGATGGGTGCACGTCCAAAACCGAAGGTAGCCAGTTTGCTTGAATTGATTGAAAAAGCAAAAACCAGCCAAGATAGATAGAGTATATGTAGATAATCCCGCTGGCAATGGGATTACCACCAAATGCATTAAACGAGTTCCCAAGGATACCTACCCACGTTCTGAATTTTTCCCGCGTAAGAAGGGATACATGTAGCAAGCGTTTTAGATTTTAAACGATTCGCTTTAGTTTTTGGTTATTCCATTTTCGGCGAAAGCTTACAGCCAGGAACCGATCGCTACCCGGCGTCATTGTGAAGGAGCCATACGATGAAAGTTTTAGTAAGCGATAACTTAGGGGAAACCGGTATTAAAATGTTTCAAGACGAAGAGGGGATAGAGGTGGATGTGAAAACCGGTCTGGATCCTGAAGAACTCAAAGAGGTCATTGGAGACTATGCCGCATTAGTTATTCGGAGTGCCACCAAAGTCACCGAGGAAATTCTGCAGGCTGCCAAGAATTTGAGGGTTGTCGGACGCGCAGGAATCGGCCTCGATAATGTTGATATTCCCGCGGCGACCAAACGGGGCGTTGTGGTTATGAATACCCCCACCGGCAATGTGATTACGACCGCAGAGCATACGATTGCTATGATGATGGCGTTAACCCGAAACATACCTTGGGGTACATCGACTTTAAAAGCGGGACTCTGGGAGAAAAAGAAGCTTCAGGGAAGAGAAATATTCAATAAGGTCCTTGGTGTGATCGGATTTGGTAAAATCGGCTCCATTGTCGCTGATCGCGCCCGGGGGTTGAAAATGCGCGTGATGGTGTATGATCCTTTCGTCACCTCGGAACAAATAGAAAAGGCCGGTTTTATGCCGGTGACCCTGGAAGAATTATACCGACAATCAGATTATATTACGCTTCATGTTCCCAAGATGAAGGAAACCGTGGGTTTGCTGAACAAATCTGCGTTTGATCAAATGAAGGACGGCGTTATGATCATAAACTGTGCCCGCGGGGGCATTGTTGATGAAGCGGATCTGAATGAAGCTCTGCGGTCCGGTAAGGTCGCCGGTGCCGCTTTAGATGTGTTTGAGCATGAGCCGCCGGGCACCTGTCCGCTATTTGATATCGATCGTGTGATCTGCACCCCGCATCTCGGGGCGTCCACCCTGGAAGCTCAAACCAATGTGGCGGTTCAGGTCGCCGAGCAGATCATTGCGTATTTGAAACACGGCACCATCATCAACGCTGTTAACGTGCCGGCTGTCAGCGGAGAATTGCTTGACAAAATCGGACCGCTCTTGACGTTGGCAGACCGGATGGGCTGTTTGCTGGCCCAACTCTCTGTCGGCCCGATAAAGGAAGTTGTGATTGAGTATGCCGGAGATTTTCAGGAGCTTGATCTTTCTCCGGTTACCACTGCCGTGTTGAAAGGGCTTTTAACCCCAATGGTCAAAGACGATGTTAATTTTGTCAACGCTGAAGTTCTGGCCAAAGAAAGAGGTATCAAAGTTACAGGCACCACCATTGCTGAGACGGATGAATACCTTAATTTAATCACAGTTAAGGCAGTTTCCGATGAAGGCGCGAGCAAGGTCGCCGGAACTATTTTCGGGCAAAAGGACCCGCGCGTGGTCGATATCAATGATTTTCGCCTGGAAATGCATCCTCATGGCCGCTTCGTTTTGATTCACAACCATGACAAACCGGGGGCGATCGGCAGGATTGGAACGCTGCTGGGTGATCACCATATTAATATCAGCAGCATGCGGGTCGGTCAGGCAGAGGGCGGCGATAAAACCATGATATTTCTGCGAACCGACGATATCATTCCGGACGATGTTATGGAAAAACTGCGGGAATTACCGTTGAACATCACGGTAACGCCATTTGAGTTATAATACATGGAGGCACTCAGTGACTGAACGCAGATTACTACTGGGCAACGAAGCCATAGCACGAGGGTTGGTGGAAAACGGTTGTGCGATTGCGACCTCTTACCCGGGCACACCGGCTTCCGAAATACTGGCTTCGGTTGCTTCATTTCAAAAAGAGAACCGCATTTCGATGCATACCCAGTGGGCTGTAAACGAGAAGATCGCTTTTGAAATTGCCTACGCCGGCTGCCAGGCCGGTTTACGTACCGCGGTCAGTATGAAGCAGGTCGGTTTGAATGTCGCTTCGGATCCGCTGATGAGCGCAGCGTACATGGGAGTCAAAGGGGGCTTTATTGTCATCAGTGCCGACGATCCCGGTCCCATCTCTTCCCAGACCGAACAAGACAGTCGCTTGATGGCTCTGATGGCGAGAATTCCAGTGCTGGATCCGGATACACCCCATCAAGCCAAAGAGATGGTTGGCATGGCCTACGAGCTTTCTGAAACCTTCAAATCTCCAGTCATGCTGCGACCTACCACCAGAGTCTGCCATTCCCGACAGGATGTGGTTTTGGATAAGATTCCTCAAAATGGACGGGAAGTTAAATTCGAAAAAGATCCGTCGCGCTGGGCAGCGACACCTCGGTTTCGGTTTCATTTACACAAGGAAGTCGAGGAAAAGCTTGCGGCCATTGCCCGGTATAAACCCACCCAGCCGGTTCGCATCAATCCTGAAGCGGCTGCATCGAAAGCGATTATCGCATCCGGCGTTGCCGCCGCCCATGCCAAGGAGATTTTGAAGGAACTGAACCTATGGCATAAAATTCCCTTTTATCAAGTTATACAGCCATTTCCACTCCACACTGAATTTATTGACCGTTGGATAGACACTTACGACGAAATACTTGTTATTGAGGAACCCATGGGTGTCATCGAAATGCAGTTGGCGGATCGACACCGTGTCAAGGGTAAGATGTCCCATACGGTGACCGGAGTTGGTGAACTTTATCCTGAGGACATTCAACAGATAATTGCCAAATTCGGCGGAGTCGAATCGGAAAAGCTTGAAATTCCGTTTGTGCCGGGAAGGCGCCCGACTCTCTGTGCCGGTTGCCCGCATCGGTCAAGCTTTTTCGCCATTAAAAAGGCGGCTCCCAGAGGAATATATACCAGTGATATCGGTTGTTATACTCTAGGGTTGAATTTAGGTGCAGTAGATACGGTTCTCTGCATGGGCGCTGCAATCAGCCAGGCCTCCGGGTTTTACCATGCCCACAAAAAAGAAGAAAAGCGACCTGATATTGTCGCTAGCATTGGGGATTCCACATTTTTTCATGCCGGTGTACCGGCGCTCATCGATGCCGTCGTACAGCAGGTGAAATTTGTTCTGGTTGTTCTGGACAACCGGACAACGGCAATGACCGGCAGCCAGCCCACTCCTGCCAGTGGATCAGGGGCCTGCGGCGAACCGCTGCAAGCCGTGGATATCGCAACTCTGGTTCGTGGATGCGGTGTAAAATTTTGTAAAGAAGGGAATCCCTATCAGGTAAAAGAGTTCATCGCACTTCTCAAGGATGCCGTAAAATACAGCCGCAAGAACGGACCGGCGGTGGTGATATCGAGCTACCCCTGTATTATTGACCAGGCAAGAAGAGGTGAGACCGCGGAATATATACCGGTGGAAGTCACTGAGGATTGTGATGGGTGTGGATTTTGCATCAAGCACTTTGAATGTCCGGCACTCATTTATCATGAAGGTGAAGATAAAGATGAAACGTATGTCAGCATCGATCCTCTCCTATGCATCGGCTGCGGCGTATGTTTACATGTATGCCCAAAGGGATCGATTGTAGTAAAAGAGCAGTGAATCCATCTAGGGGCTGAATTTTTGCCTTTTGTTCTTTTCGTTAAGAGCGGGGATGAATAACTAAGTTCGAATATTGAATTATGAATGTCGAAATGTAATTGCCCGAAAAACCGGGATTAGCGCTGCACATCAACCGTCCGGTCCGGATTAGGAGACGATATGAGCGAATCTGTGCGTCAGCAAATCATCATCAGTGGGGTAGGGGGACAGGGTGTGTTGTTTGTAACACGTCTCCTGGCGGAAGCGGCTATCGATAAAGAACTGCGTGTATTCACCTCGGAAACCCACGGAATGGCTCAAAGGGGAGGAACAGTACTGTCGCATTTCAAGGTGGGTGCCTTTTCTAGTCCACTGATACGGCCCTCTCAGGCGGATGCACTATTGGTTTTAAAGGCCGAAAATTTGGCCCAGCATGGTCCGTTTTTAAAGAATGGCGGTTGGATCATCGTAAATGGGACCCCTGCGATAAAGAACGATTCCAAATTACCCTTGAATTGCATTGATGCGGATACGTTAGCTCAAAAAATAGCAAATCCCAAAGCGGTGAATATTATTACGCTAGGATATGCCCTGGCGAAATCGGAGACGACTGCCGACGATCACGTTAGCTTATTTTGTTCTATTAAAGACATCAAAGCCGTTTTAAACCGTCGATTCGGCAGTAAGCAAGAGCTGTTGAAAGCGTCCATTCACGCGCTTGAAGCGGGATATGAGGCAGCACGTCAATAACGTCATGTTGTCAGTCGTCCGACCTGCGCCCTTAAAAGAAGACGTCGATGCCCTATAGCTTTCCTAATAATTCTCTGGATATCACAATTTTTTCGACTTCCTTGGTTCCTTCATATATTTCCAGTACCTTAGCCGCGCGATAGAATCTCTCGATGTCGTAGTCGTTGAAATAGCCATAACCGCCGTGAAGTTGGAGAGCTTCATCGACAACTTCGACGGCTATATGGCAGGCGTACATTTTGGCCATAGCGGTCAATGTGGTATCCGGTTTACCTTGATCCAGCAGCCAGGCCGATTTATACACCGTGTTGCGGGCAATCTCGACCTTGGTGGCCATGTCAGCGATTTTAAATTGGGTGGCTTGAAAGGCACCGATCGGGCGCCCGAATTGCTTGCGGCCTTTGACATGTTTGACGGCCATATCCAAGGCTCCCTGGGCCAAACCGACACCGTGCCCGGCGACATATGCACGTGAATGATCAAAAAACTTCATCAATTGAATAAAACCGTTTCCTTCGGCTCCCAGCAAATTTTCTCTCGGCACTCTCACATTATTAAAATAAACAGCCGACGTGTCCGAGGCCCTCAGTCCCATCTTGCCGTGCATTGGCTCGGCTTTGTATCCCTCCCGATCGGTTTCAACGATAAGAATGCTGTGACGGCCGGTTTTTCGCTCCACATCGGGATTCGTGAGACAGTAGACCAACATGAAGGTGCCTACGGTTCCATTGCCGATCATGACTTTGCTGCCGTTGATGACATACTCGTCTCCGTCCAAAACGGCGGTTGTGATGGCGGACGCGGTATCACTACCTGCGTCCGGCTCGGTGATGGCAAACCCCATAACCGCATTTCCCTCAAACAGGGGCGGCAACCACTTTTTTTTCTGCTCTTCGGTTCCAAAAAGAATCAATTCTTCGGCCCCAAATGTGATGGAGCTGAGTTGCTGGCCGATTCCCGGATCGACCCTCCAGAACTCCTCCAGTACCATTGCCTGTTCTAAATAACCTAAACCGGGTCCTCCATAGGCCTCGGGGATGAACAGACCGATCAGATCCAGTTCACGCGCCTTTTTTACAATTTCCGTGGGGTACTCTTCATTGATATCCAGATCCCGGGCGACAGCAGTAAATTCACCTTTGGCAAATTCTCGTGCCGCGTTTTTAATGATTTTCTGCTCTTTGGAAAGTTCATAATCCATAGTTGCCTATCCTTTCAAAACGTAATTGCAGTCTAAGTCTTGCTTTGCGACCCAGCAGGAGATTTTACAGGGGAATGTTTCCATGCCTCTTGGTCGGCTCCGGTCGCTGTTTGTTTCGCAGCATTCTCAAGGCGTTAATTAGCTGGGGACGGGTTTCACGGGGTTTTATGACACTGTCCACCAGCATATTGGAAGCGGCATGATAGGGATTAGAATATTTATAGTCATATTCCTGAATTTTTTTTTGTCTGAATTCATCGGGGTTTTCCGCCGCCTGAATTTCTCTGCGGAATATTAGATTTACCGCGGCGGTCGTATCTAAAACCACCAGCTGTGCAATCGGCCAGGCAAGCATCAGGTCGACACCCATGCCGACACAGCACATGCCCATCACGGCACCACCATATTCCTTCCTTAACGCCAGTGTTATTTTGGGGACAGTAGCTTCCGAGTAGGCATACAGCATTTTGGCGCCGTGCCGAATGATTCCGGCTCGCTCCTGGGCGATTCCGGGAAAATATCCGGGCACGTCAACCAAGTTGATTAACGGGATATTAAATGCGTCACAGAAGCGGATAAAACGCGAGGCTTTGTCGGATGAATCGACGTCCAAACATCCCGCCTTGAAACGCGGTTGATTGGCCACAATCCCGATGGTTCGCCCGTCCATACGTCCGAAGCCGATGATGATATTGGGAGCGAATCTCGGCAGAATCTCGATAAAGTCCTCATTATCAACGATCCGCAGAATGACCTGGTGCATGTCATATGATTTTTTGAAGTCTGCCGGTACGATCTCCTCCAGGGTATCGTCAACACGATTGGGATCGTCACTGGATGGCACCACCGGCGGGGCTTCATCTTTATTTGAAGGCAGATAACCGAGGAGTTTTTTAATCATTTCAATGCACTCCTGGTCGCTTTCGGCAACAAAATGGGCCTGGCCGGTAATTTCGCTGTGTACCTTGGCGCCGCCAAGCTCTTCGAGACTGATTTCTTCTCCGGTGACCGCTTTGATCACGGCCGGGCCGGTAATTACCATGTGACTTTGCCCTTTTACCATGACGATGAAATCCGTTAAGGCCGGTGAATACACAGCAACACCGGCGCTGGAGCCCATCATGCCGGTAATTTGCGGGATCACTCCCGATGCCGCTGTATTGCGGTAAAACATTCCGGCCACGCCTTTGGATGCGAAAAAGCCCTCATGCAGTCTCCCGCCGCCTGAATCATTGAGGGCAACTAGTGGTGCTTTAACTTTCA
>Ga0209536_100003972_pt1 | contig 23525 bp, 19 predicted proteins | sample DeeMarSeWOR28_12_FD_187461 | JGI IMG/M metagenome (GOLD analysis project Ga0209536, IMG submission 187461) | Marine sediment microbial communities from White Oak River estuary, North Carolina - WOR-2-8_12 (SPAdes) (version 2) | ecosystem: Environmental > Aquatic > Marine > Intertidal zone >...
GGTTCCGGAAATTGCCAATTACCGCATCCCGGATGTAAAAAATATGTACATCTGTTCTTCCAACCTGCATTCCTGTGGAGGGATCGGTCGCGGCAGCTCCTACAATTGCTTTAAAAAAATTGTTGAAGATTTTAATCTGCCCAAGATCTGGGAGGAAAAAGGCCGGGAATACTAGCAGCGAAGTTGGAATGCGGAATTAAGTAAATAAGGAGTTTATATGCGCCTGAAAGATAAAGTCGCCATCGTGACCGGCGGTGCCAAGGGACTGGGCCGGGCGTTTGCCGTCAAAATGGCCGCCGAAGGCGCCCGGGTCATGGTTGTCACCCGCAAGGATATGGTCAATCTCAAGGAGACGGTCCGACAAATCGAACGGCTCGGTGGGCAGGCCGCCTTCTTTCAAGCCGACGTTTCCAAAGAAGCGGATACGCTGGCCATGGCCGAAGAAGCCGTCAAGGCTTTTGGCCGCATTGATATTCTGGTCAACAATGCCGCCGTCTATGACGGAATAACGCGTAAGCCTTTTTATGAAATCGACCCGGCCGAATGGGATCTGGTGATGGCCGTTAATGTAAAAGGCGCATTTCTGACGGCCAGAGCAGTCTTTCCCTATATGAAGGAACAGGGTTTCGGCAAAATCATCAATCTGGCCTCCGAGGTCTTTTTTACCGGCTCTCACGGCTTTGCTCATTATGTATCTTCCAAGGGCGGAATTATCGGCCTTACCCGGGCTTTGGCCGTGGAATTGGGCCCGCACAATATCTGTATCAATTGCGTGGCACCCGGCTTTACAGACACCGAGGCCAGTAGAGGTCTGGCCGACGTAAACAAGTACGACACGTCCAAAACACCGCTTCGCCGGCTTGAAAAGCCGGACGATCTGACGGGAGCCGCCGTATTTCTGGCATCGGCTGAAAGCGATTTCATGACCGGCCAAACCCTGCTGGTGAATGGCGGCCGGGCCATGCATTAAAAAAAAAGCTCAAGGTGGAAGGCGCGGGTCTTAAGGAATAAGGAGAAATCATTTTTTGCCTTGTGCCCTGAGCCGTGCGCCCTGGGTCTCATAGGTGGTGACTCCATGACCGTAAAATTCATTCAGTATTGGGATGTGCTTTCCGAGCGGGAGGACGAATTCAGCAAGTTCATGGTGAAGAGCTACATCCCCGAAATTAATGAAACCGGATATCTCAAGATCGTCGGTTCGTGGCATGTCGCCTCCGGCGAAGGCCCCTACTACATCATGGAGGGTGTGGCTGACTCCGTTAAAAATATCCACAGCCTGTTGCAACTGGATGAATTCAAGAAACTCAGTCATCTGCTGCATTTCTTAATCACAAACTACAAAAGCAAACTTCTGGTGCCGGCCGGCCCCATCGAGGGGATCGTTCCCGAAGACAAAAACTATCGTTTCAACCACCATTATGATGTCATATACGACAAATATGATGACTATATGGCGTTTATGAAAGACGAGCACCTCCCGATCATGGAAGAACTTGGAATCAAAATGATCGGCGCCTGGTATGTAGCCATCGGCCCGGGCCCCAATTTAGTCGTTGAGGGCGCCAGTCCCGGCGTTAAAATAATTATGGGCGCCATCGGCAGTGAGCGCTATCGCCTGCTCACGGCGAAGTTGCTCACCATGGTCAACGGATTCGGCAGCAAGATTCTGGTTGATACCGGGCTCCTGCACTGAAGAGGAAAAACAATGCCGGTCAAACTGATCCAATATTGGAACATTCTGCATGCGACCCAATCGGAATTCGATGCCTATTTCACCCGGGAATATGTGCCCCGCATCAATGAAACCGGCTTTATGAGAATCGTGGGTTCCTGGCACGTCGCTTCCGGTGAAGGTCCCTACTTTATCACCGAAGGCGTTTCCGAATCCGTAAGCGAGGTGGAAAGTATCATTATGGCGCCCTTTTACATTGATCTTCGACAACAGTTATTGCGCCTGGTAAAAGATTATCAAACCAAATTGCTTGTTCCGATTGAATCAATGGAATCGGATGTTGTGGATATCGAACATGGGTATAAATTTAACCAGCACTTTAATATTAATCCTGCTGATTTTTATACGTTTCTTGATTTCGAAGAGAAAGTTCACCTTCCGGAGATGAAACGCTTTGGGGTGACGATAGCAGGCGGTTGGAATGTTGCGGTCGGCGCCACTCCTTATGTGATCAATGAAACCCGGGCCGGTAATCTGGAAATAATTGGCGAAATGCTGCAAAACCCGGCCTACCAGAGGTTAACACTTGAATTGCTTCAATTGGTCTCCAACTACGGCTGTAAAATTCTCGTTCCCTCCGGACATATCAACACATGACCGGCGCAGTTCAGCAAAATTTACGCATTGGCAAATTAACACGAAAAATCGTGTTCAGATAGTTTAAAAACCCATGAATCCTCAGCTGATTTATCAGCTTCGGATCAACAGGTTTGGACCGTCGTTCTGTGTTTGCGCCCTCAATTCAGTTAAAGATCGGAATGCAGGTGCGCGCTGACGATGCGTTGCCAGGACTAAATGGCGAGATTTAAAACCCGCACAGGAGACCCATGAGCGCACTCACCGGCAAGCTTCTCAGGATCGGCCTCAACGACTCGGCATGCAGAGAAGAAGAGATTCCCCGACAACACGTCCAGCGCTTTATTTCAGCCAGGGGGCTGGGCTCAAAATATCTCTATGATGAGCTCGCACCTGCGGTAGACCCGCTTTCGCCAGACAACAAATTGCTGCTGCTTATCGGCGCTTTAGGGGGCACCGGGCTTCAGGGGTTTTCCAAGTGGGCCGTGATGTCCAAAAGCCCTTTAACCGGCACTATTTTCCGCTCCATCTCGGGTGGAAATTTCGGGGTGTGGATGAAGCACGCCGGATACGATCTTGTCATACTGGAGGGCAAAGCCGAGACGCCCGTCTACGTCCACATTGACACCGCGGGCGTCCATTTTCTGGAGGCCGGCGGTCTCCGGGGCCTCGATTATCGCCGGTTGCAGGAAGAGCTAAAAAAAAGACACGGCCCTCGCACTGAATCGGCATGCATCGGACCCGCTGGTGAAAAAGGTGTTCGCTATGCGGTTATTCATTCAGGAGAACGTACGGCGTCACGCGGCGGCATGGGAACCGTCATGGGGTCCAAAAACCTGAAGGCGCTTTCGATCAATGTTCCGATCAAAAAGCCGATCCCGTTTGATCCTGCAACCTTTAGGGGGCTGGTCAAAACGCAGGCCGGCATTTTGAAAGCGCACCCCCGCAAAAAAACCATGTCCACCCTGGGAACACCATACATCACCACCATTGTAAACAAGCTAGGCATCCTGCCGACAAAAAACTACAGCGAAGGAAGCGTCGCGACCATCGAAGACCTATCCGGAGATGCGTTTTATGAATTAAAAAAAGGCGGTGCCGGGTGTTATGCCTGCATGACCCGCTGCGGCGGTATGCGGGAAGTCAGCCGGGGGCCTTTTTGCGGATCACAGATCGATGGCCCGGAATACGAAACCATTTTTGCCTTCGGCCCCCTGCTGGGTCTCACCGATCGGCAGTTCGTGGTGGATGCCAATGCCCTCTGCGACACTCACGGTATCGATACGATCAGCACAGGCGTTTGCATCGCCTTTGCCTGCGAATTGTTTGAAACGGGGGTCATTTCAACTGCCGACACCGATGGTTTGAAGCTCACCTGGGGTAATAAAGATGCTTTTTTTACGTTGATTGAAAAGATCGGCAAAAGGGAAGGATTCGGCCGGCTGCTCGGAGAGGGAGTCAAAAAGGCCTCCGAGCAATTGGGCGGCGGTGCCGCCGCATTTGCCATGCATATAAAAGGATTAGAGCTTCCGGGATATGAGCCGCGCGGGGTCAAAGGGTATGCACTGAGCATGGCCACTTCAAACATCGGTGGCAGCCATATGTACGGCCGACCCCGCGAGGAATTTACCGGCCAGGCGGACCCGCTGGTTGAAACCGACAAAGGCGATCTGATTGCCCGGGTTCAGAAAGAGCAGGCCCTTGAGGATTCCCTTATCGCCTGCACGTTTGGCAATACGGGTTTAGACACTGCGATGTATGCCCGGCTTCTTTTTGCGGCAACCGGCATCCCGGATTTTGAGGACGCCATGAATTTGCTGAAAATCGGAGAACGTATCGTCTGTATTGAACGCTGTTTCAACGTCCGAGAGGGATTCAGCCGCAAAGACGATACGCTGCCCGAACGAATGCTGACCGAGCCGTTACAGCAGGCCGGCCCGGCTACCGATCAGGTTGTCGGCAATCTTCAGCATTTGCTGGACGAATACTACTCGTCCCTGGGATACAGCCCGCAAGGTATACCCAGCATCGATCGGCTGCAGGAGCTGGATTTGCAAGAGGCGATTGAAGATATGAAAACACACCCGGCAACAAACTCATTGGATTCGTCGAGTAAAAGCGGTCAGCGATAGCGGCTCCCGCATTTTGCAGGGTTATAAATAATTGGTGGGCTATTAGGACCAGCTGCAAATTTTTCATGGTCAAATGCCAGACGTCTGATTAATTAAGTATCTCAACCCTCAGAAAGGAGGCTAATATGAAGATTTATGATGTTGTCCCCGGTTTGGAATTCGATCCCGAGAGGGATTTCGAACAATCACCAGCATGGTTTCTGGACGGCACCCACTCTGTGCCGCCGTGGACGCCCATGTTCGGATGGTTTTGGATCAACTTTTGTCGCCATGGTATGCAATACGGTGCTGAAAAGCTGAGCCTGCCCACCGTAAAAGGTTGGGATTGGCGTTTTATGAACGGCGGCGGTTACCTGACACTGCTTCTGGTAAAAAGCGAAGAAGAAAAACAGCGTCGCGAAGAGCGGTTTCGCAAGGCCATCCTCCCCTTTATTGAAGATTACGAAGGTTTGTGGAAGGGTTTTGTCGACGAAATCCTTGAGCGCTACGAAAACCTTAAAGCCCTGAATCTGGATGAGGCCACCGGTATAGAACTTCTCGACAACTTTGAAGAAACGATCAACACCTGCCGCCGCATGTGGGAAATTCATATGTACATGATGTACGGAACCTACACGGCCTATATTCTCTTTGAAAACATGTGCCGTGAATTGGCCGATATCGATGACACCTCACCGACTTTCCACAGATTGGTATCCGGGTTTGACAACAAGGTTTTTCAAGTTGACCGTCGTCTGTGGCAATTTTCTAAACGCGCCCAGGAAGAAGGTCTGGCGGATATATTTCTTCAAAACGAACCTGCAAACATCTCTACAAAACTGGCATCAGCGGAAAAGGGCAAAGCGTTTTTGAAAGATTTTATGGATTTTATGGATGAAGATGGCTGGCGCATGCAGCGCATGTCGGAGATAAACCTTCCTTCATGGGTAGAGGACCCGACCCCGGCCCTTGGCAATGTCAAGCAATTTCTCATGAAGGGCGGTGGATTCAACCTCGATGAAGAGCGTAAAAAGATTGCCAAAGAAAGGGAAGCCGCCGAAAAAGAGGTGCTTGATAAGGTGCCCCAGGAGCAAAGAGGCTGGTTTGAGCAACTGATGCGATTGGCTCAAAAGAGCGGTGTTTTCAGCGAGGAGCACGACCACTATCTCGATCTCTACACCCATGCCATGATGCGACGAAGCGCACTGGGCCTCGGTGACCGTTTCGTCCAAAAAGGCACGATCGATGATCGGGAAGATATTTTCTTCCTTATTCCGGATGAGGTGCGCCGGGCCGGCATCAACCCGGATCAGTTTGACCTGCGTTATATCGTCGAGCGCAGAAAGGCTGAATGGGAAGGGTGGCAAAAGACGCCCAATCCGCCTGCGATGTTAAAGGAAGGATTCGACATGGATCAGGCCATGGGCGTTCTGGTGCAGTCCAATGACCCCATTGCCCTCAAGGTTGTCGTCGGTGCCATGCCGCAAGTGCGCCCCGAACTTAAGGCCGACCTGTATGGAACCTGCGGGTCCCCCGGGGTAGCCGAGGGCCCGGCGCGGGTCATCATGACCGAAGATGAACTCCATCTGGTGAAGGAAGGCGACATCCTGGTTGCGGCCACCACATCCCCCAGCTGGACGCCTATTTTCTCCATGATCAAAGGCGTGATCGTGGATCGCGGCGCCAGCCTTTCCCATGCCGCCATTGTCGGCAGGGAATACGGTATCCCGGTGGTCATGAACGTCTTTGAAGGCACCCAGAAGATCAAGTCCGGCCAGCGGGTTAAAGTGGACGCCAATATGGGGACGGTGTACATTCAGGATTAATAAAGTTAAACCGGAAGCAGTGAGGGGTCCTCTGATAAATAATGGGACCCCTTACATCTTCTGAAAAAAATAAGGGAAAATCACCATGGCAGATAAATGGATCTTTTGGTTCAATGAGCTCCGCAGCGAGCACAACGACATGGTGGGAAAAAAGTGCGCAAACTTGGGTGAAATGGTTCACCTCGGAATGCGAGTGCCGCCTGGATTTGCGATTTCCGTCAACGGATATGAACAATTTATGGAAACAACCGGTGCGGGCAAAGAAATACGCGAATATGTCCAAAAAAACGAAGAAGGCTTAAAGAACAACGTCGGGAAGCAGGTCGAAGCCAGTCGCTTTATTCGGAGCGTCATCCAATCGAAGCAAATGCCCGAAGACATGAAGCTTATACTTTGGAAACACTATGCACAGCTCTGTGAGAAGTTGAGAGTTATAGATGCACCGGTGGCTATTCGTTCAAGCGGAGCCATCAGCATGCCCGGACAAATGGAAACGTATCTGAATGTTCGCGGCAAAAAAGAAATCATCAAAAAGGTCATCCAGGTGTGGGGGAGTGCCTTTACGACCCGAGCGATCGCTTTTCGTCTGGAAAATAACATGGAACTGGATAAAGCACCGATCGGAGTGGCGGTTTTAAAAATGGTTAACGCTAAATGTGCCGGGGTTACCCTTACGGTTTTGCCCACCACAGGAGACCTCTCAAAAACGGTTGTCGAAGGAAACTGGGGCTTGGGCGAGAGCGTTGTGAGCGGCGAGATTGCACCCGATAGCTTTATTGTTGACAAAGAAAACGGAAAAACGGAAACGACGATAAACAAAAAGACCAAAATGGTAGTGTATAAGGCCTCGGGTATTCGAATCGCAAAAGTTCCCGAAGAGCTCCAAGAGAAACCCTGCCTGAATCAGGAGGAACTGGACGAGATTGTGCGCATTGCCAAAGATGTTGAGGCCCATTTCGACATGCCGCAGGACATGGAATGGGTCTTTGATTCCGATCTTCCTTTTCCTGAAAATCTCTATTGGGTTCAGACGCGCCCGGCAAAATATACCCAGAAGAAGGAAAGACAGGACGAATACCTGGCAGAGCTCATGACCCGTATTTTTAAAATGTAAGAAGACTGTCCGAAATATTCGGTTAATATGACCTCGGCGGCTTTAAACCAATATCAGAAACCATAGGGGGCAACGCATGACTATTCTTTTCGCTCAAAGCTGGGACATCATTCCAGGCAAATTTGATGAGTATTCTAAATTTGTCTCCGATGAGTACAATCCGACTATCGATAGGCTTGGCCTCAAGCTATTAGGGGGATATTACGTTGCGGTCGGCGAAGGACCCCGGATCATAGCGGTCGCTACCGTAGAAAAAGAAGAAAATCTAATGACCGCGCTTTTGAACAGCGAGTATCGCATCATATCGAACAGATTATTGCAGGTGGTATTCCAGTACAGGAGTCGGGTTTGGATTTCAAGCGGCCGGATTCAGGAAGAGCCTTATCGAATACAGACCGGGGCCTGGAAGTTCAACCAATATTATAACGTTATCCCTGATATGGCGGATGCGCATTATCATTTTGTTAAAGAAGAATGCATCCCGGGAATGAAGGCTCTAAGGATTCCGATCACCGGCGGATGGCGTCTGGGCATCGGTTCAGGACCGCGTATTCTGGCTGAAGCTACCGGTCGCAATATCGAAAATATCGCTAAGGCCATCAATACATCCGAATTCAGACAAATGGTTCGAACCTTGAAGAAAAAATATGCCACAGATTACAGTAGCAAGATTTTAGCTCCCACCGGTAGAATCGAAATACCGTTTCTGATGAAAGAAATGATGAAAGGATTTTGAGCAAAAGACAGCAACATGCTAATTCAACCAGACTGCATTTCCTGCATATTAAAAATGACCATTTCATCGCTCAAGCAGCTTTCCCTGGATGAAAACTCGGTTAAAGCGGTATATGCCGATATTCTCGATATCCCGGCGTTACGCGGCCGTCTATGGGATACCACCAGCGCCGAAGTCATTGAAAATGTATGGCAAATAATTGTCAAAAAAGTCAACTCTACTGATCCGTTTTACACCCAAAAATTAAGCCAAAATAATAAAATTATAGCGCTTTACCCGTTTCTGGAAAAAATGGTGAATGAAGCCGCCGACCCTTTAAAGCTTGCCGTTAAGCTTTCCATTCTGGGAAATTCTATGGATCTGATGGTGGCAGATCCCAGCCTGACCATCGAGAAGTCGATTGCAGACAATGCAAAATTGCCGCTTTTAGATGAAAATTATGCTGCGTTCAGACGGCAGTTGCAGGCAAGCCGTCATCTTTTGATTTTCGGCGACAATGCCGGAGAAATTGTATTCGACCGGCTGATGATCGAAACCATAAAAAAAATGTATCAACCCGAGATAACCTTTGTGGTTAGAAGCGTACCGACCCTTAATGACGCGACCTTAAAGGAAGCAAAAACAGTTGGAATCGACCAAATCACAACGGTTATTGAAAACGGCATCGATGGACCTCTGCCGGGCACCCTTTTAGACAGATGCTCGAACGAAGTGATTGATCTGGTGCACCAATCCGATCTGATCATTTCAAAAGGGGGTGGCAATTTTGACACCCTTGATGAAGAAAGAAAACAACTGGATAAACATATTTCTTTCCTGCTTCTTTCGAAATGTGAACCGTATTACGATCACTTCGGCGTGAAATTACATCATCCTATTTTAGCAAACTTTTACTAAATCTGTCCTGAATGGTCTTATTCCAACACGCCATCAGACCAATCCTCAGATACGCCTTACTCACTTTCTGTATGATTCCAGCACCCGAAATGAAAAATACATAAGAAATACTTATATATCTTATAAAATCATATGAGTTGACTTAATCGGCCAACCCACTCATAAAATATGGTATATGAAGTTCAACATTCGCTTATAACTGAAATAAATAGCATTGGAGGCTTATAAAAGTGACCAAAGAAATCAAGCATTCCATCTGTTTTCGCTGCAAGCCGCGCTGCGTTCTCGATCTCGAGGTGGAAGACAATCAGATCGTCAACGTCAGCACCTCATCCATCAAGAAATGCCCGCGCAAATGGGCCTCGGATTTAGAGCGTTTTTATCATCCGGACCGTCTGAATTATCCGCTCAAAAGAGTGGGCGAAAAAGGCGAAAACAAGTGGCAGCAGATCACCTGGGATGAAGCGCTGGACGAGATCGCCACTAAATTACAGGCACTCAAGGATCAGTATGGCGCCGAAACCCTGGGGGTTACCGCCGGCACCAGCCGCACCTATGAGGAGCTCAATTCGCGTTTCCTGAACCTTTTCGGCAGTCCCAACCAGTGCGGCCAGGCGCAAATCTGTCACGGCAATTCAGCGGTGGTGGCCACTACCCTTTTCGGCTGGTGGCCGTATTGGATGCACATCGAAAAACTGCAGAATACCCGCTGCGTAATGCTCATCGGCCGCAATCCGCCGCATTCTCACCAGACCATCTGGGAGGGCATCGAGGGCGCACAGAAAAACGGCGCCAAACTCATTGTCATCGACCCCCGCCGCTCGGAATCGGCCGAGGCGGCAGATTTGTGGCTTCAGCTGCGCCCGGGCACGGACTGCGCCCTGCTGCTGGGCATGATTAATGTCATTATCGAAGAAGATCTTTACGATAAAGAGTTTGTCACGAAATGGTGCCATGGATTTGATGCGCTGGCGCAGCGCGCCAAAGAATATCCACTGGACAAAACCGCCGAAATCACATGGGTGCCGGCCGGCCAGATCCAGGCGGCCGCCCGCATGTTTGCCACCGAAACGCCTTCCTGCGCCATGGAAGGCATGGGGGTCGCCCATCAACCCAATTCCTATGGTGCCATCGCAGCGCGCCACATCATCTCAGCCATCGTGGGCAATGTCGATGTGCAGGGGGGAGAGGAACTGTTGGGTCCGGCGCCTTTTATCACCGAGCATGAGATTGAAATGCCCGAAGCCCTGCCGATCGAACAGCGTGCAAAAATTCTGGGCAATCAATTTAAGCTCTATAGCTGGCCCGGTTATGAAATGGTTCAGAGCAACGTCGAACGCGTATGGGGCAAGCGCTGTGATATGTTCGGCTACACCTGCATGGCCCCTGCCCCATCGCTCTACAAGGCGATCGCGTACAGCGATCCTTATCCAGTGCGAGCCCTGATTACGCTTTCATCAAATCCCATGGTCACCATACCCAATACCAAGCTGGTCCACAAAGCCCTCAAAAGTCTGGATCTTTATGTGGTGGTGGATTATTTCATGACGCCCAGCGCCCAGCTGGCAGACTACGTATTGCCGAGTGCCATGTGGCAGGAGCGCGACTTCTTGTGGAATTTTCACAACACGACCCCGGTCATCGTTGCCGGCGAGGCGGCCGTGCCGCCTACGATTCCGGGCAAGCACGACCGGCGCACGGACTTTGATTTCTGGCGCGGGCTGGGTATCCGATTGGGACAGGCGCAACACTGGCCCTGGGAAACCCTGGAAGCCTACTATAATTATCGGCTGGAGCCTATGGGAATGAATTTCAAAAAGCTCCTGGAAATCGGCCGCTGGGAGCCCGAGAAATGGGAATACAAAAAATATGAAAAGATGGGCGGTTTCGGCACCCCGACCGGGAAGATCGAACTTGCCTCAACGGTGATGGAAAAACTGGGTTACGACCCACTGCCCTATTATCAGGAGCCGCCGGAAAGCGCGATCCGCACGCCCGAACTCGCTGAAAAGTACCCGTTGATTCTGATCACCGGCGGTCGCTTTCACCCCTTCTTTCACTCCGAGCATCGCCAGATCGACAAACTGCGCAAACGCTACCCCTGGGCCAAAATGCAGATTCACCCCGATAAGGCCAAAGAACTGGGACTTGCGGAAGGTGATTGGGCCTGGATTGAAACGCAGCATGGTCGGGTCATGCAAAAAGTCCAAATTTTCGAGGATATCGATCCTCGGGTGGTGCACGCCCAGCATGGCTGGTGGTATCCGGAGATGCCGGCAGAGGAGCCCTGGCTGCACGGCGTCTGGGTGTCCAATATCAACGTCTGCACCTCCAGCGCCGAGGAGGAGTGCGATGAAGCATTAGGGTCCTGGCCGCTGCGCACCTTTCAATGCAAAGTATATAAGGTCAAAAGCTACGGCGATGGGCACCCGGTAGCAGGATAGCTGGCCATATGAAATGAAGAAATATACCATATTTAGCAGTTGCCCTTTATGGGTGCAATCGTAGAAATTGCTAATTGGGTGATTGCGGATCCCGAATATACCATAACGAATAAACTTCAGATAATCAGGAGGCAGCAAGGGGACTGGAGGAACTGCTTCTTTTAGTAACGATTATAATTGAAATAAAATAATTATTCATCGGCAAAGGAAACCACCTTCCGCAGCCAGAACATGCCCGGTGACAAATGAGGATGCACTAGAGCAGAGCCAAAGCGCACCTTCGACAATCTCTTCCGGAGCGAATATCCGTCCCATCGGCATCTGAGCAGTAAAGTCCGCCTCAGCTTCAGGATTATTTTCAAAAAACTGTTCCATCAGGGGTGTTCTGGCGCTTGGGCATATCACGTTGACCCGCAGACCGTATTCGGCATATTCTAAAGCAGCCACTTTGGTCAGGCTCACGATGCCAGCTTTGCTGGCTGAGTAAGCGCAACGGTACTTACCGCCGACATATAGTCCGGTTGTGGCGGTTGTGTTTACGATCGACCCACTGCCCTGCTTGAGCATTTGCGCGATTTCATACTTCATACACAACCAGGTTCCTTTAAGGTTGGTCTCAATCGTGCGGTTCCAATTTTCTTCGGTGTGGTCGACGACAGAGACGACATCCCCCAAAATGCCCGCATTATTGTAGGCACAGTCCAGCCGGCTGTGCATCTCAATTATCTTTTTGATGAGCGCCTCGACCTCGTCCGATTTTGATACATCTGTTCTGACAAAGTGTGCCTGACCGCCTTCATCGGTAATGCTTCTCACCGTTTCTTCGCCCCCTTCTACGTTGATATCCGCGATAACGACCTGGGCCCCTTCCCGAGAAAATAGTTGCGCCGCTGCTCGACCGATCCCCGAGCTACCACCGGTTATAAGAGCAATCTTATCTTTTAACCGTTCTGTCATTTTGATACCTCCTTGGTCTATTTTGGTCCTGACTATCACTAAAGTTCATAATAAGCCCGTTTCACTTACCCAAACTAAGCAACCTTAAAGGTTTTTGGCCCTTGCATTTTCCTGTTTTCGGCCAATATCAAACCGAAGAAACCAGCCGGAAGCCACCACGCTCTGTCCAACCATAGGGTTGAAATTTGAAGCGATAACCACAACGAGTGGCTTCGGCCTTGTAGTTCCACGAGCCGCTCCGCAGTGCCCGCAGATTTTGTCCTTCCAGATAATCAGCCCGCCATTCATCTTGAGACACATCATAAGGAAAAGGTTTCTTCCAGCGGGTGGCGCACCATTCCCATACATTACCGGCACAATCGAACAGGCCAAAGGGGCTACCACCCGTCGGATAAATTCCCACCGGCGTAGTGGCGCAAACCTTTTGGTCGCCTTCTCTGGCGTTCAGCAAGTTGGGCTCAAATTCATTGCCCCAGGGATACACTCGCCCATCAACACCTCTGGCCCCTTTCTCCCACTCGGCTTCGGTGGGCAGGCGATAAATTTGACCAGTTTCCGCACTCAACCACCGGCAATAGGCCACACATTCATACCAGCTTAGCCCAATCGCGGGCTGGTTGGGTTTGTTAAAGCGCGTATCTCGCCAATAACGCGGTTCAGTTTGATTCTGGCCAATCTCCTGCCAACCCGCCGCTGTCCAGCGGCTTTTATCCTGGTAGCCGCCGGCCTCAACAAACTCCTTATATTCGGCGTTGGTCACAGGGTATTTACCCAACCGATAATCCGGTAGAAACAGTTCGTGTTGTTCCCGACCTTCTCCCATTAAGAATTTTCCGGCCGGAATAACCATCATTTCGCCCAAGCGGGGGTCGCCAAGGCAACCAAGCACGTCACCGGCAGCAATCCGCACGCGCAGTGCTACTGCGGGGTTGGCAATGGTCGAAAGCAAATGGTCAATGACTGCTTGACGGGTAGCCGAGTCAAAACTGGCTTGCTCTTGTAACAAACAGCGTCCGGCTAGTACTGGATTGATCTGGATTAACGTTTGGATCAATTTGTTGTCTTTCTCCGGCGCAGATCCTGCTGCCAAGATAGTGGTTTCTTCCCATCCTGTCTGAGGTGGTGGCGGAAGCGGCTCATAATTGCTTTCAGGCCGAACCCACAATGGCATCTCTGTATCCAACCAAGGCCAGCGCCATAGGTGCGTCAGGCTGGCGGGCTCCTGTTTGAGCATTTGATGGGCCGCAAAATACTCTTGCAGTAACTGGTGGTAAAAACGCACCGTTAAGCGGTCCACTGGCATTTCAATAATTTTAGCATTAGCAGCCAGGCTCAGGACCTGGTTGGGCGGCGCAGGTTGCGGCGGCCAGTTGGCGTCAAGCTGCACCTCGCGAGGCATAATGGCTTTGACGTGTTCAGTTTTCACTTTGGTCCCGAAACCGGAACGAGCTTGCATTTCGAAAGCCATGACCGAGAGGGCTTCACATTGTACATCAGCGCTTAGCCACTGGTCAGAAGGGCATTTGACTTTGGCCCAATCCATCAAAATCTGACTAAAGCGCCGCATCAAGGCAACCCGATTCTGGCTCAACTGGCTATCCTCCTCGAACACGTCGACCATAAGGGTAAGCAAATAAGGGTTGCGGGCCATTTCCAGCAGACGATGGCGGCTATCGTCACTCTGGGTCAAAGTTTGCCATAGCGATAGCCATTTTTCTGGCAGCTCGTTCTGTAAAAAGAGTTGGATCTTATCATCGCTGAGAGGCTGCACTTCAACCCGTTGCAGACCGGACAACTCCTCGCCATAGTCCAAAATTCGGCAAGTTACTAAGAAGCGATTGCCCTGCGCTGACCTCAGGTCAATGAATCGACGCAGTGCCAAGCAGCGTTCACGATACCCCTCGAGCGGCATCTCATTCAAAGCATCGAATAGAAAGAACAATTTGCCTGCTGCCAGGTACGCTTCCAGATTGGTCGCGAGTGCCTGCGCTCCCCAATGGCCGGCCTCCAGAAAACCACCCCAACCCTGAAGGATAAAATCTTCTAATGACATGCCGGCGTCAAACTCACTTAGGCGTAAGGGAATCGGCAACTTATCAGGTTGGCCCGAAAATTGGTATGCCAGGTATTCGAGGGCCGTCGTTTTGCCACAGCCGGGGTCTCCCAAAAGAATAACACACGGGTACTTCTCCACCGCTTCCCGCAAGGTTTCCAGTTTGACATGTTTGATATCTTGGCCAGAGGGTATCCATTCGCAATACTCAAACTTGGCCCGTTGTCTGCGTCGGCGCGTCGTGCGAGGAACTTTGGTGGGCTCACAAGGGATGACTTCAGAGGTTTCACCAGCCAGGGGAACGTAGTAGGCAGCCTCATCGGCGAAGCGAGCTTTGAGCCTTTCTCGATACGCCTGTTCAAGCTCTGACAAGTCAGTAACATGGGCAGTAGCACCCGGAAAAGATAGCACCCGATATACCCTTACGGGCCTTGCTATGTTTTTGACCTTTTGTTCCCCTAAAAAATCAAATTCCAAATCTAATTTATTCTCGACCTGATCATAGACTCTGCCTGTTATGCAAATACCACATGCTTGAGCAAGGCCTTCAACCCGGGCCGCAATGTTGACACCATCACCGTATATGCGGCCATGCTTCTCAACGACATCCCCAACATTGGCACCAATGCGAAATTCCATTTTTCGACTGTCGGGTAACTCGGCGTTTCGCTCAGCAAGTTCATCTTGGATTTCCACGGCACAATTGACCGCATCTACCGCACTGGCAAATTCAGCCAGAAGATTATCACCGGTGGCATCCACTAAGCGACCCCTGTGTTGGCTGATAAGACTGCTGATTATCTCACGGTAAGCTGTCAGCGTTTGGATGGTTGCTTCTTCATTATCGCCCATGAGTCGGCTGTAACCAACAACATCGGCGCTGAGAATGGCGGTGAGTTTGCGTTTAAAACCCTTATCGTGCATTTCGGCACCCTAATTTTGAGGTTTCAAACAGTGAACTCAGATTATGATCTAGCCAAAGCAACGCAGAATCAGATGAGAGATAGGATTCGATGCTGGAAATGGAGAACTGCTTCAGGTCATTTGGAATTGGAAAATCAAATATAATTTAACTGCATTTATACCCAAATCATTGGGTTTCAGTCAATCATAATTGAGGATTTTTGCAGAAAATAATTTATGAGAGCAATCAACCGATGATAAAATCCGTGGATTGCTGTGTTTCAACGTTGAGCCTTTCGGTCTCCTCTATTAAATGAATGCCCCGAACCAGGGAAATCAGAACATTCTTCTTGTCAGACTCACTCAAATCCTTCGCAGCCTCGGCTTGGTCGCGCAACGCTTTGAGTTGATTAAATGCTATCTCAATAAAATTGTGCCGTGCTAAAAAAATAAGTGGTCAGATACCTTTTGGATTCATTCTCCAACCTACCCCCAAAAGGGGTAACCCTGACCACTCATCTTCTAACTGAATACGGCCAATGTCCAAATAGCTGATACTTTGGGACTTCACACCATAGCCGGCTGAAGGGTTAAATCCCTTTCGCTGAGAAGGATTTACCCATCCAGAACATTCCGATTAAATAGAACTAACCGGTTAAATCCTTAACCTCGGCTTTGGACGCATTTTTCTTAACGGATGCAATGCCATTCATCATCGAGGTTTTGCTGGCATACATCTGACTTTTTCCAATAACCTGCTTGTTAGAGGCCAGCATAACAAAGTAAGGTTGCCCCTTCTTCGAAGCCTTCTGTTCAAAACTGGACTTCTTTCCGCAGTTCGTGCAAACAGATTTAATTCCATTTTTCGCAGCCGCTTTGGTTTTGTAAGCTTGACTTGTCAGAATCACCTGTCCGTTGGCAGCTTTAAGATTAAATGAGAACTTTCCGCCTTTGCCTTTTTTCAATTCGAATTTACCGGGCATAATCCCTCCTTTTGTTGGTGGTGACCGAATAATTATTAAACTTATTCGTTATTTTCTGCCAGAAAACCAAATATCAATCCGTTACAAATTTATTTAGATAACACGTAGCAAATTTTTATCGAACTGGAAATAACGAATTTGGTTGTGGGCTTGCGAAGCCAATTCATTATCTTTCATCGGCAAGCATTTTTGCCATCAGGGCGCCCATCCCCTGGAAACGCATTTTCTTGGTCCCTAAATTTTCCAGACTCGTGAGAAAAGCCTGCGCGGCTGGTGAAAGCGGTTGCTTCTTAAGGTGAGCGATACTGACGTCTAAGAAAATTGAATCTTTTCCCAAAGGAACTGTCACCAGTTTTTTTTCATGAAGTTCGACAGCCACTGCCTCTTTCACCAGGAACGAAACCCCCTCTCCATGTTGCACCAGCAGCTTAATGATTTCCGCATCGCCGGTTTCCATCAGAATATTAGGCGTGCAGTTATTTTTTGCGAACAATTCGTCCACCAATTTGCGCGTCCCCGAACCCATGTCTTTCATGATAATCGGCGCTTTAGCGATTTGCTCAAAACGGATACGGTCTTTATTTGCCAGACGATGGCTGGGTGGTAATATGAGAACCAGTTCCTCCCGGCTGAAGGGAATGAAAGCGATATTCGGATGATCCTCGGCTTTGGCGATGATCACTACTTCGTTTTTCAAATCGATCAGGCTGTGAATCATTTCCAGGGAGCTGCCTTCATCGAAATGAATTTTAATATGCGGGTAAGCGTCGCGAAATCCGGTAAGCAGAAACGGCATAAAATAGCGGGCGTAAGTCCGGGCCGAGCCCAATCGAAGGCTGCCTTTCTTCAATTCCTTCATCTGTCCGACGGCATCTTCGATTTTTCTCTCATATTCGAAGATCCTCCGGGCGTAATTGAAGAGTGTTTTGCCCTCGTCGGTAAGATAGAGGTTGCGGCCCTTTTTTTTAAAAAGCTTCAGACCACAGTTATCTTCAAACAGCTTTATCTGTGCCGTAACCGCCGGTTGACTGACAAATAACTGCTTAGCCGCGAGGCTCACATTCTGACATTTTGCGGCCTGATAAAAAGCCCTGAGCTGGTTAAGATTGATCATTCCAGCATCCGGTTTCCTTACGCATTGTTTAGATCTGCTAATTATTCTTGAGAACCTCGAGCGTAATCAATATATCAACATTTCTTCCGATGACACCCATCTCAACGTATTTCCCCGGTCCGACCTGGTATTCCAGGCGGTCTATGGAAAAACGGGTTTCGAATCCAGCAACCATCTGTCCTTTTTTCAGGGGATTTTCCCGTATGCCAAAATACGTAAACGGCAGCGCCACTTTACGGGTCTGGCCTTTAATGGTGAGATTGCCTTCCAGGGTGTATTGATTCCCTTCCTTTTGCTTAACGCCGATCGATTGAAACGTCATAACCGGATATTTATTTACAGCGAAAAATTCTTCTGAACGAAGATGATTATCCCGGTTGGGGATCCGTGTATTGACGCTTTGGGTGCTGATTTCAAAACGAACACGACTCACCGCCAGGTTGTCCGGATCAAACTGTAACGTCCCTGAAAATTCATCGAATTGGCCCCTGACGGTGGCATAGGTGTGTCTCACGTCAAAGTAAATATTTGAATGGGCTTTGTCGATTTCCCAGATTTCTGCTTCAGCGAAAGCAAAGACGGAATTGCAAAGCATGCATACGATTATAACGAAGGTGGAAATCGTCTTCTTCATGAGTTTTCTCCTGTTTTAATTCCAGTGTTGGGTCTGACAAGTAATTTACAAAATACAGATTCCCTTTATCAATCTTCTTTTTCAACAATACCGGTTTCAGGTTTCGGGTGTCAGGCGTCAGGAAGATACTGAGGGCACCGCTCAGAAAACAGATGACAGCAGATAAAAGGCAGACGGTTTTTTGCCCCCGGTTATCGGTTTACTGACACCTGAAACCATAGACATTGTGTTGTTTAAAGAACTCAACTGAAGAAAAAATAGATCACACAAATTTTGTAACATTTTTAAGGAACACAACAATAGCAAGACTATAATTATGGAGTGGCCAGTGTCAACGGCCCGCAAAACTATAAACGGAAACGCTCCATAAAAATCATGCGCTTCGAAAACCCTAAAGAAACCATAAAATTCTTAACTGCTTTCATCATCTGATCGGGCCCGCAGACAAATATCGCAGCTGGATTATCGCAATCTGCAATGAGTCTTTTGAGTTTAACCAGATCCAGACGCCCATTTTCGCCCCGGTCGTCTAAATCTCTTGTCAGGACATGAAAAATGCGAAGCCCTTCTAATTGCACTTCCAGATCCCGGAATTCTGGTTGCAGGATGATGTGCTTTCGGGTTTGATTGCTCCAGATCAGCGTGATCTTCCTTTGATCACCGCGCTGCGCCATAAACCGGAGCATGCTCAGCATCGGTGTGATGCCGATTCCGCCGGCGATCATGATAATTTCATTTTTTTTAGAAAGTGGCAGGTGGCTGAAGAGCCCAAAAGGGCCATTCAGTGAAACCCTGTCCCCCGGCTGAATATTTTTCAATTGACCGGTCCAGTCGCCCGTGGTGCGAACGATAAATTCAAGGGAAGCGTGCCTGCTGGGCGCTGATGCGATGGTAAACGGGTGTTCCTCCTTTGAAATATGAGGAGAAAAGATCGTGATGAAACTGAATTGACCCGGCCAGTAAGCGGGCATATGATTTGTGGTTGAGATAATCTTCAGACAGACCGCATCTTCTCCTACCGGTTCGATCGCTGAAACCAGAAAAGATCCTCGGCGGTTTCGTAAGGTTCGGGTTCGGATCCAGAAAATCAGGAGGCCGCAGAGCCCCATGGCGCAGAAAGCAAACATCTTCGGCAGTTTCTGCTCGAATGTCGCGCTAACAGACAATACATGGACCCAGAAAGCAGTGACGACCACAATAGCCGCACCTCGGTGAATCGGCCACCAGCGGTGAAACGGGAGCCTCAGCCGTTCTCGCCAATGGCTTGAAATCACCATGGCGATAATCAGCAGGAGCAGAAAAAGACCGACAAATTCAGGCCAGTACCGCAATTGAAGCGGAATGAAGATTCTGTCTTCGGGAAGAAATACCAGAATGGGGTGGATGATCACCAGACAGGCAATCATGATGCCGGTTATGCGATGGAATTTGAAAAGACGATTCAGGCCAAAGATTCTGTCAAGGCATTTCAAGCGCGTGCTCAATATGATCTGCAACAGCAGCAAACAACCCGCAACCATGGCCAGCACCTGACCCGAGCGCAGCAAGTGCCGGTCAAAACCGAATTTGTAAAGAATCGATGAAGATTCAAAATAAAAAGGAATGGATATAGCGCCTGCCAGAACAAGGCCATAGGTGATACCCATCAGGAAACCGAGGAGCAGTCGAAGCCTGTGCGACACTATTTTAAGCACACCTTCAGGTATAACGGATTGCATGTTCTATCAACTCGGCTTATGGGTGCATCTTTAATTTCGGCGCTGGTAAAATATTTTCCGACTGGAAATAGCGGCTCGTTAGATCATAAAGCTTCCTCCGGTTACGGGTATATATTCGCCATTGAGGTAATCCGATAAGGAAGAGGCCAGAAATAAAACAACACCCGCAATATCATCCGGCAGGCCCAGCCGCCTGAGAGGTGTTATGGCAGCTACCTGTTCATGCACTTCTTTGGGTTGTCCGGCTGTAGCATCCGTTAGGGTCAAACCGGGACCCACCACATTAATGGTAATACCCACAGGACCCAGTTCCATTGCCATAACCTTTGCCATACTATCCATGGCAGATTTTGCGGCGGCATGGGCCGAAAAACCAAATCCGGGAAAACGTGACAGGGAACTGCTGACAAATATTAGCTTCCCTGATTTTCTGTTGAGCATATCCTTCAATACCGCCTGGGAACAGTTGTAGAGGGCCTTCATTTCGCCTAAAATTTTAGCCTCTATTTGATCCCATGTGAGTTCCATAAAAGGCCGAATCGGAAAATTTATGTTCGCATTGTTGACCAGAACATCGATTTTGCCAAATTCTTTTAGGGTAGATTCCACCATGCCATTTACGGCTGCTGGATCCCTGACGTCCGCTTGAAACACCATGCCTTTGCCACCGGCTTTTTTGATTTCAGTTAATAGCGCCTCAGCTTTGTCTCTGCTTTCGATGTAATTGATGACGATTGTTGCGCCATGATACGCGAGAGCCCTTGCCGAAGCAGCGCCAATCCCTCTGCTGGCTCCTGTTATTAATGCGACCTTATCCTTGAGCCCTAGTTCCATAATTTTTCCCTCCTAATAAGATTCGGTAAGTCCAAATTCAACTTATATAAAAACTTCCCTCTTTTCACCTGGCTGTGATCGCCGGTAGAGACACCCCATGATCTGTCGCTATCCGGCCTGAGCTGTCTTTTTAAAGCCGTGGGGTGTCGTTATCCCGGCGTTGCTTGTTTTCTATCCGATCATCCCCTGATGCCTCCATAAAAAAAAGAAGGCCAGCAACACCATACCGTGATCGATTTCCCTGTTTTCGATTTTAGCCGGAATTTCTTTCAAGGGAACTTTCAATATTTCGATGTCCTCTCCGGCATCCAGGTCCTGGGATTGAACTGGGGCGACATTTTCCGCCAGATAGAAAAAACATTTATTGCTTAAAATCGCCGGTTGCGGAAAACATTCGCCGATCAACACAATTTCATCGGCCTGATATCCGGTCTCTTCCAGCAGTTCCCGCCGCGCGGATAATTCGGGGGAATCGTCACCCGGATCCACCAGGCCGCCGGGCAGTTCCACACAGACCCGCTCGGCACCGTGGCGGTATTGACGCACCATTACGACTTCCGCCTGCGGCGTCAGCGCCAGAATCAGCACCCAGTCGGGAAATTGGAGGGCCTGCACCTCTATGATTTCGCCCGTGCGCGGTGAACGCGCCTTTTTCTTCGTCAACGAAAAAAGCCTAAAATCGCCAATCTGCTCCCGACTAATTACCGGCCAGTCTCGAATCATTGCCAGCTTCCCTTTCCCGTTGATGAAGTTCTTCTTTTGCGATTTGATAGGCCGTATCTGTAAAAAACCATCGGGATAAATATTTGCGCAGGCGGTTCAATCCTTCAGCAACGGTCTCTTCAAATCGTTCGTTGTCGATATCAAACCCTATTGGGGTATAACGCCAGAGTTTGTCGGCGTCTTTAACAAGGCTGTCATTTAGCGAAAGAGATTCTTTTCTGGAATCGTGACCGTCAATGATTGTGAGTATTTCATCTGCTTTTTCTTTATCATAATTCACTTTTGTCAGAATATGTTCGGCAATCTTTACGCCTTCTTGCTCGTGAGTCCGGTTGATCTCCGGTGAAGTCGCCTTGGGGCCAAATGCCTTCAGATGAAGGGCTGGCGGAACTTTTTGCCAACCGACATCATGTAGAATGATGGCCGGAATCACAATGCTTTCCTGACCTCCCTCGGCACTTAACAATTGGTAAGCGAGCTGCATTGACATTTCGGTGTGAATATCATTGTGCCGCGTATTGAGATACGGTTGGGCGAGCTGGTAAATTTGCTTAAAAATAGATTTGTCGCTCATGAGGACGTTCTCATTTTGGAAATTTTTCTTTGCTCCTGCTTGCGCTGGGCAAGCATTTTGGCCATCATCAAACCGATTCCCATGGGATGCAAATCATCTGACTTCAAGCCGATTAAGGTATCAACAAAGGCCTTGGCGGGCGGCGAAAGCACCTGGTCTTTCAGATAGGCGATGCTGACATCCAGATACACGGTGGAAGCTTTCAGGGGAACAGCAATCAGCGTTTTTTCTTTCAGTTCGGCGGCAACCGCTTCGCGCACGACAAATGAAACTCCTTCACCGCGCTGCACGAGCTGTTTGATGAATTCGGTATTGCTGGTTTCCATTAAAATGTCGGGGCTGCATTGCTCGGCCTCAAATAATTCTTCCACCAGCTTACGCGTTCCGGAGCCTTTTTCTTTCATAATGAAGGGTTCTGCAGACAGCGCTTTAAAAGTGGTCGCTTTTTCCCTGCTCAAATGATGATCCGTTGAAACGATGACCGCCATTTCTTCCCGGCTAAATGGGAGAAAATGGACTTCCGGGTTATCTTCGGTCCTGGCAATTACCGCCACCTCAATTTTGAAATTCAGCAAACTGTGAATCATGTCCAGTGAACTGCCCTCGTTCAGCTGTATTTTAATATTGGGATAGTTTTTATGAAAAGTGCTGATCATCAGCGGCATAAAATAACGCGCATATGCTTTTGTGGTGCCCAAGCTGAGAATTCCGCGCTTGAGTTCACGCATATCATCAATAATGTTTTCGATTTCTTTTTCGTATTTAAAAATTTTGGCCGCATAGGCATAAAGGGATTTACCCTCGTCGGTCAGGTAGATCCGGCGTCCTCTTTTTTTAAACAGCTTCAGGTTGCAAAACTCTTCGAACGATTTGATCTGAGAGGTAACGGCCGGCTGGGTGATGAACAGCTCACCGGCGGCAAGGGTGAAATTCAAGTTTTTAGCGGCATAATAAAAGACCCGGAACTGGTTAAAATTTAACATATCATCCTTAGTTTTTTTTATGGGTCAAGGCTATGCATAAGCAAAGGTTATGCATAACATAAATTAAATTGGTTTGACAGATTTATTTGATTCCTTCATAAAAAATAAATCTTATTTAATTTCAGGCTTCTGTGCTCTCACCTCAACTGGCTCTGGATTCCATTCTGAGTTCCAGTTCCTCCGACCGAAAGCCTATAAAATGTCATGTATGTCGTGTTTTTGCTCTCAACGCATTTTTTAACCCACCACCGAAAGGAGGAAGAAAATGGCCGATCAATCTGGAAGATTCCCGGACCCTCATGAGTTTCAGGTCCCTCCTGAACTTGAAGGCTGGGAAGAAATGTATCCTTCCCACCACCTGTTTTCCGAGGACAGATCAGATTGGGAAAAAGCCCAATTCTGGTATCAGGACAAAATCCACGCCCCGGAACCCATGCCGCCACTGGATTTGATTTTTCAGGAAGCCTGGCAGATTTCCCTGTCGCAGTACACCACCCGCGTATTCTGTATTCCGCCGGCACAGGGAATCGCCCAACGGATGGTGGGATGCTACATGTACATCTGCGCCATCGCCCCGCCGCCGGAGGAAATCATCGGTGAGAAAGCCGGGCAT
>Ga0209536_100003973_pt1 | contig 23525 bp, 17 predicted proteins | sample DeeMarSeWOR28_12_FD_187461 | JGI IMG/M metagenome (GOLD analysis project Ga0209536, IMG submission 187461) | Marine sediment microbial communities from White Oak River estuary, North Carolina - WOR-2-8_12 (SPAdes) (version 2) | ecosystem: Environmental > Aquatic > Marine > Intertidal zone >...
GCGCTAAAGGGGAAAACCAGCACTCAATGTTAAAAAGATATCAATATAGGATTCTTTCCGGACTTTTGGCGGGCGTTTTCCCTCGGCATATGAAATTGAGCAAGTTAAAATTTCAAATCTGCGTCGTCGTAAGCGTTATTGAAATTCATTGTATATTATGAGCCCTTTAAACATAAAAGGGCGCAACAAGCACCCTTTTATGTTTGTATCATGCAATTGCTTACCCATTTTATTGCAATCCTAACGACAATGTTTTTTCTACTGTAGGTAGCCTCCTGCGTGTTAAGTGACTAGTGCAGCTCATCATCATCTTCGATTCTTATTTGAGCGGTGCTTAACTCACCCAAACAGCAATCGGCATCTAAGATTAATTCGATGGTTTCGAATTCCACTGTGTTTTCGACGCGAGAGTCGTCCAATATGGTGACCACGAAGGATTGTTCGGTTTCACCTTCCCGAAAGGTTAAAGTGCCAGAGTCATTTTCAACGATATAGTCTGAATTCTTGGTAGCCGTGCCGGCTGCAACAGTATATTTCGCAGAGATGGTTCCAGCAGCGCCGTCAGTACGGGTCACAGTAACCACTACATCCACTCTTCTGATGAACCGTCCAGGCTCGCTGATTTTATATACTGCATCCGAAAACTGTAATGTGCCGGGGCTTTCGAGCTGTTCGGCTTGTACAGTGTAATTAAAATATGTTGCCCAGTTACGGCCAGGAAAATCAAATCCATCGCCCCACGCGGTTTCTGTGCCTTGGCTGGAAGTCACAACAGCGTGAGCGGCAATATACAATTGAGATTCTACTTCCCAACCGAAGTTTTCAATAGTAAAACTCACCTCTACAACGGGGTTTGTATGAGTGGTTTTGTAAGTAAATTGTCCGGGGATGGGATTATCTTTTTTGGTGGTGTTTAAGTCGTTGTAAGATAGTTCCACATCCAAATGGGTTTCTTTGATGAGCCAGTCACCGGTTGTTTGATACGTGACGAGGATTTCGGTTTCGGTGTTGGTTACGGTCACGGAGCCTACATTAATGTGTTGTCCTGCGATTAAAGGTACAACTAGAGGTTCAACTTGGCTGTAAGCTATCGTTGGCAACACTAAACTAAACAAAGCGGCTAGTTGAAGAAGAATCGCTTGGTTGAAAATGTACCGGCCGTTTTTACGGAATTCGTTCATGTTTTGCTCCTACTGCGGAAGTGAGAATCAAATCAATTTACGAACTACGTCACAAGTTACATGCCAACCGAGTCACTCTTTTTATAAGCCGCTGAATTAAAAATGTATTACCATAAACTGCCCCTCCTGTCGTTGAGTATTACTCAACTTATTTGCTAGTATTTGAGTACGTCATCACATTAAAATAGAGAAATGGTTACCATAAATGTCACAATGAATACAATTTGGGCCAATAAAATGTGAAGTGGAGCACAAACGATAATTGTGTCGAGCGAGATCTGCAGAAAAGCCGCTTAAAACTATTGCTATCAAACTAAACCGGTTTTAATGTGAGAAGAAGTTAACACATATAGTGTGACGCAGTTCTCGAATTGACCGATTAAACTTTAGTCTTGCGAAATTGCGCCTACGCGTCGCATGCGCAAAAATTGTCACTTATGTGTTGAGAGTAAACTTTCGGGGATTAATTAGCTTTCCGCAACGCCAGGAACAATGCCAAAATAGCTACGATCGGCAACACGAGGGCGTCCGGTGAATCCATTGTAAAAAGAATTGTGCCGCTGATCGCGCACCATAAGAAAGGGATCAGTAAAAGTAAGCCGTAAAATTTCTTTGTGGTGAGCAAGATTATCCCAAGAGTAGCGACTGCTGTTGGGTCAGGAGCAACACCAAAGATTTCGCTCTGCAGCCACCCCCTTCCAGCCACAGCGCCTAAAAGAGGCTGGATGAATAGTGCAAATAGAAAAATACCGAGGCCGGTATTTTTCAGTGTAGACTTTGCTGCAAGAAAAACGAGGTGGTCCTTGATGATACCAATCCAAATCAAGAGTGCGGCTTCGATAGCAAAACCTATGGCGAAATAATTGGCAGCCCAGTTGATACTCGCATAGCGTTGCAGATGGTAGGCCCATGCCACCCACAGCCAGATTGTCGCCAGGATGGCAGCAATCACGCGGCCTTGCCAGGGAGGGTTATACCTTATCAGTACCAGTATGGTGACGCCACACGCTAATGTCAGAATTTGCAACGGCCAAATCTGGGTATTGTAAAGTTCAAATAGCCTGTAGTAGGTTTGCGGGGAAAACAGCAGGAAGTCCGACGGTCTGTATGTCCACCATTCACTCATTTATTTTAAATCCACTATTGACCGGCTTGCATCGGTTTGTCTAAGAGTAGAACTATGGCCTAATTAAAGTTTCTCGATATGCTTAATCATGCGTTTACGCATGGCCTCATCCGGGAGACGGCCAGTGGCTGCGCCCATGTTTTCAAGAACGTGATCTACGCGGGAGGTGGCGGGAATGGCGCAGGTGACGGCCGGATGGGAAACAATGAACTTGAGTAGATACTGCGCCCAGTTAGTGCAATCGACGTCGCTAGCCCAGCCGGGCAGTGGGTGGCGTTTTGCCCAATCGATCAATGAACCCTGTTGGAATGGTCGGTTAGCAATGATCGCAATACCGCGGTCTTGTGCAAGAGGGAGAATACGATTTTCGGTCTCGCGGTCACGTATGTTGTAAGTGAGTTGAACGAAATCGATGGGATGCTTACGCATGATGTGTTCGATGTCGCGATGGCGGCGGCCGTGGGACGTGGTAATACCGACGTAGCGGATCTGTCCGGCTGCCTTCATTTCAAAAAGCGTGGGAAGGTGGTATTCCCAAGACAAAACGTTATGGACTTGCATAAGATCGAAGCGTTCGACTTGCCAATAACGGCGAGTGGTCTCCATTTGCTCGCGGCCCTCTGCGCCGGAAGCGATCCACACCTTTTCCGCTGAGAACACTTGTGAAGTCTTGCCCAGCTTGTTGAGAGCATACCCGATAACTTCTTGCGAGGAGCCGTACATCGGCGAAGAGTCTATCATCCGGCCGCCCGCATTAAAGAAGTTGCGCATAACCTCGGCGCAGGCGTCGCGCGCGACGGTGTCATTTCCCACATTGAAAGTGATCCAACTGCCCAGCCCAATAACAGGAATGGTTTCACCGCTTGAGGGGATAGGCTTGGTGATAACGGAGGTTTGCTTGGATATGCTGGCCAAGGGCCAAAACAAGGCGGTTGCACCGGTTACCACTATTCTATGCAGTGCTCTGCGGCGGGTGTGGTTAATCGGTTGCTTCATCGAAATCCCTCCTTCGCGCGAATCGCGTGATATATAACAGGGTTAATTCCGGGATAGGATAAAAAAATTTCAAGTGACTCCTAATCTATCAAGAACAGCATGATGCGATCAAATGTAAGTAGTAAAAAATTACAATAATCTTATACTGCAGTTATAGCAATGGTTATTAGTTACATATTTGTAAAATAATCTGTGGGAGAATAGCAGGTGTCAATCTTGATGTTTACTACCCCTGTTGCTTTATCGAAACCAGCGAATTGAACAAGGAGAGGAAAATGAAAGTTGAAGATGGCCAGTTCCAAAGCGCCAATCCGATATTGCCAGTACGGGATGTGAAGGAGGCCGCGAAATTTTATAGGGAGCAACTGGGATTCAGCATTGATGTGATTTGGGAGAATCCTCACTATGCCTGCGTGAGTCGTGGTGGTGTGACAATAGAATTCGGAGAGGGGCGGCCAGAGCATGTGGGTAGCGGTATTTGCTATATTCATGTCACTGACGTGGATGCAGTATATGAAGAATTAATCGCTCGGCGTGTAATTCATGTAGGCGCTTTGCAGACAAGAGACTACGGCAACAAAGATTTTCGTGTGAAAGACAATGACGGCAATTTGCTGATTTTTGGCAGCCCACTGATAAACAAAGAAGAATTGATCGCCAGGCGTAATGTCGCTCCAATTACACGGTAACTGAGCAGCATTTTTCGGCGATTGTGCCACGAGGTACTGACATTGTTCGTTTAGGATAATTCTTTTGAAGGCTAGCATATAAATACAGCCACGGTATGGATGACACAAGATTGATGAACCTGAGCTATCGATCGCCCAAAACCGAAGTTCGCAAAAGTCCTATTCACGGGAAGGGGTTGTTTGCCGCACAATCCATCAAGGCGGGAGAAATTGTTGCTGTCAAAGGCGGTTTTATCCTTCAGCGGGCGGATTGGGAAAGCTTGGAAAAACAACTGGGCTCCGCTGAAATACAGATTGCGGAAGATTTTTTCATCGCCCCAATCGATAAAGAAGGGCGTGAGGGATCTATGGTGTATTTGAATCATTCCTGCGAGCCAAACTGCGCCATCGCCGGACAAATAGTATTCATAGCGATGATAGATATAGATCGCGACCAGGAACTCACACATGATTGGGCCACAACCGACGATCTGGATTACGAAATTGAATGCAACTGCGGGAAACCGAGTTGCCGTGGCAAAGTAACCGGAAAAGACTGGATGCTTCCCGAACTGCAGAAGAAGTACCAAGGCTGGTTCTGTTGGTTCATACAGCGAAAGATAGCTCAACTTCCACACAACAGCTGATATCTAAACAGCAGGGCTCGATGAATATCTAAGTGTATTCTAGGACTTCGCACAGATGATAGGCGATTGCCTATTGACATAGGTTTAATCCTGCATCATGCTTATTCGTATGCAAATACATCTTTCCACTGCGCAGCAAATTATTATCACCATTCAATAGGAATGGTGGGTTTGCTAGTGAGCAAAATATGGTTAGAAACCCGCCCTGGAGGCGGGTTTTTTGTTTCTACCTCTGGGGCTTAATCCAAAGCTAAAGGAGGCAATATGAATGAGCATGAAATAGCTAAAGAGATAAGCGCAGCAGACCAAGCCATCAATAATAATGACTTCGACGCGATTTCGAAATTTTACACCTATGACGCGACCCTGGTGGTTAGACCCGGGCTTGTGGCAAATGGCCGCGAAGATATTAAAGCAGCACATAAAAGGATAAGCGAGTACTTTAATGGTAGCTTGGAAGTATCTCAAGGCAATATGGTTATCATCGAAGCGGGTAATGTCGCTTTGGTTTTAGCAAAAACTTTTATCAAGTCGCCAAAAAAGCAGGACTCCGACTATGCCTCTGAGCGTGATGCGATCTACGTGTATCAGAAAGACGCGAATGGCAAGTGGCTGTGCGCCATCGATAACTCTTATGGGATGGATTTGCTTGGCTAGAAACATATTAAGCAAAGCCGCACGGTTTCTCAATGATGTTATAAAGCTGAGGTGAAAAAGCTAATTACAGAGAAAGGAGTCTGGCTCAATAAGACTATGTATTATGTATATCGGGTTAAGCTTTGAGTTTCTTTTGAGATAACAAGATGCACACACCACTTTGCGATTCAAATAGAAACGAGTTTATATCCGGTTTCAATCAGATCGTCATCGGAATCATGGAAAAAGCCATGATTCCGGGGCTTTCCATTGCAGTCATTCGTGATGGAGAATTGTTTTATAACAAGAGTTTTGGCGTGGTAAACGTCGATACTAAGAAGCCTGTTACTTCAGAAACCGTTTTCGAGGCGGCTTCTCTTTCCAAGCCGGTTTTTGCCTTTGCTGTTATGAAAATGGTGGATAGAGGGGATTTTGACCTGGACCGTCCGTTGATTGAATACGCTTCCGATGAATATATTGAAAAAGTTTTCCTGAACGAAAAAATCAGTGACGCGCGAATAAAACACATTACAGCTCGATTGGTTCTCAGTCATCAATCAGGATTTCCTAATTGGCGGGGCCATGATCCGTTGCAGATACATTTCGATCCAGGTGAAAGATTCAGTTATTCCGGTGAAGGTTTTGGGTATTTGCAAAAAATCGTCGAGAACATAACAGGTTTGCCATTGAATGATATTGTAACAAAGGAAGTGTTTGAAACACTGGGTATGACGAATAGCAGTTATATCTGGCAAGCTCAAAATCAAGACGTAACAGCATATCCCCACGATATTTTGAAGGATGCTGGTGAGAAGCGAGTGTTTCCACATAGTCACGCCGCTTCCACACTGCATACCACAGCAACTGATTACGCGAAATTTATCCTGGCTATCATCAATCATGATAAATTGGAAAATAGCGCCGTTGCGACCATGCTATCGCCCCACGTTTTAGTGGATTCTGAATCAAAGAATATTGAATGGGGTTTAGGGGTAGGTTTGCAGAATACAAAAGATGGAAGATCGTTTTGGCATTGGGGGGATAACAGAAACTTTAAATGTTTCTTTATCGCTTACCCTGATCAAAAAGTGGGTATGGTGTATTTTACCAATAGTGTTTATGGATTGACGATCAGAAAAGAGATTGTACGGTTCGTTATGGGCGGCGAGCATCCCATTATGAATTCGGTGTTATTGAGAAATTATAGTGAACTTGATTCACTGTGGATGGAATTTATTCGTGTTTTGGTTACACAAGGTATAGATAGGGCGATTGCACATTTTCAGCAATTAAGCAAAGACTATGCGGCGAGTGACATTGTGGCGGAATTTTTGTTGAATCGCATTGGGGATAGTTATGTAAGAAAGAAAAATTATTCCCATGCAATTAAAATATTTCAACTGAGCAAGGAAGCTTATCCGGATTCGTGGAAAGCCTACCACGGTTTAGGGTGCGCATTCTTAGAAAACGGCGACATGGAGTTGGCTGTAAAAAGTTTTCAAAAATCCTTAGAGCTGAATTCCGAAAGCGAAATTCCTGTAGAGATACTAATCAGATTAAAAAATCCAAAAGACTAGCTTTCCGGAACCCCTGCCATTTGCAGGCCTTTTAAATAAAGCTCTATTTGCTCAGGCATTTTTAGGTAGAACAATTTTTCCTTCGCAAATGCCACGGAGAACTGGTGATTCTGTTGTAACAAACGTTTCGCAGTATGTTCGGCTTCCTGGGTACGGCCAAGATAAGCAAGCGCTACCGCCTTGTGAGCCGTTGTCCAATATTGATAGTTGGGTATAGCGCTGGCTTGTTCGGTATAGCGCAAGGCTTTTTCAAAATCTTTCGAGAATAATAACGCCTGGGCGGCATAAGAATAAAACGCCCACAGCTGAGGATCATTGGGGCTCAAAGCGATGGCCCGATCAAAACACGCAATGGCATTGTCATAATTCCCCTCATAAGCCAGAGAATCACCTAAGCCGCAATGGGCGGCCGCAAAGCTGGGATTCAGTTTAATGGCCAACTCATTTTCCGTCAGCGCACTATTGTATTCGCAACGTGCCACTTGTACCCGTGCTTTTAATGCGTGAAACGAGGCGTTTTGGCTGTCCAACGAGAGCGCTTTGTCACAGGCAGCCAGGGCTTGGTCCATTAATTCTTGAGTGGGCTTGGTGTCCCAATACACCATGCCAAGCACCACAGCATACGCCCACCAAGCATAAGCTTCGCCAAAGTTTGGATCTAACTCTTGGCTTTGTTTTAAAAGCTTTTGTGCTTCGAGATTATCGTCTCCGGTAAACTTGAAGAAATGATAGATGCCGAGGTGATAAGCATCCCAGGCTTTGAGATTACCTGGGCGTGTGTGGGCCACACGGTTGCGTTCGGCAAAACCGATCTCCGGTTCAATGCGGGCAGCAATGGTTTCGGTAATTTCATCTTGCAAGTCAAAGATGTCATTCAGTTCGCGGTCGTAGCGATCGGACCATAGCTGATGGCTGGTTTTCGCTTCGATTAAGTTGGCCGCCACGCGAATGCGATTGCCCGCCCGTTGCATACTGCCTTCCACCACGTACGTCGCGTTCAGTTGTTTAGCCAACTCACGCACATCAATGGCTTTACCCTTGTAACCTAACATGGTGTTGCGGGCGATGACTTGCAGCCACCGGTGTTTGGACAAATGAGTTATGATGTCGGCGGTGATGGCGTCGGCGAAATATTCTTGATCGGTATCGCCTGACAAGTTACTAAACGGCAAGACCGCAACAACGGGTTTTTGGATGTTCGTTTCAACGCTGGGTGTTAGTGAATCGTCTGTTGGCGATGCCATGGGGATAGCCTGAGGCTTTGTAGTAGACATGCTACGTAGGGCACCGTCGTTCAATTCCGCTGGCGTTACTGCGGCGACAAAACGAAAGCCCCGTTTGTGCACGGTACGGACGTATTGCTGCTTCTTTCCAGTATCACCCAGCAAGTGCCGCAAGGATTTGATTCGGCTGCTCAGGGCGGATTCGGAGACGATGCGTCCGCGCCATATTGATTGGTTGATTTCGTCTTTGCTCACCAGGCGGTTGCTGTTTTCCACCAACAGTGCGAGCAATTCAATGACTTGCGGCTCGCTATGTAGCAGCATGCCGTTTTTGCTCAGCTCCAGGGATTCTGTATCCAGTATGTAGTCGTTGAAACGGTAACGCATATTCAAAACCAATAAAGTAAGCCCAAACTATGTAAAATCGTGGCCTGAAAAGAGCGGGAAAGGCATATTTGCAAGCCGGGTTGCTTGTTGAATCGCATCTAACTTATTGTTTTTTATAGAATCAACTAATCTTCAGATTTTCTCCAGAATAATAACACAACCTCTCCAAGCAGTTTCGCCGCGGTCTCTCTATTCTTTTAGTCACACAAGGCGAGAGCTGAGTGTCTTTAAATAACCAACAACACACGATTAGGAGGCTATCATGTTAGAAGCAACAAACAATCGATCCAAATTTCTGATTAATTGCACCAATGGTGCGGACAATATCGAACGTGCCACGGTGACATTTGTAATGGCGCTTTCTGCGGCTACGAATAACGCAGAAACTGCCGTTTTCGCCACATCCGATGCGGCGCAACTTTGCGTTAAAGGGGGTACTGATAATCTGGTTGCTCCGGGTTATGAGCCGCTTTCCGGCCTTGTGGAAGAGTTTATCGAAAACGGTGGCGTTATCTGGTTATGCCCAGTCTGTGCCAAAGCGAAAGGCATCACCAAAGAAGATTTAAGACCCGGCGTTGAACTCGCTGGTGTACCGCGCACCATGGAATTTATGGCCAGTGGTGCACAGTTGTTGGCGTAATGGAGCACAATTCGGGGCTGCACATAAAGCGATAACTCACATTAACCTTGTGCAGCCTCTTTACCATTCACAAATAACAATAGTAATTCAAGTATAGAGTGGGATAAAACAATGAATACTGACAAAGCGGATTGCGGCAATCTGACTGACTTGCTAACGCAAATGGGTGAGTATCTCGATCAATATCGACTATTCGAACACGATGATGCCATGCAACAGTCGGAACGTTGGCGCAATGCGCTTAATCAGCCTTTACCTCAACAAGGTGTCGGTATTGAAGGCGTGATGAAGGAGATGGGCATGACTTTAATACCCAATGGCTCGCAAATCCCCAATCCTGGTTGTACTGCTTTTATAACCACCGGAGCTACTAACATCGGTGTGTTGGCTGGCCTGGCCGGTGCAGTAGCGGCGCCGCAACGCCTTGGGCTCACGGCGTTTAATTATCTGGAAGAACTTTCCCTGCAATGGATGGCGGAGATGTTTGAACTGCCTGAACATATGAAAGGCGTGTACAGCAGTGGGGGATCGGTGGCTAACCTAGTGGCACTAGGGGCGGCTCGTCAATGGGCATTTGAACAACGGGGAGTGGATCCGGCGCGCGATGGTATTCATCATCAATGCCGCATTTATGCCACAAGCGCCTGTCACCACACGGTGCATCGCGCTGCGGCGGTGCTGGGTATGGGGCGCGATTCCGTGATAACCATTGCTTCGGATGGCACAGGCAGGATGTTGCCCAATGCCTTAATGAAGCAACTCGCCAGCGATCAACAAAGCGATGTTATCTCTGTGGCCGTGGTTGCCAACGCTGGCACAACGGGAACCGGCGCCATCGATCCATTGCATCTTATTGGGCAACTCGCGCATGAATACGCTGTGTGGTTTCATGTGGATGGGGCTTATGGTTTGCCTGGCATTCTTGATCCGCAAGTACGCCATCTCTATGAAGGTTTGCATTTGGCCGATTCGGTGATCGTCGATCCGCACAAATGGTTGGGCGCGCCGGTGGGAATTGGCGCTACATTCGTGCGCGATCGCAGCATTCTTCATCGTGCGTTTACCCAGCAAGCATCGGACTATTTGGAGGGATCTTTTACCGATACAAAAGCCGAGCACTCCATGGATAATTCAGGCATACCTTACTACGACTTTGGTGTTGAGCTTTCCGCTCCCTCGCGTGGCGCTGTAGTGTGGGCATTAATCCGGGAGATTGGTCAGCAAGGCTTGCAGGAAAGAGTGTGTCGTCACAACGCCATGGCTCGCTATGTAGTGGAGCAAGCTCATGCACACCCTAATCTAGAGGTCGTGCAAGCCCCCACTTTATCAATTTGCTGTATTCGTTACATAGATGATGAGTGGTTGGATCTGGATTATCTTAACCAACTCATTCACCGGCAAATGGTGCATAATGGACGCAGTATACCCAGCACCACGGTTGTCAACGGTACGCTTGCGATTCGACCTTGCTTTGTAGGAGCAAGAACGTCTTGGCAGCAGGCTGAAGAATTCGTGCAAGAAGTCATCGCCACGGGGGAGCGGGTAGTAGCCACTATATGCCCGGTGCCTCAGTATTGTTTGTTTGAGAATAAGGATAACTACTTAGTAGGGTAATAGTTCACGAATTGTTGAAGGAGTAAGAAAATGGGCAAACGTTATGACAGCATTCTGAATACTATTGGTAATACACCGGTTGTACGTCTTAATAACATTGGACCAAAGCACGTTAATATCTACGCCAAGGTTGAGGCCTTCAATCCCATGGGTTCGGTCAAAGACCGACTTGCTTTGGGTGTTATCGAAGATGCCGAGCGCCGTGGAGAACTAAAGCCTGGGCAAACTATAGTCGAGGCCACCAGTGGTAACACCGGCATTGGCCTGGCTATGGTTTGCGCGCAAAAAGGCTATCCCCTGGTGGTAACTATGGCGGAAAACTTTAGTGTGGAGCGCCGCAAGTTAATGCGCTTCTTAGGCGCCAAAGTGGTTTTGACGCCGGCGGACAAAATGGGTTCGGGCATGGTGGCCAAGGCTAAAGAGCTCGCGGAAAAGAACGGTTGGTGGCAGCCGCGGCAGTTTCAAAATCCGGCTAACGCCGACATTCATGCCAAGACCACCGCGGTGGAAATACTGGAGAGTTTCGATGATACTCCTCTGGACTACTGGGTAAGCGGCTTTGGCACCGGTGGCACGCTCAATGGGGTGGCCCGAGTGCTCAAGCAAAAAAGCCCGCATACCAAGATTGTTGTCTGTGAACCTGACAATGCGCCCATACTTTCTAGCGGAATACCTCAGGCGCGTAATCCCGATGGATCGCATAGCGAAACCCACCCGCTTTTCCGGCCGCATTTAATGCAGGGTTGGGTGCCGGATTTTATTCCAAAGCTGGTGGAGGAAGTCACAGAGGTGCAAAATTTCGATGACATTGTCGCTATCAATGGCAATGATGCATTGAAATACGCCAGAGAACTGGCCAGCAAAGAGGGAATCTTCGTGGGTATATCGGCGGGTGCTACACTGGCCGGCGCTTTGAAGGTGGCTCAAACCGCGCCGGAAGGAGCCAACATCTTATGTATGTTGCCAGATACCGGCGAGCGGTATCTGTCTACGGCGTTGTTTGAAAATGTACCGGTTGAAATGAGCGAAGCGGAGTATGAAATATCACGTTCCACACCTGGCTACCGTTTTGATGTAACTGAGGAACCCGCCAAGGAAGAGCCCGTGTCGGATGACATGCCACTGGATGAGTTAGCAGTAACAGAGATCGAGGCCATTATCCGTGATCGTGAAAACCCCGTCGTCATGTTTGGATTGGAATGGTGTGAGTTCTGTTGGTCGGTGCGCAAGATACTGGATAAATACAATATCCAATATCGTTCAGTGGACCTTGATTCGGCCGAACTCGCTGTGAACGAGCGCGGTAACAAGTTGCTTACCGTGCTAGAGAAAACCAACCACTGGCCTACTATGCCGCAAATTTACATAGGCGGCGAATTCATCGGCGGCTGCACTGATTTGTTTGACCGATGCATTGATAAAAGCCTGCAACAAATGCTGGATAATTATGAGATACCTTATGACAAATCAGTGGATATTGATCCCTATAAGTTATTGCCTGGTTGGTTGCATCCGCGTTAATTCATTGGCATGGATCGATTAGGCAGGCCACAACACATAGGTTCCTGTAAACACCATGCCAACGGCAAAATTTGCCAGTGGTATGGTGTACAGTTTTGCGATTAATGACTATTGTGGTTCCATGATTTGCTAATCACTATCAACACATTCTACATAAATAACTATTCCTTCAGCGCATTGCGCATGTTTAGCCAATTCCCATAAAACGACCTTTGCAAATTTTTGTAATCGCGGTACATTGGCGGTTTTTGGTATGTTCGAAAAACAATAATAGAGAAGGACTTATGAATCTAAAAACCATCGCCGCCTCAGAATGGCGCAGCCGATTTAGCGAGTTAGTGGGGAAGTTCGATAGCTGGTGGATAAAAAGTATCCTGATACCTTTACTCAGTTCCGTGCCACCGGCAGTGATTTATTTTTATCTGCGCCCCCCCTCTGTGCTGCAGGGGGCGGTGCCACCACCACCAAGTATGGTGGTGAATTTCATTCAAAACTACCCTTATCTGTTTGCGATTGCCATACCAGTTTACATAGTGTTGGTGACCAGCTTGGTCCGCTTCATCGAGACCGCGTCCAAACTGGATGACGAATTGAAATCCGAACACTTGGTGTCGTTGTTTGATATTTTCGAAAGAGTCGTCGGCGCGGAAGGCGCTCGTTACGGCAGCTATGTCAAAGCCAGTAATCCTGGCGGAATTGCCGCTAAGACGGTTTTTGACGAAGTTATCCAACCCTATCAACAGATTGCTTTGTTGGCCGAAGGCGTACACACATTTTTTAATGTCATCGACAGCAAAGGCGCTGAAATTAGCGTGACAGTGTGTTCGGTGGAGCAGGGAAAACCCAAAGACTGGGTGTGTTATTACCCCTCCAGCGCCCCGCCCAACACCGAAATGGAAAAATTAAAAGGGTCCGATAGTGCGATAACTTATTGTATTGAAAGAAAAAAGATGGTCATCATAGAGGATTTGATCAACGAGGCCAAAAAAGACGCCAAACAAAGGCATTATGTCCCCAGAGACAATGATTTAGATGAGCACGGCTCATTGATATGCTATCCTATTATCCACACATATACTGGTGGCGACGTCCCTTACGTAATTACAGTTGTGGCGGATCGCAGACGATATTTTAAACAAGGACGCAAACGGCTCTACAATTGGATATTGAAACACTTTGCGGTACGCATCCAACTGGAGCACAGTTTGATCAAAATAGGCGGAGCGGTGAAACTATGAGTGAGCATAACGGCGTAGAAAAGAATGCGGTAAAAAAACCAGCGGCCAAGTTCAAGATAAAACTTGATGAGTTCTCGTTGAAAGCGTCGCAGGAATTGAAACCGAAAAATGTTAAAAAACGTGTCAAAAAAGACATGAAAATTATTCGACGTTTTTCGTTTTCTACATAATCAACCAGACCAGTAATTAATTCTACTATCACACGTAGCCTTCGTTATTGGGGCATCCTACCCCACATCCAGTATTCGGTTTTCCATTCCCTTACTCAATCCAATCTAATAATACAAAATGGGTAAGACACTGTCTTGGTGTTCATGGCTTTGATTGCTGAAACAAACACCTACTTGTTCTGTCTTAGTAAAAGTAAGTTATTCAATGTCTAATGGGAAGGGAAGCAAAAATGACTCAATTCACAACGAAATTAAAAGCTTGGACAAAAAATTGGAGCGGTACTATTGTTTTTGTCTTTTTGCTGTTCGCTTTCCGCTCAGTGGTAGCCGACTGGTATCAAGTGCCCACCGGTTCGATGAAGCCGACAATTATCGAGGGTGATCGGATTTTCGTGAATAAACTGGCCTATGACATCAAAGTGCCGTTTACGCTCATTTCATTGGTGAAGTGGGATCATCCGCATCGCGGGGACGTGGTGGTGTTCGACTCACCAACGGGTGGGCCGCGTTTGGTGAAACGGGTAGCGGGGCTTCCCGGTGATATCGTGATGATTCGCAACAATGAATTATTCATAAATGGTAAACCAGCACATTACGAAACTACTGACCAATCCGGCGTAGCGAAATATTGGGATTCGAGTAAAACCGCGCCGGTGCTCATCAGTGAGTCATTTGAAGAACAACCCCCACATACGATTACCATCCAGCCATTTCGCCATTTTATCGCCCGGAACTACGGGCCGATTGAGGTGCCGGCAAAACACTATTTTATGCTGGGAGACAACCGCGACAATAGCGCCGACTCCCGTTTTATCGGTCCGATCAATGAGAAATATATTCTGGGCAAAGCAAACGCCGTTGTGTTATCGCTGAGCCATTTAGACCGTTATTTCTTACGCCTTAATTAGATCGAATCCAGTGCCCCTGCATGCCGGCCAGGCTGATACGCGGCTTGGCCGGTAGTGTTTTCAACCGTTCGGTTTATGACCTCCGTCAATGACAAAGCAGGCATTTCGGTATGTTATGTAATCGATATAGTCGATGAAAATCACCGTCTATAGTTTACAAGAATAATAGGTCACTGATCTGGAGAAGCCTAATGAAAACCGTGCAAGACATCATGACGAACGAGGTATGGAGTGTAAAAGCGGATTGGTCGTTGGAGACGTTGTCGCAATTTTTCTTTGACAAACATGTATCGGGCGCGCCGGTGGTTGACAACAACGATAAATTGCTAGGCGTAGTATCCATTACTGATTTGGCGCGTTCAACCACGCTTTCACCCACATCCGGGCATGAGACACACGATTATTATGTAGACACGCGGATTCATAGTGGCATCTCTCAGGATGATCTAGCGCTGCTTAGAGTGGAGTCGGAATCCGCTGTCACAGTCAAAGACATTATGACGCCGATGATTTTCGAAGTGGAAGACGACACCAGTGTGCAAGAAGCGGCAAGCATGATGTTAAAAGGGCGTATTCATAGGGTCTTTGTCACTCGTGATAAAAAAGTCGTGGGTGTAGTCACCACTATGGATATGCTTAAAGTGATCGCCAGTTAAGTCCCTGCTCTCTCAAATGTTAAGCGACTTCCAAGTGACGGAATAAATCCCGTCTGCACCGCGTTAAGTATCGGGTGCAAGTCTGAGCGCTATTTCCATGTAGGTAACTTATTGAAAGCAAGCAGTATTTTGCTATGCGTTCGGTGAGGTACAGCCATTTGAAAAAATAACCTATCGATTTAATCAATTAATTGAAGGAATTCGGCTTGCCGACGATAGAAAGATAAGCCTTATTGGAGAGAATTCTATGCGTCGTTTATGCGGTATCGATGCAAATCGCTGTGTACTGCGGATGTGGCTGCTTGCGCTGACCATAGCAGTTTGTTTCCCTGCCATCGCCCACGAGCAAGAGCACCCTTATGTTTCGGACAAAGAAGAATACGTGTTGGGTGTTTTCCCTTATCTTGCGCCGCGGCAGATTGAAAATATTTATGCGCCTATTACGGCCGCGTTGACAGAGGCGTTGGGCCGGCACGTTCATCTGACTTCCGGGTTGTCCTACACCAAATTTATGGACAATGTGAAGCAGGAGCTATACGACCTGGTGTTCGTGCAACCGTTCGACTATGTAAGCATTGCCGATGCGTATGGTTATGTGCCGTTGGCTACGCGTGATGAGCCGCTACCGGCTATTTTAGTGGTGCGCGAAGACGGTTTGCTGAATACCTTAAGTGACTTAAAGGGGCAAGTCATCGCGTTGCCCCCGGAGCTGGCAGCAGTAAGCCGCTTAGTGAAAGATCATTTGCGTCAATCAGCCTTTGATCATAGCGCCACGTTGCAATATCAAAAATCGCACTTCGCCTGCATGCACCAAGTGATGGTGGGTAAAGCCGCGGCTTGTGGTACGGCGCCGCCAGCGCTGCGTTTTTTTCAGCAAAAAACCGATGCCAAGTTAAAAATCATCAGTACGACCAAAGCGATTCCCAACTCATTGTTTGCGGCGCACCCAAGGGTGAGTCCGGAGGACCGGCAAAAAATTTTGGATACCATGACCTCCTGGGCCGACAGCGAGCAGGGCAGAAAATTATTAGAAAAAGCCAAAGTAAAGGCGTTTGTGCCTATCCATGATGAGGCGTATGACATTGTCAGAAAAATGTCCCAACAATAAATCCAACCACCTCGTAAATCCCGTAAATAAAGGTCTTGCCATTTGTCTATGTCGTTAAAATACCGCATCGCCGCTGTTATATTCGTATTGGAAGCGGTGATGATGGGTGTGGTTTTTACTGTGACCTTGGCGCGGTCCGACCAAATCAATCTGCAACAGTTGGCGGTCAACGAAGACACCATTACCAGTTTGCTCGGCGACTTGAGCCGCACAGCATTGTTTACTGGAGATTTTAGTGAGCTGCAGCCTTACATCGAAAAAATCGTCAAAGACAGCTCCGTCGTAAAAGTCGTCGTCGTCGATCGCAATAACCGCATTGGTGCCTGCAGCGACGCTTCTGATATCGGAAAAATGCTTCTCCCATTGGTGAGCCAGGGCGATACGTACTGGCGGGCTTACACCATTAAAAACGCCGCTCAAACACTCGGTACGGTGGCGATTAACTTTTCCCACAGCCAGTTCAGGCAGGCGCGGCAAGAAGTCGTGGAGTTGGGAATCCAGATTGCGCTTATTGGTATGACGTTGATCGCGGTAATAGGATTTATCACCGGCTACCTGCTGACCCGGCGACTGGCGGTGCTCACTCATGCCGCTCAACGGCTGGCCGAAGGCGATCTTGCGGTACAAACCCGCCTGAAGGGCAGGGATGAATTGGCGCTGGTGAGTCGTACATTCGATAACATGGCGCGCAGCATCCAAAACTCAGTGGCAAACCTCCATGCCAGGGAGCAAGAATTACAACGCACCCAGGACGAGTTGGAGATGCGTGTGCATGAGCGCACCAAGGATCTCGCCTCTGCCAATAAAAAGCTTACCTTCTTAGCATTGCATGATCCACTCACTGGCTTGGCGAATCGTTCGCTATTGATGGATAGATTGGAGCAAGGCATACTGCGCGCGCAACGTGAAAACAGCTCCTTAGCCATTTTGGTAATGGATCTGGACCATTTTAAAGAGATTAACGATACTTTAGGCCACAACATAGGAGATCAGTTGCTGGTGGACGTGGCGCAGCGTTTGAAAAGCGCGTTGCGCGACACCGATACCATCGCCAGGCTGGGCGGTGATGAATTTGCCATGATCTTGCAAGGTGACAATTTGGAGCAAGCTTCCATTGTGGCAGGTAACCTGTTAAAGACATTAGACCGGCCTTTTTATGTTGATAACAATAAACTATCTGTCAGCGGCAGCCTCGGTATCGCCATGTGTCCGGAAGACGGAGAAGACAGTTCGATTCTGCTGCAAAAAGCCGATGTAGCCATGTATGTGGCCAAACGCAATAACTTGGGATTCAGCTCCTACGATCCGCAATTCGATATTCACCATCCCGGCCGGCTAACCATCGTGAGCGATTTGCGCCACGCGATCGAGTGTAATGAACTTAAATTGTATTATCAGCCTAAAGTGGACATTAGTAGTGGCTGTTTGATCGGTGTGGAAGCCTTGCTGAGATGGAAGCGCCATGGCCAATTCATACCACCAGATCAATTCATTCCCGTGGCGGAAAAAACCGGTTTGATCAAACCACTGACGCTGTGGGTGTTGGATGTGGCGCTGCAACAATGCGCTCGATGGCAACAGGCCGGGTACAACCTTACCATTGCAGTCAATTTGTCCACCCACAATTTAAAAGACGCTTTGTTGGATGAAAGAATCAAAGAGCTGTTAGCCCGATGGGAAGTTGAGCCTCATTCTATTGTCCTGGAGATAACCGAAACCGATATGATGGCCAATCCGGAAGAGGCATTGGAGTTATCCAATCGTTTGCATGCCATGGGTATCGGCTTGTCCATAGACGACTTCGGTACAGGATATTCGTCGTTAGTGTATTTAAAAAAGTTGCCGGTAGAAGAAGTAAAAATCGACCGCTCATTCATCGTCGACAGCAAGCGTGACAAAGACAGTGCCGTGATAGTGCAATCCATCATAGACCTGGCGCACAACCTGGATTTAAAAGTCGTCGCGGAAGGCGTAGAGGACAAACATACCATAACGCAATTGGCAAACTTAGGTTGTGATTATGCGCAAGGTTTTTACATCAGCGCGCCGCTATCGGCGCGGCAACTTGATCAGTGGCTAACGGAGTTCCATCAAGGTAACCGTAAATGCCGAGAGAAAAAACGCCTGGTCAGTCTATAACCACTCTCCAAATCTGCTCCATACTCCATTTAGCTAAAAAACATTAAGTGCTTTAGCGTTGACATTTAAATGTTGCGGCGGTATAAGATGGGCGAATGGGTATATAACTATTATATAGAGGGGCTAACAAGTGCTGGTCTGCTTAAGTTGTAGGCAGATTAGCGTTCCAAATAAGGTTTAAATCATAAATATCCAATTTTAATAAGATCATTATAATCATCGGATATATAGTAGTCTTTTATTGAGCCGGTTTTATCAATCAACCGGCGAATAAAAGATGGTTTGGAATGCGCTTGCTGAACACTTAACAAATCCTGCCTGCGTATTTGTATAACTCCTCTGCCCACGACTTACTAAATATAATTAAGGGGACAAACGGAGGTTATCATGGCAATCAGTCGCTATCGCCACATTTTTATCACGTTTTTGTTAACTATATTAAGTGTTGGTGTAATTGCCGGCACGTCACACGCCAGTGTGATTAACGATAAATCAGCGTTTCAGCCGCAGGGTGCGTCAGTCACTCGTTCCTTTGTTCCCAATCAGGTTTTGGTAAAGTACAAACGAAGCTCGTTAGTTAGAAACAAAGAGCTTATTAAATCTCGCGCATCGCATTCCCGGCGGTCCGCCAAGCAAAAAGCCCGTAAATTTCTTTCCAGCCGCCCGGCTGTAAGGCGTCATGCCGAAGGTAGAGAGTTTTCCCGGCTGCAATCCCGACTGAGCAGCGGCAAACACTCGCGATTGGATCAGTGGGTATTAGTGGATGTAGAGAGCGGCACCGATATCCAACAACTGGTAAAGGAACTGCGCAGCGACCCGGATGTAGAGTGGGCGGAACCCAACTATATTGTCACCATTAACGATATTCCTAACGATAAGCGTTTCGACGAGTTGTGGGGTATGCACAACTCCGGACAAACCTTTCCGGCCGATGCGATTTGGGGTTCGGATACGGCGGATACGGCGACAGCCGATGCAGACATAGATGCTGCCGAAGTATGGGATGTGACATCCGGCAGTTGCGGTAACGCCGTAGTCGCGGTCATAGACACGGGTGTGGACTATAACCATCCGGATTTGAATGACGGCAGCACATCTCATATTTGGATCAATGAAGATGAAATTCCCGGAAATTTTATCGACGACGATAACAACGGGTATGTGGATGATGTATACGGTTACGATTTTGCCAATAACGATAACGACCCCATAGACGATCAAGGTCACGGCACCCATGTGTCCGGTACCATAGCGGGCATTGGAGACAACAGCGTCGGCGTTGCCGGCGTCTGCCGTAATGAAGTGAAAATCATGGCTGTGAAATTTTTAAGCAACAATGGCTCGGGTACGTTTGAAGCCGCGGCCAACGCCATTCGCTATGCGGCTGACAACGGTGCTAAGGTGTCCAACAACAGTTGGGGTGGCAAGCTCTACGGTTATGAGCAATACGTTCAACTCATGCAGGATGCCATCGGTGATGCCAACGACAACGGCATGTTGTTCGTTGCCGCGGCGGGCAACAGCAGCGAACAATCCGATGGTTTGATTGATACAATGAAACGGTATTATCCGCAAGGTATTCAGTTACCGAACGTGATTTCGGTGGGCGCTTCCGATTTTCACGATAAACCGGCTGGTTTTACCAACTACGGCATAAACAGCGTGGATCTCAGCGCACCGGGCGTGGCCGTGTTATCGTCGGTACCACAAGGCACTTGCTCTTTGTGTGATCCATCCGGCTATAAATATTTAGCCGGTACTTCCATGGCCACTCCGCACGTCGCAGGTGTGGCAGCCATGTTGCTAGGGCAAGGACTTTATGGCGACGCCAATGCCCCTGAGGCTGACTGGACACGTAAGGTTAAAGCCCGGCTCATGGCTTCAGCGGAGGTCAAAGAACCTCTGCAAGGCAGATCGATTACCGGTGGGCGCCTAAACGCTTATAACGCGTTAAATTGCAGTTCCTCTCAACCGATTTTGCATCTTGGTATAGAGCAAGGGCAAATCGTGTATTTTGCGGAAGATCCGTTTCCTATCAAAGCGTATCTGTATAACTGCGATGATTTTCTGCTCGGCGCCACGGTCAACGTCAGCTTCGATAACGGTGAAGCCGATATCACTTTGTATGACGATGGCTTGCACGACGACGAACACGCTAACGACGGTATCTACGCCGCCGCTTGGAATCCGCAAAATTTAGGGCCGGTCAATCTCACCGTGTCGGTTACGCACAGCGCTGGATTTGTCAGCGAGAACGTGTCGGCACTGGTCAAGCGGCGTTATTACAAAACCGAGGATACCCCTTACGACTGGATTGATATCACAACAAGCGGCACGGAACACGCCTTAGCTAAAGATGCAGATGTGACTCTACCCCTGGGCTTTGATTTTAGTTTTTACGGACAGCCTCAAAACCAGTTAACAGTGAGCAACAACGGTTACCTCACATTCGCCGATAATGTCGCTACTGTAAGCAAGGGTGGTTTTCCAAATCCGGAAAAACCTAATGCCCTTGTCGCGCCGTTTCGCCAATCACTGTATGTGCGCAGCGACACCCGGGTGTATACCCAGACTATAGATTCCGCCCCCAATCGTCGCTTTGTCGTGACTTGGGCCAACGCCTATACCACCTCGACACTCAACGATCCTATCACCTTTCAAGCAGTCCTTTATGAAAGTTCCGGTGACATTATTTTTCAATATCAAGATGTGGATGGCGGCACCCCCTGGTGGTCCAACTACGGCGCCTATGCTCAAGTGGGCGTAGAAGATTATTACGGTTTGGATGGCACACAGCACATATACAATGAGCAACAACCGTATCCAACACCAGTGGATACATTAAGCAACGAATCTTCATTACGGTTTTATGCGTTGGGTTTTCCCATTGATAACCAGGCGCCCGTAGCGGTCGCGGATATTCCGTCCAGCGGTTATGCCCGTACCACAGTGGTATTTGATGCAACCGGATCTAGTGATTCTTCCGGCAAGCCATTGACTTATTTGTGGGATTTCGGCGACGGTAATGTCGGTACCGGTATCAACGCTGAACACGTTTATCAATCCGTAGGCAGCTACAGCGTTTCGTTGGTGGTATATAACGGCGTGCGTTATTCCGACCCCGTCACCGGCACTATTGATATCAGTACAGGTTCGCCGGCTTTTACTATAGAGCCATGCTCGCTATCGACTCCCGCGCAAGTGAATATCGGTGAGAAAATAAACATAGCGGCCCGGGTGAGCAACACCGGTACCGGTAACGGCTCCGCCCAAGTCAATTTTTATCTATCCACAGACAACGTCTTCGGAGGTGATACGTATATCGGTTATATCCGCAGCGCCGCTTTGGACAGCGGGCAAAGCGCCGCTGTGGAGTTTGCCCCTTATGTATCCCCTACGGTGACGCCCGGTAATTATTATGTAATCGCGAAAATAGTTGGTTCCAGTGAAGAAGTCTCTCCTGTGATTGCGGTTGGCTCAGACTTTGATCTGGTGATCAACGAAGTCTTCGCTCCCGCCAAAGCTTCGGCCGGAGATCGCGTGACATTAAACTTCACATTAGAGAATCTCGGAACCGGCCGAATTTACAGCGAGACCGCGACCGATTTTTATTTATACCCCAGTGATAGTTCGGCTCCAGTGCGCCTGGGGGGGTACAACACTTATGTGGGTGGCACTTACTCGCAAATTCAAACCGGTCAAGTCACGTTGACCATCCCGGCCAATTTGGCGGATGGCACTTATCAGTGGGTAGCGATTGCCGATGCGGCTAACAGGGTCAGCGAAGGGGCTGCTGGTGAGTTGAACAACACCACTGTGGGCAACACGATTACCATTGGTAGTCAAGCCAATCAGCCGCCTACAGCGGTTATTAACGCGCCAACACAAGGATTTGTCGGGCAGCCTGTGACATTTGATGCCAGTGGGTCAACGGATCCGGACGACGATCCTTTGTATTACTATTGGGGATCTCCGCTAGGTGCAAGAACCACACAAGTCACACACACATTTCTGTCAGCGGGAACCTACACCATCACTTTAACCGCCAAAGACGGCATGAACGACAGTACGCCGGTAACACACCAAATTGAAATCATCTACGGCGCGGATGTGGCAGCACAAAATCTAACATTGTCCACCAATAACCTGCCGTTGGGCGGTTCAGTCGTTGTTGATTTCGACATCGCCAACATTGGGCAAGCGGATACCTACGCGGGTCGCTATAGTGCAGATGTGAATTATTACGTTTACGTAGACAACGACACCAATTTGGACAATGGCGCCTCCCAGCTTACCTGGGGATACACTCATGAAACCATTGCGCCCGGTGGCAGTGTGGCAACCCATGTGCTGGTCGATCTGGACTATACCTACGTCAAAGACCAGAACCCGCGCTACATCATAATTAAATTGGTCCCCTACGGAGAGTGTGGTGGTTGTGAGGCGAATAATATACTGGCCAGCGCTCCCATAACCATTTACCAACAAGTGGATTTTGGTATTGCTAAGCTTGTGCCGGAGCGATCGACTATTACTTTGGGCAAGCCGTTCCAAGTTGAGACCGGCATCGTCAACAATGGTACCAGCCAGTCATTCGGCAACGTAAATAACGCTTTATATTTGTCCGATGATGAGGTGTGGGATAGTAACGACCGGTTTATACGAAGTTGGGCTGCGTATGCCATAAATGGCGGTGAAACTAGAATATACAACGCTATCAATCTTTCGCTAAGCTCATACAATACGCAACCGGGACCAAAATACCTGATCGCGGTTGCCGACTATGGTAATGGATTCGCCGAATCCAATAGCCAGGGCACAGCAGAAAACAATAATGTGGCCGCGATACCGGTTGAAATCGTTGCCCCTGACTTCGATTTGGTTGTGCGTGATATCGTAGTAACCCAATCAGGTGCGCCCATCTCGCCGGATGTCTTTGACGGAGTCAGTAATCTGCCTGCCGGCGGTTTTATAAACGTGGCCACCTCGGTAGCTAATGAGGGGGTCACTCAGATACCGGGTTACGCCGGACCACAAGTCAAACTGTATCTGTCAACGGATACTCAAATTGATGGCGGCGATGTGGAACT
>Ga0209536_100003974_pt1 | contig 23525 bp, 23 predicted proteins | sample DeeMarSeWOR28_12_FD_187461 | JGI IMG/M metagenome (GOLD analysis project Ga0209536, IMG submission 187461) | Marine sediment microbial communities from White Oak River estuary, North Carolina - WOR-2-8_12 (SPAdes) (version 2) | ecosystem: Environmental > Aquatic > Marine > Intertidal zone >...
GGGAGTACCTGTACTTAATCACAGTACCGATCGTGAATGGCAAACTGACAGCATAGCTGAAATCGTCCAGTGCGTTCATTTCGAAATGTTTTGGATTTAATGCTAGGCCTGTGACCTCGTCCAAAATGTATAAATATACAGGCTCATTTGAAGGTGTTTCTGGCGGGACTTGGACATGAAATGTAACCATCGCTTGCGGCAATTCATCTTGGGGTGTGGAGGTTGAAAAATCCGATCCTGTTTGTCCCGAAATATCCTTCTGGGTAAAAAGGTTGCACGCTGGTAAAATCATCAACAATAATAAACTTACAACAATCATCAATTTCCAAGTGATTATTATTCTTGTATAGGAAACACTCTTTTTAGAATCGAAATTATCAATCATAGTTTTATCCCCCGAGGAAGGAGTAGAAACAATAAATCGATATTAGGAATTTTGGATATCTTAATTTTGAGTTTATTGTTATCCATTAATTTTATGACCATGAAACCAGAATTAACATAAACTTTGGAAACCTCATGCCATGAAATTTTATTTTTGCCTAAAGAAATCCATTCCTTATTCATGGATATTGCTCCAAAATTGACCCGGTGTCCTCGATTGAATTCATGCTGAAAAATGGGTAATAGATGGCGGAAGGTGTTCAGCTTGATTTCCTTAGCAAGCTCGGTCATTGATCTAATATTATTGTCTAGAAGAATGGAGTTGCCGTATGTAGAGCATAATATGATGCTGAATGTCTCTTGAAGTATATAACCGATGAATGTAATTTTGTTGGCGAGAGTAGTAATTTCAGAAATTTCTGACCATTTGATAATTATTTTTCTCAATGGGTAAATTCTAATTACGAGACCATTTTGATATGTGGAAACATATTTCTGGGATTGAAAAATCCTGATGATTGCTAACAAAACTAAACAGGTCATCGCAAAAACTGCTAGCAAAATCCATGGACGACTCCAGTATTCAGCGGCGATAGGTCCATATTGCAAATACTTATTATTAAAAATCCATGTTCCATAGGCAAGGGGAAAAAGCACACCGCCTGTAGCAGGGAAGAATATCAGGAACAGATCACGCCATTTTAATGGGCGTCCACGATAAGTTCTTCGACGCGCCCCTAGATCATATCTTGTAGGGCGAAGCAAATAAGCGTTTTTGGTTGGTCGGCTTAATTTGCCTTGAATCTCCATATTGGATATTTCCAGATAATACTTTGATGTTGTCCGTACTGAGAATGTGCAATAAATGTGCCTTCTTCTTGATATTGAGTACGGAAATATTCACTATAACAATGTATATATAATTTTGAAAGGGGCAAGAAAAAGTGTTTTATTCAATTGGTTTGTTGAATCAATACATTAGGTTTCACGACGACCTCGCTCTGCAAAGCCGGCAAGCAGGATACTAAGAAAAAAGAGGATTATCATGGGGCCCATTACAAGCGCCATGTTTACAGGATCGATCGTTGGTGTAATCATCGCAGCTGCTATAGCGATAATAACTATTGCTATGCGCCATTGTTGGATTAGCATCCTGGAGTTCACAAAACCCAAAACTGCAAGTACGTAAATAATAAGGGGGAATTGGAAAGCAATACCAAGCCAAAACATTACACTCGTCACAAAACGAAGATAAGATGAAGGGCGTGGAACTGTTTGAAGCCCCATAAAATTTAACAAAAAAGGTAATGCGGTTGGTAGCATTACAAAATAGGCAAATGCCATACCCCCAAGGAAGAACAATGTGGCGATCGGGATAGCGATTAAACCAAATATCCTTGCATTACGGCTTAATCCAGGTGCTGCAAATAACCAAAGTTCTAAAGCAATGTATGGAAAAGCGATTGCGAACCCACTCAGGAGTGCCACACGCATAAATACACCGATTGGTTCTGTTGGATCAATGGCGATCAACTCGCCAATCCCGCCAATTGGTCTAGCTAGAAAATCGATAATTTGGGAGGTGAATATAAAAGAAAAAACCGTAGTGATCGCAAGAAAGGCGATAGCACGAAAGATATGTTTTCGGAGATCATTTAAATGATAAAGTATCTCGTTTGGGTTATCAACAGCTTTTTGAAAAGAATCACCTATAGGGGTATCTTCCGGTTCTTCGGTTAAAAATATTTGAACTTGGTTGAATGTTCTACCAAACCAACGAAAAGGAGATGTAATTATGCGCCAGATTACGGTGAGGAGGTTGCGCATCGTTTAGTCTTGTTCCGAGTTAGGAGGAGTTTTTTCAGGGATTTCAGAATTATCTTGATTTGAGGTTGATTCGTTGGGAGGTTTAATAGATGGCGTAGGAGACGTCCAAGATGATATGTCTTCTTGCCACGATTTTAAATCATTGTCAAGTTTTTCTAACTCTGGATCTTGTGTGAGTTTCTTTATATCATTTAACGGATTCTCAAGATCATCAATACCAGCTTCCCTCATTAATCTATTTGGTAGAACTCTTATCTCTTTAGAAGCTCTTTGGACAGTTTTCCATGTAGGATGAGTAACGACCTTTCGCAGAAATGTGCCGATTGAACGCCCGGCTTTTACCATATCTTTTGGACCAAGTATGATCAGAGCGATCAGGAATATAAATAGTAATTCTAGGGGACCGATACCTAGTATATCCATAAAAATAAAGTCTACTTGTTTTTTAAGTGGCTTAACGCTTGTTGGATTTCGTTTTGCCGCGTCGCCAAACTTCCTAGAACCCCATTCACGAATCTTGGGGCACTATCTGAGCCGAACATTTTGGCTAGTTCTACTGCCTCGTTAATTGCTACTTTCATTGGTGTAATTCCACTTACTGCAAATTCCCACAACGCAATCCTTAGAATATTGCGATCAATGACAGCAACTTGATCTAGCGGCCATTCAGGAGCTTGTTCAGCAATAAATAGGTCGAGCTCATCGATTAAAGGCCAGACGCTTAATACAATTTGATTAGTAAACTCAGCCATTTTAAGATCTAAGTTTTGTTCGAGGATGCGTTCATGAATAACTCGCTCGGGTTGATGTCCGGTCAGATCAATTTCATAAAGTGCCTGAAGAGCCGCGCAGCGAGCTTTGGTGCGAGACTTCATCCCAAATTTAGACCTCTTGGAGAAGAGGGTAATCGATATCTTCAACGTGAATGTTGATTCTGCCGACTTGCATTCCGACCATTTCCGAGATTGCACGGGCTACATCTCTTTGGATATTCTTGCAGACGTCTCTAATATTTACATCATGTTTCATTATGACATAAAGGTCGACGTAAACTGTATCCTCTTCAATATCTATTAGGACACCATCGAACATTTGAGTGCGTCGAAATATATCTTTCACCCGTGAGGAGTGTGTCTGGCTAAATCTGCTTACACCAGGCACGCTCATGGTCGTAAGACTCGCAATTGTAATTAACACATCGATTGCTATGGTAGTTTTGCCTGCAGGAGGTAAATCTGTCATGATTTTTTCTTTAAAAGGGATATTAATACGAGATAATTCTTATAGTCACATCATTGCCATTCCGCCATCTACACCAATGATTTGACCTGTTATATAAGAAGCCTGCTCCGATGCCAAAAATGCTACAGCGTATGCGATTTCTTCTGCTTCTCCTTTACGACCGAGTGGTATCAGAGACATTACTAATTCACGTGCTTCATCCGGTACACCTTCCCAAATGTCGGTTTCTATGAAACCTGCCGCAATGGCGTTAACCGTGATGTTCCTCGGAGCGATTTCACGTGCCAAAGCTTTCGTGAAGCCAATTTGCCCAGCTTTTGAGGCTGAGTAATTGGATTGTCCCGCATTTCCCATTTGACCGGCAACTGAAGTGATATTGATAATCCGTCCAAACCTTTTACGCATCATATGACGGACCGCTGCCTTGGAACAATTGAAAGTGCCTTTTAAATTCGTATTGATTACATCATCCCAATCTTTCTCGCTCATCATCATAATAAGCGTGTCTCGAGTGATCCCGGCGTTGTTTATTAATATATCCAGCCCTCCAAAGGTATCGATGGTGAATTTGATCAAATCCTGTGCCTGTGAGAAATCAGCCACATCGGATTGAAAGGTTTGGGCTTTTCTACCCAGATTTGATATTTCGTCAACAACTTCATCAGCTGCCTGGGAATTTTTCACATAGTTCACAACGACAGCTGCGCCCCGCTTTGCCAATTCCAACGCTATTGCTCGCCCAATCCCTCGAGAACCTCCGGTAACAATTGCTACCTTTTCCTCCAATGACAAGCTAGGTGTTGGGGACATTCATTACTCCTTATTATCAAATCTAGATTAATTATACCGTAATCGAGAAACCGTCTATAGTGAACCTGAATCGTATTATTACGCGGTAAGTTTTTCAAAGTCCTCAGGTGAACCCAAAGCAATGCCTTCCACATTTCGATCAATACGACGCAAGAGACCAGTTAATACGAAACCTGAACCGAGTTCGTAAAATGATTTTACTCCCTTGGAGATCATAAATTGGATCGTCTCTGTCCATCGAACACGTGAATGAAGCTGGGCTTTTAAATCATTCCGCACTTGGTTGGCGTCTTTCAGGAAATCAGCAGAAACATTACCAATAACCGGAAGGGTTGGGTCACTGATATTGACATCATCAACAGCATAGTTGAATTTGGTTTGGGCATGACCCATCAGTTTGGAATGAGCGGCAATACTAACCTTGAGGCGTACGACCTTACGAGCTCCCACCTCGCTTGCTAAATCCATAGCTCGGTCAAGCGCAGGGTTTGATCCTGATATAACAACTTGTCCGGGGCAGTTATCGTTGGCAACTTGAACAGATTCGAACTTGGAGCTGGATTCAATACAAATTTTTTCCAGGGTTTTGATATCTAACCCAAGAATGGCAGCCATTCCCCCTGGCGCTTCTTCACCTGCAGCCTTCATCAGGTTTCCACGAATCCTTACTAGATGTAATGCATCTGAATAAGATAGGCTTCCAGCAGCGACTAAGGCGCTGAATTCACCCATTGAATGACCCGCCACATATGAAGGACATAAATCTGGATGCAATAAATTTAGTACTCGTAATGTGGCTATCGAATGGGCTAATAGTGCGGGTTGAGTATTAATCGTGTCGTGAAGGTCTTCCTCTGGACCATCCCAAGCGAGCTTGGTGAGTGATAAACCAAGCTCTTGATCAGCTTTCGCAAAGGTCTCATTTGCTAGTGGAAAAACTTGAGCCAAAGTCTTTCCCATCCCCACAAATTGAGAACCTTGACCAGGGAAGATAAAAGCAGATTTTGTTGAATTCAAAGTCATGTTTTTGGTATTAAATAACGCAGAACGGGCAGTGAATTTCACTGCCCGGGCAGGTCTTACTCTTCGACCTCTATTACCTCGCGGCCTTGGTAATATCCGCAGTTTGGACAAACTCGATGCGGCAAGCGCATTTCCCCGCAATTTGAGCATTGAACAAGATTACGTTGTTTTAAAGCATCATGGGCACGACGTCTATCACGGCGACCAGGTGACACTTTTCTTTTTGGTAGAGGGGGCATTTCTTATACTCCTGAATATCTTCCATAATAATACCTGCCCGGTGGGCAGGCTAGAAGATTATACGTTTAAGGTGTTTGAGTGTCAAGGTTTGTACCTATTTAAGGATCCCTTTGTTCTCGGCTGAAAGGCATGGGATGAGTGCTTTTATGATCTGAGATAAGCCTCAATAAAGCCGTCCAGATCTCCGTCAAGAACAGCCTGTGTATTGCCAACCTCGTAATCAGTTCGGTGATCTTTTACCATCTGGTATGGATGTAAAATATAAGATCTGATTTGACTACCCCATTCAGCTTTTTGGTATTCTCCTCTCAATTCCGAAATCTTTTGTTCTTTTTCCTGTTGTTGAATTTCCAATAGCCGGGCACGAAGCACCTTCATAGCGTTTTCTCGATTTTGGGATTGAGAACGTTCATTTTGGCAGGTTACTACAAGACCTGTGGGAATATGGGTAATTCGTACAGCTGTATCATTTTTTTGAACATTCTGTCCACCTGCACCGGCTGATCGATATGTGTCGATACGAATATCATTGGAATCGATTTCAACAGATGTTTTATCTTCTACCTGGGGTAGAACTTCGACCAGCGCAAAAGATGTATGTCGGCGGTGCGATGAATCATAAGGTGATAAACGGACGAGCCGGTGAACTCCTTTTTCTGGGTGAAGATAACCATAAGCATAACGACCTTCAACGGCGATGGTAACACTCTTTATTCCAGCTTCTTCACCTTCGCTGAGGTCTAATATTTCTGATCGAAAACCTCGATTTTCAATCCACCGTAAGTACATTCGTTCAAGCATTTCAGCCCAGTCTTGAGAGTCAGTGCCACCTGCACCAGCGTGGATAGCTAGTATTGCGTTGCCGCGATCATATTCGCCTGATAACATGGAGTCAAAATCTAGTTTATTGAGAACAGTTTCCAATACTTCTGCCTCACGCTCTAGTTCCCCTTGCAGGCTTTCGTCCTCCAGACTTGCTAATTCAATCGCGTCTTTTGTTCGTTGTTTGATGGCTTGAAGATTTTCGACTTCCTCCCTAGTAGAAGCAATTTGTTTCATCACCTGTTGTGCATTTGCGGGATCTTCCCATAAATCTGGATCTTTAGATTTTTCGGTCAATTCTTCAAGTTGTTTTTCTTTATCATGGAAGTCAAAGACGCACCATGTGTTGATCAATTTTATGGTCAATTTCTTTTAATTGTTTGATGAGGTCTTGCATTTCCTAAACTCCGTTTTTTGATTTTTTACTGCTCAATGGCTATTAAGTATTTTACCACTCGCTTAATATCCCATTGATAAAGGCATCAGGGTCGAACGGTTGGAGATCATCGACGCCTTCACCTAAGCCAGCGTATATGATAGGTAAATCTAGTTCTCCTTGAATGGCAAATGCCATTCCCCCGCGAGCAGAAGAATCCAATTTTGCCAGGATTACTCCAGTAACGCCAACTGCCTCCTTGAATGCGCGAGCTTGTTGGATCGCATTTTGCCCGGTTGTAGCATCCATTACTAACCACACTTCATGTGGAGCACCAGGCTTGGCTTTTCCGACAACTCGTACTACCTTCTTTAACTCTTCCATCAGGTTAAAGCGGGTGTGTAATCTACCAGCAGTATCGATAATAGCAACATCGGATTTTCGTGCAATCGCCGCCTGGACAGTATCATACGCAACTGCTCCGGGATCACCACCTGTGTGGCCTGTTATTAGAGGTAACTTAACCCGGTCAGCCCAAATTCTAAGCTGATCGATACCAGCTGCACGATAAGTGTCTGCGGCTCCAAGAATTACATCCTTTCCTTGTGAGGATAACCTTTTTCCTAGTTTAGCTATACTGGTTGTTTTGCCGGAGCCATTAACGCCAACTATCAATATAATGCTTGGTTTATCAACAAATTCAATATCCGGAGGCGAACCAAGTCGATTGCGCAATTCTTCTCGTAAAGCAACCTCAAGTTGATCCATTTTTGTGATACCTTCCGAGCGTTCACGATCCCAAATAGATTGGAGAATTGACTCGCTAGTATCTAAGCCAAGGTCAGCCTGAATCAGGAGTGCTTCCAAGTCTTCGTATGTATCATCTGATATATCAGTTGCACCAAGAAAAGACGCGATTTGGCCAAATTTTGTCTTACTTGTTTTGGATAAACCTTGTTTCCATTTATTGATAAGGCTGCTCATGGCGGGTAATTATATCACGAGTATATTCATCAAATATTCTGTAATGAGATGCTATAATTCGCTCATGGTCGATAAATTAACTCATCTTGACAAGGCTGGACGAGCTCATATGGTTGATGTTGGGCAGAAACCGGATACTGAACGCGTGGCAGTTGCGAAGGGCGAGGTAGTGATGCGTCGCGATACCTTTGATTTGTTTGAAGCAGGAGAACTGAAAAAGGGCGACGTGCTTACAGTAGCTCAACTTGCTGGTGTAATGGCCGCCAAAAGAACAGCGGACTTGATTCCCCTTTGTCATCCATTACAGCTTACAAACATTCAAGTCGATTTAGAACTTGATAAAGATTTACCTGGAGTCCAAATCACTGCAAAAATTCAAACTATCGGGAAAACCGGCGTTGAGATGGAAGCTCTAACGGCAGTCACAATTTCAGCATTAACTGTATATGATATGGCAAAAGCTGTCGAGAAGACAATGGTGATCAGGAACATCCGGCTTATCGAAAAACATGGTGGGGTGAGCGGTGATGTAGTTATCGAAGATTGAGAGGTTTGTATGATCCAGATTCGAGTATTATTTTTTGCTACCCTGAAAGATTTAACCGGTAAAAAAGAAGTAGAACTTAATGTGGCAGATGGTTTTCAGGTTAGGCAATTGAAAGTTAAACTTATTGAACTCTTTCCCCAAATAGAAGAATCGATTGATACAGTATTGGTAGCTGTAAATCGCGAATATGCCTTTGATGAAGATGTCATTCCCGAATACGCTGAGGTGGGGGTGTTTCCGCCCGTCAGTGGCGGCACAGAGTATCTACCGTTCATAGTAATACGAATCACCGAAGAGGAACTAAAGTTAGGTGAAGTTCTTGCGAAAATTACTTTTCCAAGCACTGGTGGTGTTTGTTCTTTTACGGGTACTGTACGCGCGAACACTAAAGGTGAAGATCCTCGAGAGACCAAATTCCTTGAATATGAGGCATACAAACCCATGGCAGAAGAAAAGATGCGTCAAGTAGCAGATGAAATCATAGAGAAATGGCCAATGGTTGAGGGTATTGCTATTATTCAACGGATTGGATATTTAATGCCTGGCACACCAACAGTTTTCATAGCATGCAGCGCCGGACATCGCAATGATGGCGTGTTTGAAGCAGCTCGTTATGGGATTGATAGATTAAAAGAAATTGTCCCAATTTGGAAAAAAGAAGTTGGTCCGGATGGGCAGGAATGGATCGAGGGGGAATATATCCCAACAAGAACAGACCAAAAATATGATTGATATTCATTGCACCAGCTGTAATGCGCCTTATCCTGAGGGTGGGGCGCCATTTCAATGTGATTTGTGTGGGGGAATATTTGATTTTAGATCTTTGCCAATCTACCGAGAGTCAGAGGAGAATCAAACCCACCCTGGAATTTGGCGTTACTGTCATCAATTCGGATTACCTGACACAGCTCCAATCATTAGCCTGGGGGAAGGGATGACACCACTAATATGGACTACCTTCTTTGGTCATCAGGTAGCGCTTAAAATGGATTTTTTAAACCCAACAGGCTCTTTCAAGGATCGTGGTAGCGCTGTATTAGTCAGCTTTCTTCATGACAGAGGGATTGGTTTGGCTGTGGAAGATTCCTCTGGCAATGCTGGTGCATCATTTGCAGCGTATGCAGCCAGAGGTGGGATTAAGGCACGAGTATATGTGCCAGACTCTACATCAGGTCCGAAGATTGCTCAGATGGAAGCTTATGGAGCTCAGATCGTTCGGGTGCCAGGACAAAGATCGAATGCCGCTGATGCAGTTCGCAAAGCTGCTGAAATGGGAGAGATTTACGCTAGCCATGCGTTCCTTCCTCATGGAATAATCGGTTACGCAACAGTTGCTTATGAGTTATGGGAACAATTGGGATCGATGCCAGGTACTGTGCTCTGCCCTGTAGGTCAAGGGAACTTATTATTGGGAATAGGAAGAGGATTTGAGGCGATAAGAACAGCTGGCTTGATTTCTAAACTTCCCCTACTAGTAGGTGTTCAATCCCAGGTATGTGCACCAATATGGGAAATGTCAACATTTGGAAAGCATGGCTCAAGTATAGTATCGGAAAGCGAGACTATAGCGGAAGGCATTCGAATTAAGAAACCAATTCGTGCAAATATACTTCTGGATTTCATAAATATGAATGATGGATTGATCCTAGCGACCGATGATGAAAGTATTGTTAAGAGTTACAGAAAGCTGGCAAAATTAGGTATATTCGTTGAACCTACATCTGCTGTTGTCCATGCAGGATTAAAACAAATTATTGGAGATGTGCCTGAGCCAATCGTGCTGGTTCTAACTGGTTCTGGATTAAAAGTTCAATTGATCTCATAGGAATTTGATATATGAATGGAAAAGTCGTTGTGACAGGAATGGGGACGATAAATCCAACTGGCAATAACGTGAATGATACTTGGAAAAATCTAGTAGATGGCGTCTCTGGCGTAGGTCCAGTTACTCATTTCGATGCTGAGGATCTTAACGTGCGTGTCGCGTGTGAAATAAAGGATTTTGACCCGGCTGATTTACTAAGTTCGAAAGAGATCAGACGCATGGATCGATTTGAACAATTGGCCGTTGTTGCTGCCAGAGAAGCGGTTAATCATGCAGGGATAGAGATTGATGTCAGAACCTCTGAAAGGACTGGAGTGATCGTATCTTCTGCCATTGGAGGATTGACTTCACTTCAAGATGGATTTGATACGCTTTATTCAAGAGGATCAAAATGGATCAGTCCCTATCTAATTCCAATGTTCATTTCCAATGGAGCAAGTGGAATGCTGGCTATAGATTATGGAATCAGAGGACCGTGTTTATCAATTGCATCTGCATGTGCCTCTGGGGCTGATGCTTTAGGTTTGGCTATGCGATTGATACAATCAGGGGTTATTGATCTCGCGATCACAGGTGGTAGTGATGCTACCATAACCGAGATTGGTTTTGCAGCATTTGATAAAATACGTGCTAGCTCAAGAAGAAACGAAGAACCTTTAACAACACCTAAACCCTTTGATCTCGAACGCGATGGACTGGTGATGGGTGAGGGGGCCGCGATATTAGTTTTGGAGTCAGAACAACATGCCAGAAAACGCGGCGCGGACATCCTTGCAGAACTGGCCGGGCATTCCTCAACTTCAGATGCATTCCATATGACCGCTCCTTCAGAACAGGGTGTTGGAGGGGCTATAGCTATGCAGTTAGCTATGGATTCTGCAGGTGTAAATCCAGAGAGTGTCGATTATATCAATGCTCACGGTACTGGAACGGTATTAAATGACATCACAGAAACCCGCGCAATCAAGCATGCTTTCGGACCGCTGGCATACAAAATCCCGATCTCATCAACGAAATCTATGACTGGCCACATGATGGGTGCTACTGGGGCGTTAGAGGCAATTATTTGTATACAAATCATCCATGAAGACATTTTGCCTCCCACTATCAATTACGAAACACCTGATCCCGATTGTGATCTTGATTATGTACCAAATTTTGCTAGGGAAAAGCCTGTCAAGATTGCTTTAAGCAATGCTTTTGGTTTTGGTGGTCATAATGCCGTTTTGGTTATGCGAGCCTATTGATGTGTGAAAAATTATGGTAACATTGACATGAATAAATAATTAAATATCGAGGAACTAATGGAGCGGAAGCTACCCGACAATTCGTGGGGTGGTTGCCGTTCCCTGAGTTCCAGGGAGTGATTGTGATGGAGAATACTCAGGGAAACCTGAAGCGGGAGACTCCTCAGGAGTTTGCTTCGCGTGTAAGTTTAAAATTCTCAGATCAGCTTGTCCTAACGCGAGCGCTAACGCACCGATCCTTTTTGAATGAACATCCAGAATCTTTAGAAGATAACGAACGCCTTGAATTCCTTGGAGATGCGGTATTAGATTTCCTGGTAGGTTCGTGGCTCTATAATCGGTATCCTGAGCTACCAGAAGGAAATTTAACTCGCTTGAGGTCGGCTTTAGTGAGAACTGAACAGCTGGCAAGATTTGCTGAGAGCATAAATCTTGGATCAGCTATATTGTTAGGGAAGGGGGAGGAGGAAGCAGGGGGGAGGTGCCGTCCATCTTTATTATGCGCTTGTTTCGAAGCTTTAATTGGAGCGATTTATATCGATTCCGGACTGACTGATGTACAGAGATTTATTTGGCCGATGTTGGAACCTGCTGCAAGGGAGATATTAATTGAGGAAAGAGATAAAGATCCAAAAAGTCGTTTACAAGAATGGGCGCAATCTCAGGGACGTGGTACTCCAACATATCGTACCATCGCTTCCTATGGTCCTGATCATGCCAAAGTCTTTGAAGTTCAAGTATATTTAAATGGCGAAGTTATGGGTAGGGGAGTTGGACATAGTAAACAATCTGCAGCAAAATCTGCTGCAAAAATTGCATTAGATATTTTAGAATCGATATAAAATTGGTTTACTTATGGGTTCATTAGTAAAATCGCTCGAGCTACAAGGTTACAAAACATTCGCAACCAGCACCGAATTCAGGTTTGCGGATACTGTGACAGCTATCGTTGGCCCGAATGGTTCTGGTAAATCAAACATAGTTGATGCTTTAAGGTGGGTGTTGGGAGAACAATCGTACAGTCTTTTGCGGGGGAAAAAGACTGAGGATATGATATTTGCTGGTTCGGAGCAAAGAGCACGAGCTGGTATGGCAGCAGCGACACTAACATTTAACAACGAGAGTGGCTGGTTGCCAATAGATTTTTCAGAAGTAGCAATAACTAGAAGAGCCTACCGGGATGGGCAGAATGAGTATGTATTAAATGGTCAAAGAGTCCGGTTAAAAGATGTATCTGAATTATTATCAAAATCTGGGTTAGCTGAACGAACCTACACGATTATCGGACAGGGCCTAGTTGATGCTGCACTCTCGTTGAAAGCTGAAGAACGCAGAAGACTATTTGAAGAGGCTGCGGGAATTGGATTGTATAGATCCCGACGGGAGGAAGCTTTTCGGAGACTTGAAACAACTCAGAGAAATATTGAGCGCATCCATGACATCCTGACGGAACTTAGACCACATTTGAGAAGTCTTGAGCGGCAAGCTGAAAAAGCCCGGGAATATGAAAACATGAAAACCGATTTGCGTATTTTACTTCGAGATTGGTATGGATATCACTGGCACCGGGCACAACATGAGCTTTTGCAAGCACGCGAATTGAGTCATGAAAAAGAGATAATATTGGAGAATTCTCGCAGCGAACAAGAACAAATAGATACACAATTGGGTTCGCTACGTCGAGCTATTACTGAAATCCGAGAAAAATTAAGAATAAGGCGTAGAAAATTTATCGATTTCCAAACTGAGAGGGAGAAACTGCTTCGTGAGATTGCGGTAGCTGATGAACGACTGCGATCTATAGAAGAACAAAGTGAAATCGTTCAATCAGAGATATTTAGATCGGGGACCGAGGTTGAACAACGCGAGAAGCTCTTAAATAAAGCGATTGATTATCTTGAGCAACAGGAAGTTGAATTCACTGATGTAAAAGCACGAATGACTTCAGCTGTAGATGAATTGCATGCTGCACAAGCCGTACGCTTAGAATCTGAGAATAAGCTGATAGGAGTTAAAACGAATCTCTCTGAGCTGCAAGCCAGGAGATCTTATCTTGAAGCGACACTTGTTGGATACAGCGGACAGGTTGAATTAAAAACGAACGAATTGACCTCTGTTGGCATTTCCTTAAATACAATAGAAGATAAATACCTTGAGTATAAAAATAAACTTGATCAAAGTTTAGAAGAACTCGAGAAGGTTATAAATTCAAAAGCGAGGGTTGAAGAAAAAATCAGGCTACTTGATGACGAAAAACAATTAAAAGAAAATTCAATCAATGAATTGGAGAAGCTTCAAAACAATCTTGTCAATGAGCAAGCCAGATTACAATCTGAAATTGAATTCATTGCGAAGGGTGCTCCCAGTTTGACAATGGGTGCAAGAAAAGTAATTGAGAATGTGGATCTATTGGAATCAGGGGATCAGTTAGGTCAGTTGCGGGAATCCCTGAAAGTACCAGAAAGGTACCGTACGGCGATAGCTGCAGCTCTTGGCGAATACATGGATATCGTAATCCTTAAGGATGACAAAAAGCTCGATGAGATTTTGGATATGCTCCAGGTTGAAGGAGTTCGAGGTGCTTTAGTTCCATTGAATAAACTTGGCTTGAAGCGAAATACAATCTCACTAACAGATAGAATCGGCGTGATAGGTTATGCTTCTGAGTTGGTAAATTATTCCCCCAATATTCATACAGTGGTTGAATTGCTCTTAGGAGGGGTAATCCTGGTTGACAACCGTCAAGCTGCGAAGCAACTTGCTGCCGACCTTTCCAACGATACTGATCGGGACAAGGTTCAAAAAGGCGATTTGCGTGTAGTCACACTAGATGGTGAGGTCTTCTTCATCAGCGGACCTATCTTGGGTGGTAGATATGGTCTAGGTGAAGGAGTGGGAATTGATCAGCAGGTTACCAGGTTGGAAAATGAATTAATCACTAATAAAGAAAATCTTGTTAAAACTAAAGATCTGTTGCAAACTGAACGGGCATCGCTGGATGAACTCAATAATCAGGAAGTACAATTAATAAATGAGCTTAACGATCTTAGGAATCATGAGGGCCAAAAAAGAAAAATTAAGGATCGTACAGCGTTTGATATTGAACGAATCCGCGCTCATCGCGAAATGCTTAAGGAGCAAAGTGTTTCATTAGAGTCGGCAGTCAAAGATGATGGAAGACAAATTCCCGGGATTAAAGAGGAACTTTCTCACCTTGATGGTCTTATCAGCAAGGATCGAGAGTTCATCAGTCAGAAAGAATATGAGATTGAAGAAAACTATCCATTATTAGAGTTGCAGGAGCATGTTACACATTGGAAGACGAAATTAGCAGTTTTAGAGCGAGGGATTGAAGATGCAAACAGACAAATCGAGGAACGACGGGCGATAGCTGAACGAGCTAATGCAGATTATGCAGCTCTTCACAAGAGGATGACAGATCTTGAATCGTCGAAAATCGATATTCAGATATTGAAAGAGAAACTTGTTGAGAATGAAATAAATATTTCTCAGGAAATTTCGGATCTAAGGGGTTTGATTGAAAGTGCAGAACATTCATTATTAGAACAGGAAAGTCAGCAGCAAGATCTATTAATGAAAGATAGTCAAGCTAGACAGGCTCATAATTTAGCTGAGCATCAATATGCTCAATCTAGAATAACCCATGCTCAAAAGCAGGAATCATTGGAAACTTTAAAACACCGTATAGAAGATGATTTTGGATTGGTGGAATTTGAATACTCAAATGGTATATCTGGACCCAGACCACTGCCAATAGATGGGATGGTTGAACAGCTACCAGTTGTCGAGGAGTTATCAGCAGATATTGAAGATGAACTAAGAATCCAACGAGCAGCTTTACGCCGACTGGGTGCAATCAATCCGGAAGCTCAAGCAGAATTCCATGATATTAATGAGAGGTTCCAATTTCTATCAGAGCAAATTGAAGATCTTCATGCTGCGGAAACTGATATTCGAGATGTAATAACTGAATTGGACGAGCTGATGAGGCGCGAGTTTCATGCAACGTTCAATGCAGTTGCAGATGAATTTGGTAATATTTTTACGCGATTATTCGGCGGAGGCTCAGCCCGTTTAGTTTTAACCAATCCTGATGATCTAACGGAAACAGGTATTGATATCGAGGCAAAATTACCAGGAAGAAGAGAACAAGGTTTATCATTGCTTTCTGGTGGAGAACGGAGCTTAGCAGCTACATCTCTGGTTTTTGCACTACTCAAAGTGTCTCCAACACCTTTCTGTGTCCTTGATGAAGTAGATGCGATGTTGGATGAATCAAACACTGGACGGTTTCGTGATCTTCTTGATGAATTGAGTAAAAATACACAATTTGTTGTTATCACACATAATCGAAACACTGTTCAGGTAGCGGATGTGATTTATGGCATTACAATGGGACGCGATTCCTCTAGTCAGATAATTAGCCTAAAGGTGGATGAGGTAATCGAAGCAGTAGGATAATGCATATATGAGATTAATCAAAAAAACGTGTGTTTCTGAAACACACGTTTTTTTGATTATATATTGCTTAGTTAAAATTGGGTTAGATTGGGTGGTATCGATGGTTCAGTTGGAACGCGCTCCCGCCAATAATCGAATCTTTCGATCGATGAAATCAATTTTTGTTGTTCCAACCAATTTGTGAATTCTTGATCTTTAAACTGATTGCACTCTAGTGCAGAGAGTGGGCGCACTTCATGCCCAAGAGTCTGAATAATATGCCAACCAAATTGAGTTTCCACAGGTTCACTAATTTGACTGACATTCAAATTAAAAGCAACTTGCTCAAATTCTGGCACCATCCTGCCAACACTGAACCAACCGAGGTCTCCACCATTATCTTTGTTGCTTTCATCGGTCGAGTATTGAGCAGCGAGTAGAGAAAAGTCTTCTCCAGATTTTAATTTGGTAAGTACTTCTTGGGCTGTTTCCTCATCTTCCACTAAGATGTGGCGTGCCCAAACTTGATCCTGCTCACACTTGATGTCTACCAATATGACATCCTTCACTTTCTGACGATAAAGTTCATTTATTAAGATATCGCGCAACTCCTTTTCACTCAGACTAATGTCTTCTTCAAAGGATGTAAGGACTTGATTATAAAGTTCTTGGTAGGCTTCATATGTAAAGGGTGTTGGAGTTGGGAGCTCGGTTACTGTCGAAGTGGGTTCGGAAGGCTCTAAATCTGTGCCCTCAGGGGTAGATGTTGTTTTAGTGGTCGTTGGGGTGGTAGTTGCTGTCGGTGTGGTTGTAGGAGGTATTAATGCCAATTGAGTAGGCGATAGCGTAGAAGTGGGAAGTGAAGTTGGAACAGGTGTTTGTGTAGGTGGTGTTCCCCCCTCGAAATAGCCGATAGCTTCCTCCAAGTATTTATCGACCTCCTCATCAGTGACGTCAATTCCGCGACGCTCAGCTTCTTGACGAATGATAACGTCATCAATCATCGTTTCTAATGTCTGCTGACCTAAGGTTACTGGATCCAATTGAAATTCAATCTGATTAAGGGATTGTTGGAAAAATGCTTGTGTGTTTTCGTCCTCACCGAACATTTGCATGTTTTGATATGTGCCTAAGTATTGTTGGACTAGCTGGCGTCTTTGATACTTTACCCGATTTTGGAAATCAGCAGTGGTAATTTTTTCTTCATCTACCATGGCTACAGGTTGATTGGGTTCAATAACAGCCTGTTCAATTATCCCGTAACCGATCAGAACGACAACAATCAATAGCACAACTACACTGCTGATCAATATGATGCGTCTTTGGCGCTGTTCACGCTCAAGACGAGCTAGATGTTTCTTTGTTACGGTTTTTGTGCCACGACGTTTTGCCATTTGATGGTTCCTCAGAGATTTAATTGCCTAGCAGCGCGAGCAAGAGTCTAAAAAGTTGACCTTTGTAGCAGGGTATTGATTAGCTTTGAATCCCCTTTGTTTTATTCTATTCGATAGAAGGGCTTGCGCTTTCTTACGTTTAGGGACTACCTTAGAATTTCGCCAGTGAACGGAAGAAGAGCGATATGTCGAGCACGTTTTACTGCTTTAGCTAACGCTCTTTGGTGTCTAGCACATGTGCCAGTTTGGCGGCGGGGTCGGATTTTCCCATCAGGGGTGATGAAGCGGCGCAGAGTCTCAATTTCCTTATAATCGAGTCTGACTGTATGGTCTGTGCAAAATTGACAGACACGTGGACGGGCATAGTATTGCCGTCTACCATATTGTCTTGGATTAGAACTATCTGTCACAATTAATCTCCTGTAAATGAATAATTATTTTTGGCTTGTGTTATATCGGAGTATTATAAAGTTACAATATCAAAATCATTTGCTACAGATAAACAGGTGTTTGTTATTAGCGTTATAAAGGCGAGCTTAATTCACAACGGAAATTCATCCTTTTCTTCAGAGGGTACCTCTTCTTCGTTTTGGAATGCTTCTTTTCGGTCGCCTAATATGATCATCTCGTTAGCTACGACTTCGGTAGAAGTATGTTGGTTACCATCACTATCTTCCCAACGTCGGGTTTGAAGTCGACCTTCAACATATACTTGCTGACCTTTTGAGAGGTATTGTTTGCATATTTCTGCCAAATTGCCCCATGCAACTACGTTAAACCACTCTGTTTCTGTGTGGCGTTCACCATCAGAAGTATTCCAAGTTCTATTTGTCGCAACGCTGTAGGTTGTAACTGGACGACCGGATGGTGTGTAGCGCATCTCAGGGTCTCTACCTAGGTGTCCGATGATCATGACTTTATTTAAACCCCGGCTCATTCTTATCTCCGATATATTAACTTACTAATCTGTATTATTAATTATTATTCTTTTGAAATTAATAGATATCGCATCACTGGCTCTGCGAGGCGCAAGTTTCTTTCCAGATCATTACAAAATGTGGGATCGATGTTGGCTCGCAATAATACGTAATTACCCTCTGTTTGTTTGTTGATTTCGTAAGCCAATTTGCGCTTGCCCCACAGATCAGTTTTTGTTATTTCGCCACCTGAGTCTGTAATCCAATCTTTCACCCTGTCTACAATATCTTTAAAAGCAGATTCATCCAATTCTGGATTGACAATAAATGTAAGTTCATAAGGACGCATGGGGAGATCTCCTTTCCTTGGGATTTGCCCCTGGCTGCGCGTTATCAAACAATTGCCAGGAGCGGAAGGATTCCACGGTCTGACCGTGGACGGTTGAAAAGTGTAGCACAAAGACCTATTTTTGAGAAGGGGAAACAAATTGAATTAAGGTTCTTTTAAGAATATCCCACTGGCGAGTTTTGTCGTTTAGGCGAATAAAAAACTTTTAAAATAATCCCCAGTCCGCTCCAGTTCCTTCTTCCATCATGGAGGGATCCCACATCTCCATACCCATCTCAATTGTCGTAGGTATCTGAATGGTCTCTTCAGCTTTCTTACGGGTCATCTCTAATAATGCGGGTGCATAAGGACAGAATGGAGTTGTCATAATCATAGATATGTTGGCTTTATCATTTTCAATGATCAGATTGCGAACCAGTCCTAGCTCGATGATGTTCAATCCGAGTTCTGGATCAACAACCTGTCTAAGTGCTTGTTTGGTATTTGCAGCGAGCTCCGGATGGGTATTTTCTGCTTGCCAGACTATTTGATCATTAGAATCGTTCATAAATCCTTCTCCGGAATAATGAAATCAGCGACTACATAGGTACAATGCTTGTCCCCATCTAAAAGGCATTCAATTTTCTCTGCGGGTACATCAAGAATGGAAGATATGAGAGTTTGATCAACTCGACATACTTCCGGATGATCTTGCCCAATATGGAAATACGGACAGCTAATTTCGCGAATGTGATAGAGATCGCCTTTTCTTTTCCATTCAATATCAAATCCCTCACGAGCTAGGATGTCTTTAACTAATTCAAGCCGATCTTCCATTGGTAAACCATCTAATTCAATAGATTGTGCATACTCTTGCACTAAATCCGCTGCCATATCAGAGAATAATTCATTTACGATTTGATTCGGCATACTTTCTTTGAGCTGCTGTAAAAGTCTTGTAGTCAGTCGCATGTAACGAGTGGGGAATTTTTCTCTCCCATCTTCAGTGAGAAAATAGACTCGTCTGGGGCGACCGACACCATGACGTTCATCTTCAGAAGTAACCAACCCATCCGCTTCTAATTTTGCTATATGATGACGCACAGAAATTGGATTAATATTAACCGCTAATGCAAGGTCATTAATTGTACAACGATGCTTTTTTAGTAATGTATAAAGCACTCGCTCTCTGGTACTTTTTGTTGCCTGTTCACCCATAAAAATGTTTCCCTATTTAACAAAACTGTAAGGATCTTTCAGTACGCGCAGTATAACACGACATTTTTTTTACGTCAATATATAGATAATAATAAGAAAAATTATTGACTTTATGCTATGTTTTTGTTATAATTTCAAATTAACTAGAAAATAGTCATAATAATTAAAGGGATTATGAGATACAAAAGTCGGTATCGAAAGAATAAATAAGATATTTATCCTAATTATTTGACTCATATTAATATGACTGCTATAATTTCCTCGATGGTTTGGGGGACCAGGGATCATCTATGGATATGAGTAGTATCTTTCTAGGAAGCAAATAATTTTTGGAGAAGATTAAGTTCATGACTGAATTAATGATTAACAATTTGCGTGTGAATATCGATGGACAGGAGATCCTTAAGGGTGTCAATCTCACTGTACAGCAAGGTGAAGTGCATGCACTTATGGGGCCGAATGGAACGGGAAAATCTACATTGGCTTATGCCCTGATGGGACATCCATCTTATGAAATTATTGATGGTGAAGTTATTTTCCATGGAGAAAACATCCTTGAACTTGAACCAGATGAACGTTCACGTCTAGGATTGTTTTTGGCATTTCAGTATCCGGTAGCAATTCCTGGAGTTAGTGTTGCAAATTTTTTAAGGACAGCAATCAATGCTAGACGGAAAGCAGACGACAGTAAGGATAAAGGTATTCCAATTCCGCAATTCCGACGGCTCCTAAAAGAGAAAATGAATCTATTACAAATGGATCATTCATTCGCAGGCCGTTATCTAAACGAGGGATTCTCTGGTGGAGAGAAGAAAAGAGCGGAAATTCTCCAAATGGCAACCCTACAACCAGAGATTGCTATCTTGGATGAGACCGATTCCGGTTTAGATATAGACGCTTTAAGAATCGTTTCAGATGGGGTAAACGCCTTAAAGAATGAGAACCTTGGCGTGCTTGTGATCACGCATTATCAGCGTATCCTAAACTATATCAAGCCAGACTTTGTTCATATTATGCTTGATGGACGTATTGTAGAATCGGGTGGACCAGAGCTGGCAGTACATCTAGAAGAACATGGATATGATTGGTTGCGTGAGAAGAGCAGTGATGTTGTTGGTTAGATGTATTCAGGCTGATCATCAATTATTGGTACATTGGAGGAATCAATGAGTTCCGATGCTAAGATATTGGAAGGAATAGGGGATTACAAATATGGATTTCGGGATCCGTCAACATATGTATTTAAAACTCGTAAAGGTCTGGACCGAGAAATTGTCGAACAAATATCAGCTATGAAGGGCGAACCTGAGTGGATGTTGAAATTCAGGCTTAGAGCTTTGGATCATTTCATGAAAAGAGCGATGCCGACCTGGGGTGGCGACCTGAGCGGTTTGGATATGGATGAGATATATTTTTATACTAAACCTACAGACAAAGAAGGTGTTAGCTGGGATGAGGTCCCAGAAACTATAAAAGAGACGTTTAATAAGTTAGGGATACCGGAAGCCGAGCAAAAATTCCTTGCTGGGGTAGGCGCACAATATGAATCGGAAATGGTATATCATAACATCCAGGATGCACTTGCAGAAAAAGGTGTAATATTTAAGAGTATTGAAAATGGTTTACGTGAGCATCCGGATATCTTCCGTGAATATTTTGGTACAGTCATACCCATTGAAGATAATAAATTTGCAGCATTGAATAGTGCAGTTTGGTCTGGTGGTTCGTTTGTATACATACCACCGGGGGTGACTGTTGACCTGCCCATGCAAGCATATTTTCGAATTAATGAAGCAGATGCGGGTCAATTTGAGCGAACATTGATCATTGCAGATGAAGGCTCGCAGGCTCACTATGTTGAAGGATGTACTGCTCCCACCTATACAACCGATTCATTCCATAGTGGTGTGATTGAGATCGTTGTAAAGAAGAATGCTCGTTTCCGATATACAACCATACAAAACTGGTCAAACAATATGTATAATCTGGTAACACAAAGAGCTATCGTGCATGAGGGGGCAACGATGGAATGGGTAGATGCGAATCTAGGATCAAAATTAACCATGAAATATCCATCATGCTATTTAGTCGGCGAGCGGGCTCATGGCGAAATACTTTCATTAGCTTTCGCTGCTAAGGGTCAGCATCAGGATACAGGTGGAAAAGTGATACATGTCGCCCCCAACACGAGTAGTAAGATTACCTCAAAATCAATAAGTAAGGATTCTGGACGAGCATCGTATCGTGGATTGTTGAAGGTGCATAAGGATGCAGTGAACTCTAAATCGAATGTAGTGTGCGATGCATTACTCTTGGATCCACAATCCCGGTCTGATACTTATCCTTACATTGAAATCGATGAAGATGACGTTACTATTGGACATGAGGCCTCAGTCTCGAAGGTTGGGGAAGAGCAACTCTTCTACCTAATGAGTCGCGGCTTGAGTGAAGAAGAAGCTACGGGCATGGTCGTATCGGGTTTCATCGAACCTCTGGTAAAAGAACTTCCAATGGAGTATGCAATAGAAATGAACCGTTTGATTCAATTGCAAATGGAAGGTTCAATTGGATAATATTAGATAATATCAAGAGAAAGATATGGCCCAACGAAAAATTATCACCAGAAAACGTAGTATTGAAGCAGATCAAGAAAACACTTTCACCTTTACTCGTGCATCGATCCCAAGATCGGGTCAAAATGGACCAGGATCAGCTTTTGTTACGGAGTATCGGGAGCGTGCTTGGGATGCTTTTGAAAAAACACCTATGCCAAGTACATCGGAAGAGCCTTGGCGCCGCACTGATTTAAAGGGGTTCAAAGCTAGCGCTTTTCGTTTGCCCGAAGATGGTGAATATGAAAAATATGCAACTGTTCCATATGAAATCCTACAACCATTGATTGGCGATTACCATGGTGGGCAGATCGTGTTGATGCCCGGTGGATTACAAGCAGAATTTGACGAAGATTTACATTCTTCCGGAGTCATTTTTACGGATTTACAAACAGCTGAGCGACAGCATTCTGAACTTATCACTCAAACCTTGGGTCAAACAGTCAAGGAGAACGAAGGAAAATTTGCTGCTTTGACTTCAGCATTAGCAAAAAATGGAGTGTTAGTTTATGTACCACCCGGTATAGATGTAAAAAAACCTCTCCACAGTGTAATCTGGGGACCGGGGATTGGACTGGCACATCTTTCGCATATCATTATCTGGTTGGATGATGGTGCTTCTCTTACTTATGTCCATGAAACCGCTTCTCCAATGGAAGCTAGCGGTGAATTAATGCACTCAGGGATCGTAGAGATTCATGTTGGCGCTGGTGCAAACCTTCGTTTTGTTGAACTCCAATCCTGGGGAAAGAATGTATGGAATTTTAGCCATGAACGAGCAAGAGTTGCCAGAGACGGCAACTTAGATTGGGTTTTTGTGGCGAATGGCAGTCACCTTACTAAAAGTTTCTATGATTTAGATTTAATTGGTCAAGGTGCAACTGGACGAATGTCTGGATTTTATTTTACGAATGGTGACCAACATCTAGATCATGATACTCAGCAAAACCATCTAGCAGCAAATACTACCAGCGATCTTTTATTCAAAGGCGCTCTTCTTGAAAAAAGTCGATCAGTATGGCAAGGTATGATTTATGTTGCCCCAGGTGCCCAGAAAGTAAAAAACCGCTTCGGATCCCTTTTCGAGCTTTTTACTGAAGGTGAATTTTTTTACTACTGGAAAGAAACCAAAGAGATGATAACCATCTCAAAGGGGGAGATTATCAGGAGCTACTTTAATCTGATTTCAGAAATAGGCAATATCTTTTATTTCTATCTGATTGCAGAGGTATTGTTGACCCTTGTTCCCTATGATCACAAAGATAAAA
>Ga0209536_100003975_pt1 | contig 23521 bp, 16 predicted proteins | sample DeeMarSeWOR28_12_FD_187461 | JGI IMG/M metagenome (GOLD analysis project Ga0209536, IMG submission 187461) | Marine sediment microbial communities from White Oak River estuary, North Carolina - WOR-2-8_12 (SPAdes) (version 2) | ecosystem: Environmental > Aquatic > Marine > Intertidal zone >...
CATAGGCCATAGCCTGTCTCTTAAACCATTTCCCAAGGGCAAATCCGTTGCCCGCGATGTAATCTTCATCGACATACATATGGCCAAAGCTGTTCACATACTCTGACAGACACTCAAGCCCCTGAATCCACTAGTCCCACAACAAGCGTACTCGGGCGGGCCGATTACGTACGTTTTGGTGGGTAACTCGTAGATAGACTTTCTGCTTTGCGACACTCTGATCGCTTCGGCCAAGGTTATTCAATTGTGATTGGGTCATTCAAATCCGCTTTCATTTTTCAAAGGGTCCACGGCCTATCGCAGCGTCCGTACCGCGATTCATCTATTGAAGGGTCAACAACGCAAGGGATGGCGAAAGCTTTCAAACGCCCGTAACAGGACCGGTAGATACTGATTCCAGCCCAGGATACGGTAAACCACCCGACGACCGGTCTGAATGATCTGGCAGGGTAAGTGAATGAAGTAATGACAGAACTGCTTGAATTCCATATGCATCACATCAGCCTTTTCCTGGAGCCGTCGAGACGACCAGCGGCTTCTCGTTGGTAGGAGTAAGCCCAACCAACTTTTCAAACTCCACGCCAACGATGCCATGACCATGTACGCCCAATTGCTTTCCAAGGTCTCGACCGGCATACGCATCGAATGCACGCCATTCTTCAGTTGATCCAAGAGGTTCTCCTGGTGACAGCGTTGGTTGGCATCAAAGACGATTTCGGCATTGGACATCTGCTGATCATTGGTGATATAGAAGAAGTAACGAATCTCATCAAAGAGAACCTCCTCGCCCTTTTCCACGGAGATATTCTTACGTAACACCACCATGCGGTAAGGCTTCTTACACAGGGTCGGTTGGTAGTCAAATTCGGCCACGTGTTCGCATCGCAGGTGAAGGTTCTTGAACTTCCTGGCCTTGATGATCTGGTCTTTGACGTTGACAGGTTTCTCCCGGGGCTGAGTCCTGACCGTATATTTGGGTTTGCGTTCGAGGGGCTCCCAAGCTGTTTCAGGGAGGTTGTCGGCCTTTTCTATGAGGTTGTGCATCGCTGCGATGCCGAAGTTAAATACGATCTTCTGGTTGTCCCAGTCGTCCAAATAGGCTGTCTGACTGAAATCCGTATCGCCCCGAAAACGAATGGATTCAAAACCGCCTTGCAGGCAAAGCGCCGCGGCTTGGCTGAAATACGCCGCCGCCCCTGAGCTACTGGTCTGATTACCGCTGCGATTGACCACGAACAGGGGTTCTTGGGTGTTGGCCAAGGAGATAACCAAAGGATGGTATCCCCAGATGCCTTTATACGAGATGTCCATACCTTGCTTGCACTCGCCGGTCGTTGGAGCGATGGTGCCGTCACCATCGATAATTGCCTGCTTGAAAAACGAAGGATCTTGTTGCTTCCAAACCTTGACTCTCGCTTGATTGACGGCGTCCTGTAACTGTTTGATCTGTTCAGTATCAAATCGTCGACAAAAATCACCCGCCGTGGTGGGGTCTGGAATGCGAACTGCCCCGAGAGCATCCAGGTAAACTTCGTCATTTCTCAAGCGTTCAATATCTTCCAGGCAGTCTCCCTGACAGAGGATGTTGAAGGCGATATTGAGCACGTGATCGGATTCGTAATACGGATTGTGTATTTTGAAGACACTTACCTTTTCATTGATGATCTGATCCAACTGCAATTGTTTGACCATCCTCTGGACAACTCCGATCCCGCCGTAGGCGAAGCCTCGGTCTCGCCCGGATAGATCGTATTGGATGTTGGGGGTATTCAGGACCGGGCCATTGTGTGTGGGATAGTTGTTCCGATCGATTCTCTTGGCGATATTTTTCTTGCGTTTTCTGATGATTTTCGCGATTCTCTTTTTCACTCGAAATGCCTCCTTTCATGCAGTGACATTGCTATTATGCACAAGCATGATATTGCATTGAATCGGGCATTTCGAGGCCTTTTTTTTCATTTCAAATGGAATTAAGCCATTTAGAGTATGCTTCTTGTGGGCCTAGTCTGTGTGATTCGTACACGGCCAATATCATCTCAAGGGCTGCCCGCCCGTCATACATGCTGCCCTTCGGCTGGGTGTCTGTCTCAATGGCTTCGATCAGATCGAGTGCGATCAGACGGTTGCCAAGGGCCTGACGCTCGTCGACAAGAGTCTCCGGTTTGTCGATCCCGGCACTGGTGATTCGTTTCCATCTGGCGCCGCTTCGACCGGGCTGCCAGGAGGCATCTTCGACGAGCCAGATCTCGGGCAGTGCGCCGGTTGTCATTGTGAGCATGCCCTTTGTGCCGAATAATTGGATCCCGAAGCGATTGGCCGCGCCGTGCCTTGCCCGATGTGTCGAGAAATAGCCCATCGTCGTTTGGCCAAAACGGTACGTTGCGTGAATTTCGTCCCCGGCCAGCGGACCGATACCCTCGGCGCCGTCGCGCACCTGATCTTTGGTGACAGATTTCCCGCCGTCCCTCACATGTGCGAAGCACCATTGTGGATCACCCGCGAACAAACGCATCAGATCCATGATGTGTGTCCCGAGGACCATCAGATCCTCGCCACCGCCCCGGCGGTCCTCCTTGCCCCTGCCGCGAAGCTCGACGATGTCCCCCAGTACTCCGTCGGTGATAGCGCGCTGTACGTGTCGCAGTGACGGGCTGTAACGTGTCTGATGAGCAATAGCCAGTTTCAGATTCTGTTTTTCAAAAGCGGCTATCATCTGATCGGCTTGCGCGAGTGTCTGACACATGGGTTTTTCAAGAAAGACGTGACAGCCGAACTCGGCGCAGGCCAGGACCATATCGTGGTGGCAATCCAGCCAGCGTGGGGCCACACTGACAATTTGTGGACGCTCCTTCTGCAGCATATCGCGGTAATCCGCGTAGGCCCTCGGCGCCTTGAGTCGCCTGGCTGCCGCGGCCCGGCCCACAGGATCAACGTCGGCCACGGCTGCAACCTGAGCCCGGTCTATATCGTTCCATACGACGTCCAGGCCGTGACCGTAATTGCCTTTGCCTGTCCTGCCGATGACCGCGACCTTGTATTCTGGTTTCTCAGCCTTTGCGGACACTGCGCCTAATGCCGCAAGCCCGGCTGCCGTACCCTTGATGAATTCTCGCCGTTTCATGAATTCGCTCCCGCCTTAAGCTCATTTGCGCTGCGAAGTTTTACCCTGTTTGACCCAGGCCTCGTTGAACTGTACGTACTTGATGGTTTTGCTCGGACCACCTTTTCGGTCCCTATGATGGTAACTGTAGACCGCGTGCAATGTGCCATCACGGCCCTGAATAATAGACGGATAGCCGCTGCTGGTCGCGATTTGTCTGTCCCGCATGTCCCGTTCGAGGTGCCGGCTGTGTGCCCAGTTCTTTCCTTCGTCGGTGGAGATCGAAATCGCCAGGCTGTGCCTGCCGTTTTCTGTATCGTTGTAGGCGAGAGCCCAGTGACCGCCTCGCATGGTGACAACGTCTGCTCCCGAGCCAGGGTTGGGCAGTTCGGAATCCCTTACCGGGCTCCACGTCAGGCCCTTGTCTTCGGAAGTGCTCATGTGAAGGCGCTTCGGTGGAGGGCCGTTGTCACGCATGTAAGCCACCAGCGTACCGTCGGCTTTCTTTGCGATGCTTGCCTGAATGTTGCCGGGTGCCACGAGCGGCTCACTGAACTGCCAGGTCTTGCCGCCGTTGTCCGTTATCGCCATCAGAGAAAAGCTGAATCCGTCGGAATAGAGAGGAACGATGATTCGGTTCTCATCGGCGATCACCGCCTTGTTCTTGGTCTGCCAACCGACTCGCCTGAAATACGCATAACCCAATTGCTGCTCGGTTGATCCGCCCTGAGCGTCGTAGAGCCGACCTCTGCGGATCATGTTTTCGCCCCGCGCCTTTGAGAGCAGTTCCTTTTTCCATCTGTCGGCCACGGGGCGCACAGCCTGCTGGGGCATCCGGCTGTTCTTGGAAATATACTTGGCATAGTCTTCGACCTGTCTCTCGACGGACTTGACGAAGCGGTCATTCGGCTGTATGCCTCGCTCAGCCGGGTCGCCCGGTTTGACATGCAAAACCTCCTGCCATGTCCATTGCGGTGGTCCGTCAGGCTCCATGTAGTTTTCGCTGATTCGGTATTTGGGCAGCGACGTTTCCCACTGATTTGCTATCACCGTATACCACATCAGCCACAGCCGGTCCTGATGGTCGAGAAACAGAATCGGATTGATATCCGGGAATCCGGGGACATCCGCCATCACAAAGGGTTTGGTCCATTTGTCTTTGCCGGCTCCAAGCCGGGATCCCATAATCGCCACGTCGTCTGCCCAGCGCTCGCCCGAACCCTGGAACCATGCGGCCAGAAGGTCACCGTTTGGCAATTCGACGATTGTCGAGCCGTGGACATGCTGGCTGACGAGAGGGAATATCTCAATGGCCCGAAAAACCACTTCCTGATCGCCCTGCGCCATAGACGAAGCGCTGCCTGCTACAAGCAGCAACAACAGTGAAAACATGCCGATTTTCTTATTTCTTTTCATCGTTGACCCCTTTCTGCAAGACTTTCCTTAATAAGGCTTGGTATTTGCGTCCAATCATCTTCAGCAGCCGACATCCTGCAAGAAAGCAGACAGCCACTGGGCCGAACTTTTCATAGAAAGCAAGTCTTGCAGAATATTAACTGCTGCAAAGAAGTAGTGCAAGAGAAGTTGCATCGACCGTGCTCCAAGTGTACTATGTCCTCAACTCTTGAGTTCAAATTAAGAAAAGGAAACAAACGGATGGCGAATATAGTCCATATTGGAATTGGCCCGCTGGGCGCCAAGACGGTGAGGTACGCAGTCGAACGGGGGTGTTTCAACATTGTCGGAGCGGTCGATACCGATCCCGACAAGGCAGGTAAGGACCTTGGCGAGATGTGCGGCATCGGCTCGCTTGGAATTGCCGTCAGCAGAAGTCTCAACGAAGCGATCGCAGGCAGGCAGGCCGATGTTGCCTTACTTACTACTGTCAGCAGTATCGTTACTATCGAGAGCCAGGTAGCCGAAATCGCAGAGACGGGGCTTAATATTGTCTCGACCTGCGAAGAGCTTTTCTTCCCGTGGAAGACTAATCCGGAGGTCGCCGGACGCATCGACCGGATATGCCGTGACAATGAGGTCACATGCGTCGGCACGGGAGTCAATCCGGGCTATCTCATGGATCTTCTTCCAACGATTCTGAGCGGTTTGTGCCAACACGTTAAGAAAGTAGAGGTATGGAGGATCCAGGACGCCTCGGTGCGCCGGATTCCATTCCAGCAGAAAATTGGTGCGGCTCTGACGTTGGAGCAATTCCAGGCCAAGAAGAATGACGGATCCCTGAGACATGTAGGTTTGCCCGAGTCCGTGGATTTTATTGCCGACAGGCTCGGCTGGAAACTTGACCGCAGCGAAGAGACGCTCGAGCCGGTGATCGCCGCCGCGCAGGTCGACAGCGGGTACAAACCGATCTCCAAGGGCATGGCCTGCGGCGTGCATCAGGTCGGCAGGGGCTTCGTAGGCGACGATGAAGTCATAACACTGAACTTTCGAGCCGCGGTGGGCGAGCCTGAGTCCTACGATCAGGTGCGCATCGAGGGCGAGCCCGTAATTGAGTCCAGGATTGCCGGCGGTGTCAACGGTGACATTGCGACGTGCGCTATTGCTCTCAATGCCGTCAGGTCCGTCCTTGAAGCCGAACCGGGCCTCAAGACGATGGCCCAGATTCCACCGATTGGATTCTCGCAGAAAACGTAGAGATCAAAAATCAAATGTCAAAACAGTGGAATCCCGGCGCGCCGGGATGATTTCCTTAGTTGTCATTTGGCATCGCTCGACTTCGCTCGCGACATGCTTTGATCTTTGATTATTCCTTCACAGCTCTACCGCCAGTTCGTGAATTGACCAGTTCCAGCTGTCGGACGAGCCGGTTTGGATGATTTTGACGTATCTGGTTTGCACAGGTTTGGCAAACTTGATTTCGGTGATCGGTTTCGTGCCTTTGCCCGCGGCAATCGGTTTGCCCCAGTTGCCGCCGTCGAAAGAGACGTAGACCTCATAGCTGCGAGGATAGTCGTTCGATGAATTCGTGGTATCGAGAATCAGGCCCTTGAGGGTGCTTTCTACGCCGAGATCCAGCTCGAACCAGTCACCGGGTTTCATCGCTCTGCCTGTATCCCACCGGCTTGCCTTATCGCCGTCGAAGGCCCGATGTGCATAGTTGCTGTTGCGCGACGCCTTGGCCTTAAGGTTCTTGCTCAGCATCGCCTCTTTGATTTTCTTGATGGCAAGCTCGGCCTCAGCTGACAAGGCGCTATCGGTCTTCGAGGCTTCCGCAAGTTCCAGTGCCTGCTCACAGGGATACCTCACCAACGCGCCGAGCGCGGTCTTCTTATCGTCGGGCTGTTTCGCGGTGTTAATGGCCTCGGTTAGTAACTCGACACTCCTGGCTGCGCTGCGGTTCGCTGGCAGGGCGAGCAGTTTGATATAACCGCGAATCGCCAGGACATGTCGCGTCAAATCGCTGCTGGTCTTGGCGATCTCCAGCAGTTCGGCCAGAGGTGTCGGGTCGGGCCAGTCAGCCAGCGCCCGAACAGCAGCGTTCTGCACGTTAGCGTCGCTGCTCGATAGCTGGCTGCGAATCGCCTGGAGAGCCTTCTCGCCCCCGAACTTTGGCAGTACGGCCAGCAAATGACCCTTGGTGTCGTCGCCGGCTGTGCCCAGAGCCGCGACGATAGCAGTGGCGTCCGGCTTTTCCAGCCGCGCGACAGTCGCGATCATTGCCCGCTCAATGGCGGCGCGGTCTGCCTCATCGCCGGCCGCAAGCAGCGTTGAAACCATCTTGGCAAGCTCCTGCTCGCCGGACAATGCGCCCAGTGCCTTGTAGGCTGCTTGCCTGACTTGCGTATTACTGTCTGCGGCAAGATCGAACAACGCGCCAACCGCCTCTGTTTCGCGGCGATTGATGAGAGTCTGAATTGCGTTGATACGAATGGAAGGCTCGGCACTGCTTTTGGCCACGGCTGTCAACGCCTTGGCAACACCATCGTCCGAAAGTCTATTCAGACTGTTCATCGCACCTCTGCCGGTTCCGTCGCCTGCAACCGAGGCCGTCGCGAGCAGCTCGACGTGGGTGGCATTGCCCAGAACCGCGAGTGCTTCAATAGCGGCGAGACGAACGCCTGCGTTTTTGCTTGTGGCCGCTCTTGCAACGACCGGCGCTGCGGTCTTGTCACCGCGGGCTTCGAGGGCGCTTAACAGCACAATCTGGGCATCGGCGCCGAGATTCTCGAGCTGCTCGGCAAGGGCCTTGGTGACAGCCGTGCCGGGCATCTCCGTCATGAACTTGCCTGCGGCGCGCTGGAGGTCGAGGTCTTTGTCGCCTAAAAGGGTCAGGACGACAGGCACTGACTTGTCTTTTTCGGCCTGGACAAAGCCCTTGTAAGCGGCGATCCGAATCCATGTGCTGTTGTCCGCCGATGTCATCTTGCGATAGATCGCCACAGCCTCACTACTCTGCCCGTCGGCGAGCATGCTGTCTGCGCACATCAGCTGAGCATTGTCTCGCTCGCCGGTGAGTTCGGCCGGTACCTTGGCCTCTGCCAGGATCTTGGCCGCCTGCGGGCCGCCGATTCTTCCCAGTGCGCCGATCGCGGCGCGGGCGATCTCAGTGTTGCTGTCAGTCACGAGCTTGGCGAGTTCCGGTACTGCCTGGCGGTCGCCGCGCTGGCCGATCGAACCGACCAGCCCAATCTTGAGACTGCCCGCTAACTTGGGCAGCGCTTCGCGCAGAGCGGCGCCGGCTTCGGGGCCGGGCATATGCTGCAGGGCAAACCTCGCCATGTGCGAGAGTTTCTCGTCTGTGAGCAATTTGGAAAGTGCCGGTACAGATTGAGCCGAGCCGACCCGGCGCAGCATGCGGCATATGAACTGCTTGCCGGCAAACGTGGTGTTGGGCAGTTCCAGAGCTCTGAGCAGTCTTTTCTCGACCTGTGGGAACACCGACGGCTGGAGGTTTCGAATCTCTTCTTCGATCACCGCCAGGGCCCGCCGGGATTTACCAAAGTCGTATTCTTCTATAGCGTCATAGTCGGCCGAGACGGCTGAACGAAGGCTGACCTTCTCGGCGGTGGGAAAATCATCTGGAACTTCCATTTGTGTCACTTGTCCGGTGGCGGCCCACTCGGTGCCGCGCTGGAAGGTCACGATGAATCCAACGCAGCGCAGTTGCTCGGCGGCGTGACCAAGGGCCGTATGGAAGACTCTTCCTTCGCCGTAGCGTATGGTCATCAGCATCGGTTCGTGCTCGCCCGTGCCTTTCTGCGCCGGATCGGCGTAGGCGGTTGCCAGGACCTTCACATTCTTTGCCGGGCCGCGCAGTTCACTGTAGAGTTCGTCCTTTGTATGCATCCACTTTTCGGGAAGGCCTGCGGTGATAGCGTGGTTGCGGTCCCTGATAATGATTTGAAAGTCGTGCTGAGGACCGTGGCTTCCGCCCCGGCCGGGGGAGTGGTCCAGGACGACCTTGCCGTCGCGGTAACGGATCTTTGGCCCCGACTTTTCGTTTCGGCCACCCCATCCGCCGACGGCGATCATTTCGTTCCATTCCTTCCATTTGCCGAATGCATTGTCCGCCGCGTGGAAAACAACGAGGCCGCCGCCACCGCTCATGTACTTGACCAGAGCGTCCTGGGTCTCTTTGGGCCATTCGTCGCCGGTATAGTTTGCGACAATGACGTCGTACTTGGCAAAATCCGGCTTGAAAGAATCCATCGGCTGCTTTCCGGCTGGCGAGGTCGCCACGTCCACAATGAAGAGGCCGGTGTCTTCCAGCAGGTTCTTGAGGACAGGAGTCGTGCTTTTCCAGTCGTGGTTGTTCTGGCCGTCAACAATTAGCGCCTTCAGGGGGCCCTTGCTGTTCTTGGCGGTGAGGTCCTGAATTCGGATGTTGCGCCATTTGATTTTCTTGTCGGCCTGCTGGGAGCTGTGGACCTGAAGGGCGATGAAACCCGTGGAGGTCATATCGTCTTTCAGATCGGCCGCCGGCACCCCATTGACCCATGTTCGTATTCTGTCGCCGATAGCCTCGATCCGGTAGTGGTTCCACTGATTTTGCTTGAAGGCCGCCCGTGCAGCCGGACTTCTAGTCAGGTTGTTGAGCCAGCCTCGACGGGCCTCGTCATAAATGCCGCCCGACCACGATCGCGGAGCCGTCGCCGGCGCAGGCTGACCGTCGGCAAGCAGGTTCTTGGGGTCTCCCTTGTAGGGCCCTGTGCCCGGGTCGATTTCGACCTGGTATCCGTGAACGCGGTAGTTCTTGTAGTGCTTCCAACTGTGGCTGCGGATCTGAATGCCGGAGTTCATATCTGGCTCTACAAGGAACTCCAGCTCCAGGACGAAGTCGGTGTACATCTTCTTGGTGCAGAGGAAGCTGTTCGGCGTATTGAGCACCGTCGTTCCGACGATCATTGCGTCTTCGACGCTGTATTTCGCCTTTCCGTTTCGCTGGACCCAGCCGTTGAGGGTCTTGCCGTCAAAAAGACTTTCCCAGTCCTCGCCGGCGGCAAAGGACATGCTCGATAGCGAAACACACGCCAGACTGAACACAAATAGTATCGCCGTTAGTCTTCTCATTTTCATACTCCTTAGCAGCCGAATCAGCGATTGTCTTCTACAGGACCCACGGTTCTCGATAGGACCTGCCGAGCAGTGCACTAGCTTCGGCATCGCCTACGATTTCTTCCTTTTCGGGGTCCCATTTGATCTTGCGTCCGGTGAGCATGGCGATCTCGCCGAGCAGGCCCACACTGATAGAGCGATGTCCCACTTCCGCAGGACAGATCGTCAGCTTGCGGCTCTTGACGCAATCGAGGAAATTCTGCTGGTGGTCCCTGCTCTCATAGAGCCTGATTTCGTTGGGGCCGATCTCCTCTTTCAATATCTTCTCATCCGATGCGCGCAAGCCGCCGCGGTTGACATGTATCCAGCCGGTCTCGCCATACCATTTTGCGCCTTGGGTCAGTTGTGTGTTGTTTGCAACGGTCATCACAATACCGTCTGCGTACTTGCAGGTGAACTTGTATTCGCTGGCGACATTGTAAAGACCCTCGTTGGGATAGTTGCCGGTACCGGCGATTTCCACAGGGCCCGTGCGGTCCCAGCCCATGCCCCAGTGGGCGATGTCTATGTGGTGTCCGGCCCAGTCGGTGAGCTGGCCGCCAGAGTAGTCCATGATCCATCGCCAGTTCCAGTGGACCACGCCCCGGTAGGGGACATAGGGGGCCGGACCAAGCCAGAAGTTCCAATCAAGACCTTCCGGAGGTTTCTGAGGGCCTTTGACGTCTGTGCCGGACCCTGTGGGCAGGCCCACTTCGACCTTGAGAATCTTGCCGATGCGATTATTGCGAACGAGTTCACACGCCCGGCGGAACTTGTAGTCCGAGCGCTGCTGGCTTCCAGTCTGCCAGACTCGCCCGTAGCGAACAACCGCGTCGCAGATGGCGCGTCCTTCCCGAATCGAGCGAGCGAGCGGCTTTTGCCCGTGTATGTCGAGACCGGCACGCGCCGCTTCGATGGCGGGAATTGCATGCCAGTGATCGGGCATTGCCAACTGTACGGCATCGAGATCGCCGCGACCGATCAGCTCACGAAAATCCATGTAGGCCGCGCAGTCGCTGTTACCGTACTTCTGATCTACTATCTTCTTGGCGTTTTCAAGATGACCCTTGTCAACGTCGCAGACGGCTACCATCTGCACCTGCGGCCTGCTCAAAAAGCCCCGCATGTCACCGGTCCCCTGCGAGCCGACGCCTATTGCCCCCATGACTATCCGGTTGCTCGGGGCGTGGGCGCCAAAGACCGTTGTCGGAACAATTGTCGGCAGGGCGACTGTCGCGCCCGCGGCAGCGATGGTTCTTCTTAAGAAACTCCTGCGATTGGTGAACTGCTGTCCGTTCATAGTTCTCTCCTGTTCAGGATTTACCGCCACGTCCCATCAAGACGCGGTATTGTCTGAAGTCCGGTCTCGTCGCACTATCGTATCGCCGATTCCGGTCTTATGCAAGATGTTGTCTTTATTTACAGGTTATTCCTCGACTTGCAGTTTCGAACCGATTATACTCAAAATGCCGGCCTGCAATAACGGCGGGTAGACGGACAGGAGTCGCCCATATGAGCAAACGAAGCGGTTTTACCCTGATAGAGCTTCTGGTTGTAATCGCGATTATTGCGATGCTGATGGCGATACTGATGCCGGCGCTCCAGCGGGTAAAGGAGCAGGCCCGGATGATTGGCTGCCAGGCCAACCTAAAGCAGTGGACCCTGATTTTCTCGATGTACGCGGCCGACAATGACCAAAAATTCCCCGGCTGGCTCGATTCGCCCGAACCGTGGCCCGAGCAGCTCAAGGAGCTGTGGCCACATCACCGCGACACGAACGACCTCTTCCTGTGCCCCATGGCCAAGAAACCGACCGTCAAGAACCTCGGTTCCAGCAACTGGAATCTGGGCGGCACATACTCAGCCTGGTCGCTGCGCAGCGGCGCCGGCCATGTACGGGTCGACTGCAGTTACGGCCTCAATGTCTGGGCCCAGTCCGTGCCGGGGCCCGATTCTGACCCAAGATACTGGCAGACCGTCCCCGGCAAAGGGGCAGGCAACATCCCGATGCTGACCGACAGCGTCTTCTGGTGGGCCTGCCGCCAGACTGTGGGTGAGCCGCCCCTGTTGCAGGATACCTGGACGAACAGCTCCATGCCCTGCTGCATGGACCGCCATCACGGCTTTGTCACCGCCGTTTTCATGGATTGGTCCAGCCGATCGGTCGGCGTCAAAGAGCTGTGGACCCTAAAGTGGCACCCGCAATTCGACACCACAGGTCCCTGGACCAGAGCCGGCGGCGTCCAGCCCGAGAACTGGCCCGAATGGATGAGCAGCTTCAAGGACTATTAGCCTAATCTGCCCGTCCGCCCATACCCGGTTCGAGTGGCGCCCCGGGACCGACCATGTGTCGATGGATTGAGTCCGTTTAGTGCCTCTCGTCAGCTGCGGGCTAGGACAGATGAACATGGTCCTTGTTCTGATACACGAAGATGAACAATATTGAAGAGCCCTATCAATGGGGAATGGATTCGATGAGCCAGTGAGCATGCATTGGCATGAGGAAGAACAACTAAGGCGGGATATCAGAGTTCGTATTCCTCCTGGATGATTTGAATGTCTTTAACAAGGAAGGCGTCGGTGGTATCTTGAGAGGTGACCTGCATCATCTCACCGTTGCACTCGATTTTATGATCATTGATTTCTAATTGTACAAACGTCATCTTGATGACAGGATCTTTGACAGCATTTGCGAGGCTATTGACCTTCTTCAACTTTCGCTCAGCATTACGATTGTCTGCATAGAGAAACACAGGTATGGTGCTCCGCATCCCTTCGGCAGCTCCCGCCGAGCCGCACCTGCGAAAATTGCCGTACGTTCGAGCCAAATGCTCGGCAGTATCGAGGGGAATGACTGAGATCAGAGTGGTAAAATACATGTCGCCCCCGCGCCAGCCGCCGACAACGAGGAAAGAATCGGTGATCTGGCCGCTAATTGCGGTGGCGGTCAACCGGTGTTTGCCTATTCTTATTGATAACTGACCTCCATCTTGCTCAATAACTGTGGATTTACCAACGCGAGGGACAGCGTATATAGCAACAACGATGACTGCTACGGGAACGACGAATTTCCAAATCTTCATAATAGGCCTCTCTCGAATTGTCTTTCGGGTGTTCCGTATCCGCAGCTGTTTATGTCGGCTGACAACAGGGTGACATTAAGAAAAAAGAAGCCAGTGGAGACGACGCCGGGGTCAAATATGTCCAGCAGCATACATCGAAGAATCAAGAAGAATGTCCGGTATTAATTGCCGGTTGAAAATTGCAGAAGGATCGTGGCTTCGACATTGTTCTTATTCGCGCTGCTTCTTATCTGAATTTGGCAGTGGAGACAAAACCATGAAACCCCATCGTCCTTGGTCACTCTTGCCCTTTGCTCTGCCCTTGTCCTTGGGTACATCGAGTCTTCCGGAATGTTCTCGAAATCCGGGAGACTTGTGTTATCATTCGATTCTGAGTTCAAAAAAGCATTGCAGTGAGGTGCACGATGCAGAAGATGACGACTTTGAAGGGCGGATGTCTTTGTGGGGCGGTTCGGTTTCAGTGGCGCGGCGAGTCGGTGTCGGCGTCGTATTGTCACTGCCTGGACTGTCGCAAGGCCACGGGAGGACCGTATACGGTTGGTGTGGGTGTGGATGCAGCAGGTCTGACCATCAGCTCCGGAAAGACCAAGGGCTATACGACGGTCGCCGACAGCGGAAACCCGATCACTCGCCAGTTCTGTCCGAAATGCGGCTCGCCGCTTTTTACCAAGGCCGAGGTCTGCCCGGATCGGGTCTGGATCAAGGCCGGAAGCCTGGACGAACCGGAACTCATCAAGCCGACACACCAGAGCTGGATAGGAAAGGCCGTTCCCTGGGCCTACCTCGATAGGGATCTACCGAGCTATGCTGGAAATGGCCCCTAGCCGGATACTCCTTTGAGGACGGGGATATCCGGGGGGCCGTGCTCGGTGGCAATGATCGTGTGCTCTGCCCCATGGCTGAGAAGCTACCAGCGGATCATGGCGCTGGCGTTCACGCGGCCTTTGCCTTTGCGTGTGGTGGTAGTATCCTCCAGGGGATGGCCGTAATATACGGCTCCGCTGAAGTTATTGCCGATCTCGAAGATTGTCCCGACGCCTATCGACAGAAGCGTCTCATGTTCATCCTCGCCTGCAACCGGGTCCTTTATCTTGGTCCGGCCAAAATCGACAAAGGCCAGGGGCGCGAGCTTTCTGAGTTCTTCGTGTATCAATGTCTCGTCCCCGCCGGCCCGGCGATGCCTTACCAGGTCATATTCATATTGGAGTGAAGCCAATATGCCGCCATCGGCAACAATTTCGTATTCATCGTATCCCCTGACCGAGTACATGCCGCCGAAGGAAGTCATTTTTGCCGGGACCAATCTTTCGGTCGGATGGATATAGCGACCGTTGCCCCTGACCTGCTGGACTTTGTCTCGATCCACGTACTGACTGTAGCTGGCCGCGGCCGTGACAATGGTGAAATCGGGATCCGCGTTTGTTCTCGCTCGCTGAAACTCGCTGCGGCTCGAAGTGCTGAAACTCTGCACTCCGTTCAGCAGCAGCGAAGTGTTCGACATGTCGTTCCTGCGGTGGGCGCTGATGCCGAGTCCCCACAGATCCATCTCAACATCACTTGCAAAGAACTGTGGAAACAGTGACGGGGTGATCGTACTCTCCTCATGGCTCAGAGACCCCGAAACATCCAGGAACCATCCCTGTTGCTGGAGCAGATTGTAGCGCAGGACGCTTCCGTAGAACTTGCCGCTGCCGATGAAAGAAATCACTCCGGATTCCGGATTTATATCGAACTCACTGTATCCGCCAAAAACATTCAGGCGGAGCTGCGGACCCATTACCGGAAAATCGTAGCTTCCAAAGATCGAATAGTTCTCGTCGAAGTCATCCAGCTCCACTTGATAGAGGGCCGTAAGTCTATCGTCCATACCCAGCAAGTTGGTATTGATCAGGCCGAATCTCGGAGACCACTGCCTGTCACTTGTACCGGAATTGTCCGCCTGGAGAAAGAAATGCCAGGGACTAGTTTCGTGGACGTCGTACTCAATCGCCAGAGTGTTGGGTTCGGCGCCTTCGGAGACAATCGCAGTTACATTTCTGTCGGGGTTGAGATTGAGCAGATTTACCAGATAGTCCAGCGCCTTCTGACTGGCCACCTCGTCGCGTTTGGCCGGCGACCACTTTTCAAGTACAGATCGCCTGAGATAGCCTTGCTCGACCTCATTTCTTTCGGCGTCGAAGTATTTTATTCTCACCTCACTGACGGGCGCCTCAAGAATATTTATAGGTAGGATGCCGTCCACAAGCTCGGTGCCATTTACGATCGCACCCTCCGGCACATACACATAAATCCCGGAGTAATCCTCGCCACGGTATACCGACAAGATGTATTGTGTCAAACCCTGAATGGTTCTCACCGAAACCTCTCGGGGCTCGCCGGGCCGGGCCATTATCTCGCGAATCACTCTCAGGTCATAGAGATACTGACTTTCAGCCGCGGACATCGGTTCCTCCGATGCGTTGAAGATTTCCGGCATGTATCCAAGCAGCCGAGCAGTTGATATCAGAGTATTGCCGCTTATGCGCAGTTCCTTCACAACAAAGCGCATGCTGGTATCTTCGGGAAGATTCATTTCAGCCGCCTGAGCAACACAAACAGCCAATCCTATGCAGATGAGAGCCACCCGCATCCTGCAAAATAGACCCATCGTATTACCTCTCAATACTAACCAGACCGTTGTTAAGCTAATCATTGCTTGCTCCTGTAGATATCGTCTATCGTACAAAATAAATTAACATCAAATTGAAGGAAATTATCTGTCCTTGGCGAGCCCTGAGGGCATTATCAGGACTCTTGAAGGCTCGCCGGCGCTTTTCTCGGACCTGTCGGTCCTCTTCTTTCATGGGCCGGCAGGTAGTCATTTCCGGCCTATCAATACTGATAATGGGGTTCTTGGCCTCTCTCATTGATTAGCTACGCCAGATGTTACGACGGGCCACGGCTCGGCTGGCCTGTGAAAAACTCCATTCTGTACAAAGTTGCTCTAGTTATAGATATTTAAGACTTGCATCCAACCGGCGATCTCCCCTCGTACTCTCGACGCCTGTGCCGATCTTCGCGAAAGCTCCTGTAAAGCTGCCCAAATCTTTACATGGCACCAGGAAACGTCATCTTGCTTGCCGCCGAAAGCTCTTCTTCTCCAGTGGGTCCGGCATTATCCATAATCGGCAGGCACAGAGGAATTTCTGTACTTTATTAGTCGTATCCGGCAGGCGGATCTGATATTCTGTCCGGCGAGAAGAATCAAAGATTGAGATGCAGAGAATGAAATTAAGGAAGTCATCCGCCGGAGGCGGGCTCCGCAATTTTGATATTTGTTATTTGATGTTTGATTTTGGCTATATCAAGGAGACGCAGTATGATGCGGAAAGATCTCTTTTGCCTGTCGTTTGTTGTGCAATTCGCATCCGTTTTGCTCGGTCCGGGATGTGCGGCGGCACAGGTCCGGCGACCTGAGGTAATGATCGGCCATGAGGTGGGAGCCGATTACAAGCTGTCGCGCTACGAGAAGATTCGGGAGTATTTCCAGCACGTTGCTGACAGTTCCCGCCGGGTAAATGTGCGCGATATCGGGGCCACAACCGAAGGGCGGGAAATGTTCATCGCCGAGGTCACCGATGACGCCTCGCCGGCACTAATAGACAAGGCGATGGCAGACCAAAGGCAGATTGCTGATCCGCGATTGATCAAGAATCAGCAGCAGGAGAAAGACCTTGTCGCCGGCGCCAAAGTTGTGGTGCTGGTTAACTGTAATCTCCATTCGACGGAGATCGCCTCCAGCCAGATGGCAATGGAGCTGCTCTATGACCTGGCGAGTGGGACTTCGCCCGAGATCCAGGAGATTCTCAAACGAACGATAATAGTACTGATACCCAGTGCGAATCCGGACGGACTCGACAAGGTCATCGACTGGTACGAGCGCTCGCTTGGCAAGCCCTGGGAGGGGACGGGGATGCCCTGGCTTTATCAGAAATACGCCGGCCACGACAACAACCGGGACTGGTTCATGCTCAACCTGACCGAGACCAGGTTGGTGACGCGGATGATTTATGAACAGTGGCTGCCCAACATCCTCTATGACATTCATCAGATGGGCAACTCGGGCGCGAGGCTTTTTGTGCCACCATTCTTTGACCCGAAGAATCCGAACGTCCATCCGTTGAACGATCACATGATGATGATCATCGGCGGACACATGGCAGCCGCACTCAACCGGGCGGGCAAGAAGGGTGTTCTCAATAGTGCGATGTACGACAACTGGTGGCAGGGAGGTTTTCGAACCGCCGCCTACCGCCATAACATAACGGGAATCCTCACCGAGGCGGCGAGCGTACTGATCGCGTCGCCCGTCTTCCAGCGCAAGAGCGAGTTGTCCGGAAGCAGACGCGGAATGCCCAGTTACGCAATTGCGACGAATTTTCCCGACCCCTGGCCCGGCGGATGGTGGCGCCTGCGCGACATCGTGGAATACGAAAAGATCGCCTGCATGAGCTTGTTTACTCTGACGGCGCGGTACCACGATCTTATCAAGACCAACACAATAAGGCAGGCCCGCGAGGCAATTGAAAAGGGCCGGACCGAGCCACCTTTTGCATGGCTGGTTCCTCCCGATCAGATCGACGGCCGGACGGCGGTGGAGATGCTGTCTATTCTGCACGCGACGGGAGTCGAGATCCACGCCGCTGAGAATGAATTCACCGCCGACGGTGTGCGGTATCCGGCGCAAACTTATATCCTCTATTGCGCGCAGCCCTACCGCGCCCACCTGAACGACATGATGGAACGGCAGGTCTACCCGAATCGGTCGAGCTATCCCGGGGGGCCGCCCGAGGCGCCGTATGATACAGCCGGGTGGACGCTGCCTCTGCAGATGGGCGTGCGGAGCGTCAGTGTGAACCAGCCGTTTGAATGCCGGGCCAGAAGGCTCGATACCGTACCAATGCCACAAGGTACGGTGACAGGGCAATCGGACGAGACACGAGGTTACTTAGTGCGCGCCGGCTCCAATGACAACTATCGCCTGGCCAACCGTCTGTTCAAAGCAGGCATCCCGTTGCAGATGATTGACTCGCACGTCGGGTGGGTCCGTGCGACCCAGATGCCGTTGCCGCGAGGTTCTCTGATCATATCCGATGCAAATGCCGCCGCGCCGGAACTTCTCGATGGCATTTCCTCGGAACTGGTAAGCGCCAATGAGAAATACTTGCGGGCTGCGAATGCGATTGCGGATGTGTCTGCGCCGCGTCTGGGGCTTTATCAGCCATGGACGGCAAGCAAGGACGAAGGGTGGACGCGGCTGGTGCTGGACAATTTCGAGTTCGCCTATACTTCCATGCACAACGCTGAAATCCGGGCGGGCAACCTCAGGCAGCGATATGACTGCCTGGTCCTGCCTTCGGTCAGTTCCAACTCGATTATCGAGGGTCGAGCCGTGGACACAACCGAGCCGCAGTATGTGGGCGGCATCGGTTCGGAGGGGATTGTCACGCTGCAGGACTTTGTGCGGGACGGAGGAACGCTCGTCTGCATCGATCGCTCGTGCAATCTTCCCATAGAGCATTTCAACATCCCGGTTCGCAACGTCCTCAGTGGAAAATCATCGGAAGACTTCTTCTGCCCCGGCTCAATTCTTCGCGTCTGGATCGATCAAGATCACCCGGTCGGTTACGGCTGCCCCGAATGGATATCGGGGTACTTCGCAAGGTCTCAGGCATTCGAGCTGATCGAAGAGACGAAGAAAGACGACAAGAATTCAAGAAGTCCCGATGTCCGTTTTCCCGCACAAGTGGTGGCGCGATACTCCGACACGGTGCTTCTGGAGAGCGGGTGGGTCAGGGGAGCAGAACTGATAGCCGACAAGCCGGCGATTGTCGAGGTGCAGTACGGTCGCGGCAAAGTTATCTTGCTTGGATTCGCTGTCCAGCATCGAGGCCAGCCGCACGGAACTTTCCGCCTGCTGTTCAACTCGATCCTTTCGAGCACAATGACCAGAGGCGCCGGAGGCTGATCAGATACTGCCGCCACGGCGCGTTATGTCGTGACGGCTAATTCTTGCCAAGCGGGTCGTACCAGCGTTTGGGTATTTCTGTTCCCAACGTTTCTTCAATGACGGTGACGTGTCCGTCCAGCCAGAGGCAATTGAGCTTTCCGCCTGTCTCGTCGTCGGCGGAATTCTTTATGGAATGTCGAAAGATGCCGCGATACCAGCTCGTGCGGTTGCCCGTCCTGTAATGATCGAAGTTCCTGCCGCTGGAGTTGGCGTAGAGCATATCGTTGCCATTCTCGATTCTCGGCTCCATGTGGTCGTGAGCGACGACGACTTCCGCCTGCTGTTTGATCGCACTGGTTCTTTCCTTGGTCAGCCAGCCGTTCATGGAATACGCCGAATTCTCGACTTCGCCGGTGGTGTACAGCATTTCCTGTGCTACTATCTGAGAGAAGTTCCTGAAGCTCGGGCAGCCGAAAAGATCCGGCTCCTTTACATAGTCATGGTAGATTACGCCCCAGTATGAGCGGTTGTCGCCTGCCCTAAGCAACCTTCCATCGGACGCGTACCAAAGATGCCCGTTACAGGGGGTAGAGTGCGTGTGGAAGTCTGGCATCGTGCCCTCATTGTCATCCAGGTACATCACAATGGCAAGGCCGATACTCTTGAGATGGGACTTGCACACCTGTTCACGCGCCTGCTCTCTTACTCTCTGCAGAGCCGGCATAAGTATCGCCAATAGCAGAGCGATAATAGCAATAACCACCAGAAGCTCGATTAACGTAAAGGCTCTTCTTTTGTACATCTGTAATCCCTTCCTGCAATGTTTGGCAATCTGACCCCCCGATCAAGGCCGATTTGCGACTACGGTTCGAGGGTATTTCGAATACCCAGCTTTCACAACACACTCCGCACTTATAACACATCTGCAGCCGTAGCCCAAGCAAAAAACATGCTTTTTCAAGCGGTCGTCTGCAATTGTCCGAAAATAGCAATAGCGAATCATTCGAGGTGAGCGATGTTTGAGCGTTTCACAGACCATGCACGCAGGGTCATGGCCACGGCCAACAAGCAGGCACAAGAGTTAGGCCACTATCGCATCGGAACCGAACATGTCTTCCTGGGATTGCTGAAGCAGGATGCCGGCACAGGTTGGAAGATACTCAAGGACCGCGGCGTAGACATAGACAAGATGTTGGGTGAGATCGAGCAATTCCTCAAGTTAAAAGCAAAGCCGGAACCTGCTGCCGACAGCAGAATTCCTGGCACACCGTCTGCCGTAAAGGTCGTTCAGTATGCATTGGAAGAGGCCCGGGCGCTGAAACACAATCATATAGGAACCGAACATCTCCTGCTCGGCCTGCTGCGGGAAACCGACGGCGTAGCCGCCCAGGCCCTCGCGAATATGGGCATCAAGCTTGAGGAGGTGCGAGAAAGCTTGTCGTAGCGCACACCGATCCCGGCCCAAGGTCCCGGTGAGAGTTCGTGGCAATAATCGCCGGTACCGGCTACAGGCAAGTGAAATCACTGATCTTGTATGGCGAAGCTGGCGCCGTCGTCGGTCGATGGGATATAAGCTCCTATCGGGCACAGTACCTTGCTGTCCTGATCGCAGCGGACAATGGTCTTCCAGAGCGAATCGAGGCTCTCTTTTTCGTGGTCGCTTTCCGGAATCATTTTGATCCGTGTCGGGCTTTCAATTGAAATCTTCATATCAATGTTCCTTTCGACTCGCGGTTGTTAATCCTGACTCTTTCGTAGCTACGCTGGCTTCGGACAAGTGGTTCACTTCCACCACGCCACTTGCCTCCAACCTCGGGGCGGCCAGCAGCGGAAAGTCCAATGCTGCGCCGCAATTTTCAAAGCTGCTCTCGGCCTCCTTCAATGCAATATCCGGCCGGTTTCTTATCGAACTGAGATGGCCGAGCATGACCCCCTGCGGCGGTCTTCTGCTGTGCTTTCGAGCAGTGCACAGCAATCTGGCAGTCTTGGGATTGGGCATGTGAAACCTGCTGTTGGGATTGAAATGCCGGGCGAGTAAATCCAGGTCGTGATTGCTTTCAACGAAGATGAAATCCGAATCAACGAAATGCTCCAGCAAACCGTCCCATTCGTTGAAATCCGTTGCTATCACCATTTTGCTGCTGCCGTACTTGATTACGAATCCGTAGGTCGGATACCGCGGATTGTGCGATACTTCGAATGCCTGAAAGTTCAGCTCGCCTATCTTGAAGCCGCTGTCGGCGAAGGGCCTTAGTCTGAGTGAGTTGAAACCGCGTCCGTTGAAGTGCTTGTCCTTGAGTTGCGACAGGCAACTCTCATGGACCCTCACCTTGACGCCGAGGCTGTCAAGGACTCTCAGAGAATAGTAGCCTATGTGGTCCGTGTGCATGTGAGAGACAACTGCCCCGTCAATGTCAAGTCGATCGCCCAGGTTCTTTGTGAGCACTTCTCTGGTTTTTTTCATGGAACCGAGACCACAGTCGATCAGCACCCTGGTGCGGTCGGTCCAGACAAGCAGGCAATTGCCGCTGCTACTGCTGCGCAGGCTCTTGAAGTGTAGAGGCATAGTTGTTCGGGATCTTTTTCGGTTGATTCTACAGAGATTTTCCTGTCCCTGCAATACAATCGTGCCGGCGAAAAATGTTGTCAGTCTTCGGCCATCAGAATCGAATAGACGCCTAGCTTTGGGATTATCCACTCGCCGCGCGCTGGGCCTCTTCTGATCCGGTCATAGCCCGGGGTCAGCGCTAGAAGGCGAAGTCTTCCCTCACCTTCGTAACGCAAACGCACATTTTCCAACGCGTGCTTACGATAGTTGAGCAGGTGCACCACGAAACTGCCATCGTCCGATTGGGTGACGGTGAACAGGACGTAGGGACAGTCGAGGACCTCGAACGACGGCGTCGTGTTCTTGCCGATGAAATCGAGAAGAGCCGCCTCGTTGCGGGCCGTCTTCCAAGGACCGTCTGCTAGCATCGGATTCTTCTGCCGTGGCTGGCCCCATCGATCCATCGCGCCGGTCCGGCCGTAGATTATCACTTGACCGTCGTTGCAAGCGTGGCGTATGAGCACGTCAAGAGCCCGGTCCGAAATGAGCTTTGCGTCATAAACAACAACACATTGGTAGCGACGCAGGTTTTTCATGGAAATGCGATCTTCGAATAGCACATCAAACTGCACATTATCCCGCGCGAGATCTGTCAGAAATCCCTCTCTGGGACGCTCGCCGCCAAAGACCGGCAGGCGGTCGTCGGTAACAAAAGCCACGTCCGCCTTGTAGCTGGCGCTTACGAAATGCCGCTCGTGTTCGCTCACAAACCGATGAGCCTTATTCGCAGCCTCAACAATCTTCATCACCTCGGGCTTTCGCTCGTACAGATGCAGCAGAGGCAGTCCCTCCTGGAACCCCTGCAATGAGGCCAGTGCCGCGTTGCATTCGCCGACAGCGAGCTGGAATCCCAGCGGTGGATAATGATTGAGAAATCGGTGGCCGTTGCGGCGGCCTCCGAATTCCACGATCACCGGCTTCCAGCCTTCGTCGAGCCCCTTGAGCAGGCGCAGTCGACCCAGATTGGTGACCATCCTTTCTGCATCGAAGGGCTCTGCGTCGATGTCGACGAGCTCATCTTCCCAGACTGGCGTCAAGGCATCCGTCGACCCGATCTCGTGGTCCTGCTCAAAACTATAATAGCCTGGCTCGTGACCGTCTTCGGTTGAGATTACGTTGCAAGCGCGGCTCATCGTGTACTTGGGACGGTTCGAGTTGACCATGATCACCATTTCAGGCTTTCGCCTCCGCGCGTAATCGAGCATCTCCAGACACAGGCGTTTCATCACTTCCATTTGGAAGATGAACCGCGCCTCGCGTGTATCGACAAACTCGTTTTTGGCGAGAAACTCGGCGAACATTGCCTCCGATCTCTTTCCTCGTATCACCCACCACGTATTGTCGTATTCTATCGCATCGAACCCGGTGTCGATAACCGCATCGATGCGTCTTTTCATATACTCTTTCCATTCGGGATTCGTAATGTCTGCCCGGACACGCGTTATCCGGCCGATCCTCGCATATGATGCCGACCCGTAGGGAACGGGCTCGTCGTTTTCGTCGAGGAGCTGCCAGCTCTTGGAGCGAGGTTCTCGCACGAACATGTCGTCGACGAACATATTGGTCGAGGAAAGGTACGCGGCCACCTTGATACCGCGCGCGTGACAGGCCTTCACGTAGTCGCCAAGCAGGTCCCATTGGTGACGTTCCTTCTCGATCGAATACCCCACGTTAAACGTGAGCCAGATAAAGTTGAAGCCCATCGTTTCAACAAGCTCGACGGTTTCGGGGTCATACCACCGGCTCGTTGCATCGATCACATTGGGCCAGGGAGCGTTGAAATAGGGCCAGCCCGAGAGCATCCCCTTGCACACCTCGAGCGGACCGCCGTCCCATCGCGAAAAGTTGAGCTTCTGGTTTAACATCCACCCCGGCGCCGAGGCCTTTTCGGGTTTCGGATACTCAGGCCCGGGCCACCAGAAATCGCCGGCCGGAGCCGGCGCTGCAAAAACCAGAATCAGAACTACGAGAAACCGGCATCTCATGACAAGGACTCCTTATCTGAATATTAGCAGTCCCATGATGCCAGAGTCTCTGCCGATAGGCAAGTGTTTCAGGTATGTGTGCTTGGGCAAGACCGGGCGAATAGCCGATGGGCCTTGAGGTGAGTGTCTGCCGATCCGCTCGGTAGCTGCTCGGCGTCCGTGCCTTTTTCTACTGTTCCTGATTGAAAATTCGCGTTCTTGCGC
>Ga0209536_100003976_pt1 | contig 23519 bp, 24 predicted proteins | sample DeeMarSeWOR28_12_FD_187461 | JGI IMG/M metagenome (GOLD analysis project Ga0209536, IMG submission 187461) | Marine sediment microbial communities from White Oak River estuary, North Carolina - WOR-2-8_12 (SPAdes) (version 2) | ecosystem: Environmental > Aquatic > Marine > Intertidal zone >...
AGATGGCTGAAGATAATCAGGACAAACATGTGGCTTTCTTAGGGATCGGATTTGAGACCACCGCTCCCACTGTGGCAGCAGCCATCAGGACAGCCCACGAAAGGAAGATATTTAATTTCTCGGTCCTCTCGGCCCACAAATTACTTCCCCCTGCGATGGACGCCCTCCTCTCAGGGGGAGACCTTGGCGTTGACGGCTTCATCTGTCCAGGGCATGTGAGTACCATCATTGGCACATCTGCTTATGAATCTGTTGTTGAAAGATATGGGGTGCCATGTGTCGTGGTGGGCTTTGAACCCATTGATATCCTGCAAGGGATTTTGATGCTGGTGGATCAGGTGGAGAAGGGCCAAGCAGAGGCCCAAATCCAGTATTCCAGAGTTGTTTCCCCTGAGGGAAATCCTGGGGCACTAAAGATCATGAACGCGGTTTTTGAACCGTGCGATTCTTCCTGGCGAGGTCTGGGCATGATCCCGGAAAGCGGGCTCAGGATAAGGCAACAATTCCTAACACATGATGCTGGGCAACGTTACGATCTTAGTGTGCCGCCCGCAAAAGAACCTCCTGGGTGTCGCTGTGCTGAGGTCTTAAGGGGGGCCATAAGGCCGTTTGAATGTCGGCTCTTCCGCAAAGGCTGTTCTCCCCGTAATCCGATAGGGGCCTGCATGGTCTCCAGCGAGGGAACCTGCGCCGCATATTATAAGTACCATGAGTAGTGCCATGGGTAGCTGCCTAATTTAGGAGTAAACATTTCTCCTTTAGCGTCATTGCGACCCCCGCGGAAGCGGGGCGAAGCAATCCCATTTTACTGAAAAAGAATGCCTTCGACATGTTAGGACGAGATTGCTTCGTCGTCCCCTGACTCTATCAAGGGACTCCTCGCAATGACTAATGACAAGTGACGAGTGACCCCAGTGAAATAGGCGCCAAAGGCGCATTTCACGGGGCAAATGACCAATGATAGATTGTCAATGCTAAATGATAAACCATGTTTGAATCCCTGAAAATATCTGATCTCCCCCACCAAAACCTGGGAGTGCTCAGGAAACCATCCAGTACGAGACCCACGCTGTGGCTTGTGGAGGAAAATGGCGTGCGGGCTGTCGTCAAAGACTACAGCTCAAACCGATTCCTGTATAGAAATACGATTGGCCGCTTTCTGCTTTGGAGGGAACGCAAGGCATATATAAGATTGAAAGGCCTAAAAGGCATTCCCACCTGTTATCGAGTAATTGATGGACTTGCTCTCGTCATAGAAGAAATATCTGGAAGAAATATAGAAGGTTTGGAAAATGAAGGGGGGCTCTCTGAGGAATTCTTCAGCCAATTGCAGGAGCTGGTGGAAAATGTTCACAGCCGGGGTTTAGCCCACTGCGATCTGAAACGGGCACCCAATACCCTGTTAGGGCACGACGGTCGGCCTTATCTCGTGGACTGGTCCGCATCCATATCTGAAAGGGAGTTCAGGTTTTTCCCTCTCAATCTCATTTATCAGAGATTTCTCCAGGACGATCTGAACGCAATTACTAAAATGAAACTCAGGCACTGCCCCCAGAGTGTGGGCCCTGAGGAGGCGAGGCGGTACTTTCACCGAAGCAATACTGAAGAGACGATCAGGTCCGTAAGGGACAAACTCCGGAACTGGCTTCAAAGGATCGCTTAGCGCTCCTCGCCCTGATGTTGAGGCGCAAGAGAGACCATTATCTTCCGCGCAATTCCCCTACCCATTGCCAGCCGCGTAGGCCCGTGTCCCACAATGAGTCTGCCAAGGCCGTTATTGTTGATGATCTCCAAATGATCTCCCCGCCTCAGGCCCATTGAGGCCAGCCTTGATCGGGCATGCCTGCCTCCCATGATATCCTTGATAACCACATCTTCCCCCGACTTTGCCATGGCCAGCGGCATCAACAGGCTTCTTTGAGAGAGGCATCTCGAACAAATGCCGTAAATCTCCATTTTGTGCTGGAGCATATGAAAGCCTTGAGTGGTTGCAACCTTCACCTGCAATCTTTCCATATCCTCATTCCTGAATTCCTCTATTCTACCGCACTTGGTGCAAATGAGATGGTCATGGTGCTTACCCAGATGGCGGTGCTCATAGCGAGGGGGTTGGCCCTCAAACTGCCCCTTCTGTGCAAAGCCGTGCTCGACCCAACGGTTCATGCACTGCCTCACGAATTCAGGATCGTAATCGTACCCTCTATCTTGCAGAAGGTGCATCATTTCCTCAAGGGTCACGTGCTCCTCTGTATTCAAAAAAACCTCAATAATATTGAGCCTTTCCTCGACCTTCCCAATCTCATCGTCTTCAATCAGCGCTCGAAAATTCGCCTTTTCATAGTAATTGTCGTTTATCATGAACCAACTCCACCAGCATTATTCGTATTCACATACAGAATGTTTCTAGGTGCTTATCCAGTATCTAGAATCCCCGCCTGCCTCGCCTGCGCGAGAGCAATGGCGGGCAGGCACTATCCACTATCACAAAATACTCGACGCAATACTTTTTCACTTATGAGAGCCCTCAATGTCATAGTCTGAAGCGATGCTTCAACCGACGCGGACGGGCCTTCCTACCCTCCATGCTGGCTGCCTAAGGTTTTTATTTCGCTTTCAGTGACCTCTCCTACACGTGGAGCAATATCCGACCACGTCAAGCCGATGATCTACAACCAGAAAATTATGCTTTTGAGCTAGACGTTTTTCTATCACCTGTAATTCTTCTTCAACGAATTCAACGACTTTGCCGCACTTGATGCAACGGAGATGACAATGATGGCTCTCACCGTACATAGGCTCATAATGCATGTGGCCATCTTCGTGCCAGACTTCTTTTATGAGACCGCATTCCATTATGAGTGGTATATTCCGATAGATTGAGGCCTTTGACACCCGACTGCCCTTGCTGCGCAATCTGAGATAGAGTTCATCCACATCAAAATGGTCATCGGTGGCGAATATCTCTCCGACTATCTCTTCCCTCTCCGGGGTATTTCGCAAGCCCTTCCTTCGAATGAAGGACCTAAATAGATCAATCTCCTCTCCCATCACCATCCCCTATTGCAATTTAGTATCAACAATAATAGTGGCGAGCGTGTATGTCAATAACTATTTTGGCCAGCTTTCAGCAGTCAGCGATAGGAATTTATCACCCCAGTTGAATAGGCTCCGCATTCAACGGGGTAGGCAAAAAGGGGAAAATTGGGAAAACACGAAAAAGAAAGACCTCACCATCCGCTTGTCTAGGAAACACCAGAAGACAGAATATCTAATCACGAAAGCACGAAAACGCGAAAACACGAAAAATGTTTTTTGGACGCAGACCCGCCCGCCTCGCCTGAGCGGACTCATGCTCGCGATGGCGGGCAGGCTACGCAGATTTCTCAGATATTCGAGAAACTGGCTTGGTTGGATCGCTTGAAAAAATGGGAACCCGTGAGGAACAAAAATGAGCAAGCTCATTTTTGTTCTTGAGGGCTTCCCATTGCTCCCAAGGCGCAGCCTTGGGAACCCCGCGTAGCGGAGTTTCCAGCGATCCTCCCAGTCGATCATTCTTATCCTGTAAATCCTGTCTAAAATTCTTGTCCTTTGGGTCTGTGTACGTCTGTGGCTAATTGCTCCTAGAGAGTTAACCGTGTAATCTGTGTGTCCTGCGAAGCAGGACCCGCGTCCAAATTTTCTTCTCAGTGTACTCTGTGCCTCTGTGGTGAGTTTGGCTATTCCGTAGTCTCCGGAAGTTTTTAGGGGGAAAGGGGCCAGAGGTGTGGCAGGACCAACAAAATGACCGCAAAGACCACCAGAGTGAGTGGGACACCTACCTTCAGGTAATCCACAAAGCGGTATCCGCCCGGGCCCATAACCAGAATGTTGGCGGGATGGGATATGGGGGTCATAAAGCTGGCCGAGGCCGCCATTGCGATCCCCATCATCAGGGCGTGAGGCGACATTCCCATGTTGCTAGAGGTGCTGAGCACGATGGGCGCCATGAGCACAACAAGGGCTGCCGTGGGGATAAAACAGGTGGCAAGGAAGGTGAGTCCGACTAACCCTCCCATGATTGCAACCGGTCCAAAGGGCCCAACCATTGAAACAACCCCTTCTGCGAGCAGCTTCGCTGCTCCTGTCTTGTGTAGTGCAATGCCCAATGGCAACATACCCGCAATGAGAAAAACAGCCTTCCATTCAATGAACCGGTAGGCCTCCTCCATGTTGAGGCACCGGGTAAGCACCATCAAAGCGGCCCCCACAACGGCGGCAATGTAGATAGGCACCCACCCCAGAAAAACTGGGAAGAGCACACACCCCATGATCGCTGATGCCACTTTCGCTCTCTCAAGGCGGGGGGCTTCCTGGGCCTCCTGGGTCAGCACAAGAAAGTCGGGCTCGCGTCCCAGCATGCGTAACCTGTCTCGAGGCCCATATAGCAGCATGGCATCCCCAAAACGCAGGGCCATATCCCGAAGGTTAGATCGATAGGCACGCCCCTCCCGCCAGATAGCGAGCACATTCAGGCCGTATTTTTCCCTGAAGTGAAGCTGTCGCAAAGTCTTGCCCGCCAGGGTTGTGCGCGGTGAAAGGACCGCCTCCACAAGACCGATTCGTGCTGACTCCAACTCGCTCATATCCGGCAGGGCTTCTTGTTCGATCTCCAGACCCTCAAGCCCTCTCAAAATGGATAGATCTTCCCGTTTCCCAAGCATGATGAGGCGGTCTCCCCCCTTTAGATGCTCCCCTGGTTCTGGCACGGGGAGTGTCAGGTCATCCCGGATAATACAAAGTACTCGCATGCCCAGGGCATCACCGAGGCGGCTCTCCTTCAGTGTTTTGTCTGTCAGTGTGGATGATTCCGGCACCCTCATCATCAGAAGCCGTTCTTGCAGCTTGTATACATTGACAAGTTGGGAAATGGACACCGATTCCAAATCTTGGAAGTCTGAGACCTTTTTCAGAGCATCAAGCGTTTTGGCAGGACCTTGAACCAACAATCTATCACCCGCCTGAAGGACAATATACTGGAGGTTTGTTCGTCTAGGTCTCCCCTCGCGAAGGACAGCCAATACGTTCACGCCATAGCGATTTCGAAAACCGATTTCGTTAAGTGTCTTGCCCACAAGACTCGAAGTATCAGCCAACCACATCTCAATCATGTGGACATCTGTTAATAAGAGCTGTTCCAAATCAATGGGATCCTTTTCGACAACCAGTTCATGCCAGCTATTGAGCTCGTTCATCCGTTCAAGTCTTCCCTCCACAATCAAACGATCTCCAGCTAGGATGACCCCTGAAGGGTCCGGAGCCAGCTCTGTCCGCCCATCTCGAATAATTCCGAGCACGTGCACCCCCAGGACGGACCCTAGCCTGCTCTCCACCAGGGTCTTGTTTGCCAGCACCGAGTCCGATGGAACACGGAGTAGAAACATTCTCTCCTGTAGCTCATACTGGTCCCTCAGGTCTTGATGACCAGCCGTGGAGGATTCCTTTGCCACATCTCGGTCTGGCAATAAGCGGCGGCCAATCAAGGCGACGAAAGCAATACCCGCCACCATAATGGTCACCCCTATTGGGGTGTAATCGAAAAGCCTGAAATGTGTCAGGCCATTGTCGCGCAGTGCATTGCTCACCAGGATGTTGGGAGGTGTCCCTATCAGAGTTGTGAGCCCGCCCAGCAAAGAGCCATAGGCCAGGGGCATCAGCAACCTGGAGGGCGGTAGGCCCGTTTGGCGCGAGATGTCCATGACCACGGGCAACATGAGTGCAGCCACAGCCGTGTTGTTCATAAGGGCGGACATGACACCAGCGCTCAGCATGATGACAGTTACGATCAGCACCTCTCGACGGCCTGCCATCCGCAAGACATAGCGTCCAATGATATTTCCCACGCCGGTTCTGGTGAGGCCTCCACTAAGGATAAAGACCGCCCATACGGTCACCACCGCCGGGTTGCTAAAACCTGACAGGGCCTCATTTGGACTGACCAATCCTGTGAGTGCAAGACATCCCAGCACCAACAGCGCCACCACCTCCATGGATATCCACTCGGAGACCAGGAAGACGATGGCTGCTCCCAAAATAAACAGCACAAGGGCAATTTGCATTGTCATAGAATAGTAGAGTTCTCTCTCAAGTGGCCACGGGCCAGTAATTTTTTATACTGGAATAAAAGCCATTTTCAAGTGTTTGTCAAGGCGTTCACCTGAGGGCGAAGCTTAGAATTAAACAAGGCGGGTATTTAACCCGCCTTGTCACATCTCAAAACCTCTTTGGTGTTTAGGTCGTCTTGATTTCGATCTTCTTGACCGACTGCTCTTTTGTTTTGGGAAGACTGAGTTTTAAGACGCCGTCCTTGTAGCTGGCCTTCACTTTATTCGCATCCACATCCGCCGGAAGTTCAAACGACCTGGAGAAAGCGCCATAACTTCTCTCCACTTTGTGGTAATTCTCCTCCTTCTCCTCTTGTTCAGTCTTTTTCTCTCCCTTGAGAGTGAGCACACGACCGTTCAGTAAGATGTCGATGTCCTTCGCCTCCATGCCGGGTATTTCTGCCTTTACGACGATTTGCTTGGGAGTCTCGGACACGTCTACTGCGGGCATCCACTCACTCTTTCGAATGCTCAGATCAAAAGGCCGCCAGTCAAAGAAACGGTCAAACAGTCCGTCCATTTCACTCCTGAATCGGTCCAGTTGTCTCCGCTCACGCGACGGTATTAAATCCAACATAAAACCTCACCTCCTAAATGAATGCTTGTTTCTTCAATAGAGGACATCGTGTTAAAATACCTCCAACCTGACATTTAGATCAGCATGTGCCGTGCCAAAATATTAAGCTATTGATATTTAATGACTTTTTGGCTTCTTCCACATTCGCTGGGGAACTATCAATTCCGATAGTCCTGAGAAAGTATTCTCTTCTTGAGACTTACGTGGACTTGCTTCGATTTAAAGAACTGAATTCATTGGATTATCTGAAAAAGAACCGCCAGTTCCGCTCTCTTCAAGATAGGAACTTGCGCTTCCTGTTTCGTAAATCGGCTTGTCACTATACCCGAACCTGAGCGACAAAGGCTTGGCCCATTTCTGAATTCTTCGAGGAGTTTCGGTTTTCTCGATTGGGGTATCTGTCATTTGCCGCGATAAAAAGGGGATGCCAATTTGCCAAGCACCCCCTTTCCTGATAACTCAAATTCCTTGTGACCAAACTTTTTAGGCTATTCCAGCACCCGGAAGGCAGGGACAGTGATATACTTTTTACCTTTCCGCTCTTTGACGGTGCCTGTTGCTTCAACGTTCTTGTCGAGCAAGTTCACCAATTCCCGACCTCTTGCCTTATTGAGCACTTCATATTCGCCCTGCTTATCCGTTCTTATGTGCAGAGTAATAAATTTGGTCTCTTCATCCACGTCGCCCTTTATGACCTCCCGGTAATGACCATTTCTTGTGCCTTTGTCTTTTTCTCAGCGGCCAGGCCGGGAAGCGCATAGGCCAAGAAAGCAAGGGAAACAACCACTACACCTATCAGCAAAATCTTCTTTTTTCTTTCCATTGTCACGACCTCCATCTTAGATTAAAAGAGAACCACCATTTACTTCGCCAACTTCAAATCAAAGATTGCGCCATTTTATAACTTGCTGATATGCTTTAGTTTTTGCCATGACGTACAGCTATGTTCCGGAACCAGCAGTTCCGAAAATTGCTTGATCTCAGGGGGCCTCACCTATCCCTGTACCCCTTTTCATGGAAATACAATCACTTAACGCTTGACAGAAAAGAGAACTGTGAATTCCGCGTACTGATCTTTTAGAGACAAAATATTCGCTTAATCACTCTCAAGTGGGTTCTCAATTAGGTTTTCGATCCGAATCCTGAATTCGAACTTAAATTAGTAAAGCTCTCTTATTTTTATTGCCGGAATCATGAGTTCTTTTTATTATTGGGGCCCGCAAGAAAACCAACTTTGCGGAGGTTAAGATGAAATCCATTCTTGTTGTATCCGGAAACGAAGAGGTTTTCCGCGAGATTCGATCCAGTTTTCATTCAGAGTACAGACTTGAAAGCGCATCGAGCTGTCAGTCCGCCTTGGATATACTCCGCAAAAAGCGTTACGATTCTATTTTTTTTGACATCGGACTCCTGAAAGAGACCGTGGAAGGTGACCAATATAGCGCTGCCCTTGAGCCGTTTTGGCATATGTACCCAACTACAAAGATCATCATTATGACTCCCAAAGAGATGATTAGAGGCGCTGTGAGGGCAGTAAAGGCAGGTGCAAGTGACTATCTGACTTACCCTATCGTTGCAGAAGAGGTGAAACTCATAACCGACACGATCATGGAGTCTACGATTGTTCAGTCGGAACTTGAGTATTTGCGAGATCAATTCTGGGAACCAGAGACTTTAAAGATCGTCCAGACGAAGAATTCCCAGATGCAAAAGGTATATGATAAAATCCGGTCCGTTGCGCCGACCAAAAGCACAGTTCTGCTGATGGGCGAAACGGGAACAGGTAAGGGCGTACTTGGCAATCTCATTCATCAGCATAGCAACCGACGCAATGTCCAGTTTATTAGCGTGCACTGTGGGGCCATCCCGGATACGTTGCTGGAAAGCGAGCTTTTTGGACATGAAAAAGGCGCATTCACAGGGGCTGTTAAGCGCAAGCTTGGGAAGTTTGAGATTGCCAGTGGGGGAACCATTTTCCTAGATGAAGTTGGAACCATTACCCCGTCCGCACAGATTAAACTATTACAAGTATTGCAGGATGGCACTTTTCAACGCGTCGGAGGAGAAGAAAGTCTTGATGCAAATGTTAGGGTGGTCGCAGCCACAAATGTGGATCTAAAGGAGATGTGTGAGCGGGGGAAATTCAGGAAGGACCTCTATTACCGATTAAATGTGTTTCCCATTGAAATTCCTCCGTTGAGGGAGCGGCCAGAGGATATCCCTCACCTTGTGGAAGGATTTCTGAAAAGGCTCAATATGTTTAACACGAAGGAGATCTACCACATTGATCCTGTAATATTAGAGGGATTCAAGCATTACTCGTGGCCTGGAAATATCCGGGAATTGGAAAACCTTATTGAGAGGGCTTACATTTTGGAGAGTTCCCCTATGCTGACACCGGAGAGTTTTCCAGTTGAACTGTTTGAATCTGGAGTTTCTCTTGCAACTCTGTCGGTAGATGCTTCTTGTACCCTGGCAGAGGTAAGACGCAGGGGTATGGAAAATATAGAGAAGAACTACCTCAAAGAGGTACTGACAAGGTATAGAGGTAAAATTAGAGAATCGGCAGCGGCTGCCGGGATCACCACCCGCCAACTCCACAAACTCATGGCTAAACATGGAATCCGCAAAGAAAAATTCAAGTAACCCCGCCTGACAAGATTATGGTCTTGAACGTCTATGACAATCGTTCAAACCAATAATTCCATCCCTTCTCGCGCAGCAAAACAATCCACCGTGCTATTTGCCTCGAGTATTCTTTCTTGACAAAGGCTTACGTACATATCTATTTGCTCGTCCGTGTGGTCGGGATCATGATGGAATATGCCGAACCTCCCGACCCCTGCTTTAACACTAAAATCCGTTGCCGAGTTAAAAGTCGAGTGACCCCAACCTCTGGTCAACTGGTATTCGTCATCCGTAAATTGTGCGTCATGCAACAGGAGATCAGCACCTTTGCAAAAATTAATATAGCCGCCTATGTCTAATCTCTTCTCGTGTAAGAAATCCAGCTCATGATCAGTAAAAAACACGAAAGACTTCCCTTCTTCAATAATTTTGAGCCCGTATGATCCATTTGGATGATTTAGTCTTATAGGAACCACTTCGGCTGAACCGATGATCCTCTTCTGTGGATCACCCTCTGTGAAGTCGAACTCAGCCTTCATGGCATCGAACCGGACAGGGAAATATGGCGCCTCCATTTGATGTCTCAAGTAGTTTCGCAAAGACCTCTTGGCGCGAGGACCTCCCCTCACATGGATCTTGTAGCCCTCCAGATATGCGGGTCTAAAAAAAGGAAAACCTATGAGGTGATCCCAGTGGGCATGCGTAAGAAACAGATATATTTCAATGACCTCTCCTTCTTTCGTCAGTTCCTTCCCCAACTTCCTGATTCCAGATCCAGAATCAAGAATCAGCACAGAGCCATCTCCGAGCCTGACCTCTATACAAGCGGTATTCCCCCCGTATTTCAGTGTACTTGGGCCTGGAATAGGCAGAGAACCCCTACAACCCCAAATCTTTATTTTCATGGGAGTACTCTTCTCCTTTCGAATAGCCTCTTTAAAGAAGTCCCGAGGTGGTCAGCCAAGACAAAATTCCTATGGCCTCAAATATGCCACTTTTTTCTGCGAAATGAAAATTTTTAGTTTTCATCATTGCTCAATTATGGGTACTGGAACTAGTATTCTGAAGGTCTGTTTAGAACCTCTTCCAACGGGGACAGGTTCTATTCCTTCCCAAGACCAAAAAATAATATCAAGATATTATCGTTTTGGCATATCTGTTGCTTTTTGCTTACAGAAGCGAAATGAAAGCGTGAGTCTCAAAATAGCATGAATGGAAGATATCAAATTGTCCCCAAAATAATTTTTCCCCTTGTCTTTTTGCTCTGTTTCTCTGCCTCAGGCGTCAATACAGGGTGTTCGAAACTTTCTGCGGGGAACAGAGAAGCGGTTGGCAAGAAATGGATCTGCGATAGGGGCGCTGACGATGCCATGAGTAGGTACGATTACGAGGCAGGCATTTCTCTTCATGAGCGGCTCTTGGAGAAGCAACCGGAAAATGCACTCGCCCTCTATCATCTAGGATATGCATATGGCCGAACAGAGGATCATCTTAAAGAGGCTTTCTACTATGAAAAGGCTGTTGCCCTGGGTTTCACAAGCGACCAAATCTACTTTAATTTGGGCATGGCGTACGGGGAGCTGAATCACATGGAGAAGTCCATTGCTGCCTTCAAAAAGGCCTTGGAAATAAATCCCGATAGCGCCGATTACCACTTCGAGCTTGCTATGGCCTATCTGGTAGTCATGGACAAGAAACCGGCAGAAGAAGAGTTCTTGAAGGTTATAAGAATTGATCAGGGGAACGTGGAAGCACGACTATTACTCAGCAGCCTTTACATTGAAAGTGGCGAACTGCAAAAGGCAGCCCAACAGATCCGAGAAATCCTGAAAATAGACCCAGCCAACGAAGAGGCGCAGAAGATCCTCGAAAGAATCCAAGAAAAGTGAAACTCCCCGCACTAGCTCGCGGGGCACCCCCCTCCGACCGTTCCACCGGGGGGCTGGGGGCTTCTTTTCAATGAGATCAGTTGGGACAGAGACATTCCGACGTGTCTTTCACCTCCAAACGCTTTCTTCCCTATCCAGCCTGAAAAAATCTCTTACTTTTGCTGCAATTTGTTTCTCCGTCATTTTATCCGCAGGATCAACGGACACAATTCTGGACCCGAGCTCCTTCGACCTTTTCATTTCCTTTTCCAACTCAATCTTCGCTTCACCAGGACCAAAGATCAGAATTTGTTTGGAATCACCAAGAGCTCCGATTATTTTCTCGTAGTATCTGCGTAATTGATGCTTGTGGCGTTCCTCCTTCTTTCTTTCAGAAGCCACGTCTTGGGGACCATAGGGCGTGCGTGAACGGGATCCGCCAGAGAGTCTAACACGCCCCTCCACATTCGATTCGATAGATGTAGTAGTTTCTTTGTCCGCGACGATGAACACCAAAACCGCTTTCTCATGATCAATCCATATGCCAACGCACTTTTTCATCTCGTCCCCCTGCTGGTTTGTGGATAAGATCTAAGCTAAACTCTTGCCGCCAAATAGCCTATTGAGCATTTGATTTAGCAACGAGCGTGCCAGTTTGTTTAATGCAAGGATATTCTTTGACTTCTGCCATCCCTGTTAAACAAAAATCGGAACCATGAATTCCGGGGTTCATTGCTGAGCCTCCCATTGAGAGAAGGCGGGTAAGATTGAAGAACTAAAATCTATTGAAATTCCAAAGAGATGCAATAGTAGGAACTCTCGGTTCGGTTTTGTTGCATACTGGAACCAAAACTTCTCATTTGGATTTTCAAGGCTATTTCAAGAGATTAGAGTCTCCTTTTTGGATTTCCACAAACGAAATCCCTCCCCAATTTAAAGGGAATCGGCACGGAAAATTCTGATTCCGTTGCTCACCAAAACAAAAACTCCGGTAATATCGTAGGCTTATCATTTTGGCACATCTATTGCTATTTCTTATGTGACCCAAACGTGAGACCCTTCCTGAACTTGACACCAAATCCTCTCGAGGGAATGGACGTTATAAGCAATAAGGAGGTCCGGTGATGAAAGTATTAGCTCAGAAAAGAGGAACTTTTGGTTTAGATTCCTCTGACACAAGCCTCGTCAGGACGACTCTATATGACCTCATTGAAGCGATGGCTGACGAATCCGAACCGACTGATGAGGGTTTGATTGTTGCCGCCGTCTTAGATCTTACCGAATCTGGCAAAATAAAATGGACGCGGCCACGTCGAGCAACCAAGCTCTTGCATTAATGTTGGGCTAGGCTTGGGTAGCAAGACACCGACTAAGGAAACGAAGCAGAAACCCCAGCTTTGACCTCCTAGCGAATAAGGAAGAGAGGAGAATGAGATGCTCAGTGCAAAAGACACACTGATAACGATCCGTGGTCTTATCATTCCAGTGAATTGGGATGAGAGCGGCAAAGTAACTGCAGTGGCTACCTCCACCTTTGATGAGGAGGAGTATCTGCTGGATTACAATGAAAAAGTAGATAGACTCTTCTCTCTTGTCCGCAAAGAAGTGGAAGTTACAGGATACGTAAGAAAAGAGAAGGGGAAGAAAATCATGAAAGTGCAAAAATTCCATCTGAAAAGGACCTGAGAAACGGCACCCACGACACCCCATACCATAGCTTTACCCCCGCAAGAATCCGTGTCTGGCAATCGTATAATAGGGTATGACCTTGCCAGGGCTCTAACCCTTCTCGGCATGGTGCTCATAAATTTTTGGGTAATGATGGAAAATACTGTCTCCGATCCTCAATGGCTTGTTTCCACATTGGATCTCATTCAAGGACGGGCAGCGGCAACATTTGTTGTCCTCGCTGGAGTCGGCCTTTCCCTGATGTCAAGGAGTGCATTGCTAAACAATGACGCTGCCCGTATGAGAGAAAACCGGCATCTCATGCTTAAACGTGCGCTCTTTCTTTTTATGCTGGGGATGTTGAACGGTCTGATTTGGAGAGCAGACATTCTGCACGTCTATGGAATTTATTTTGTGATCGGAATATGTCTCTTGACCGTTCCCAGTCGGCGACTGTTGCTGCTTTCTGTTGTTCCTGTGGCCATTTCTTCACTTTTCATGTTGGCGGTTGATTTTGACAGGGGACTTGCATTTAAAACAGACACCTATTCAGCCTTCTGGAAATCTGCGGCTATGGCCTGGGATATCTTTTTCGATGGACTCTACCCTGTGTTTCCCTGGGCCGCTTTCCTGATCCTGGGGATGTGGCTCGGTCGAAAAAGGCTGTCTGACCCTGTCTTGAGGAAGAAAATTCTATTTATAGGGGTCGGGGCAGTTGCTTTCGCTGAATGCATCTCACACACGGTTTTTCACCTTTCTACCTCCGGCTCGAGTGTCTTTGACCCTGATGTTTTACTCATGTGGTTCGCCATAGAGCCTTGGGATCCCATGCCCCTTTTCATGCTTTCAGCGGGTGGAACTGCGCTTATCGTTGTCACCTCCAGCATTTCCATTGCACAGAAGTGGGGTCACAGGCAGTGGATTCTGCCCTTTGTATTTGTTGGCCAACTAAGTCTAACGCTTTACGTAGCGCACATTGTCGTTGGCAGCATTGTTCTGAAGGGGATGAAAGGACTTGATTTAGAGCCTTATCTTTTCCCCATTTGGGGAACAACTTTTTTCTACCTGGTTGCGTTGCTCTTCTCCCATGTTTGGAAAAGGCATTTTGTGACAGGTCCCCTTGAAGGATTGATGCGTCGGTTCTCCACAGGACGCGCAATGGGTAGATAGTCCTGTCTGGTTCCAAGGAAAGCATCGTTTCTCTTACTTGCCCGTTTAGGATGAGAGTCAGGGAACTGTGATTTTTCTCAACTTCGAGGATGAAACAGAAACTAGATAATGGAGAGCCAGAGACTGGAGGTAAAGCAAGAGATGGCAGAGAAAGGTTCTACAATCTTAGTGGCCGTAGATTTTTCCCCTTGTTCATTGTTGGCCTTGAGGAAGGCAAAATCTATCTTGGGGAAAAAGCCAGCCCGAATCGTGGTGCTCCATGTGATTGATAAAGATTTCATCGGAAGATGTGTGCGCCACGGCCTGGGGGCAGAGGAAAAGATCAGCAAAAAACTATTTCTTAGTGCCAAACAGAAACTTGATCATGTCCTTGGGCAGGAAGGACTGGATGTTGAGCACGTTGAAAAGGTGGTTTCCCCGGGAACGCCCTACCTTGAAATAAACAAAAAGGCACTCCAGATCGACGCTGACATGGTTGTCATGGGGTGTAGTGGAAACTCTGGGGATATGGAGAACATCTTTTTCGGCAGCACAACGGAGTGGGTGTTGAGATTTATTAAACGCCCTGTGCTCTGTGTGCCAGATAGCGAAGACAATAAACTAGAGTAAATTTCGGAATTCTGGGTTCCGATATTTGGAGAAAGCAGAACTCAAAGTTCCTCGCCCCATTTTTACGTGTTTTCAATACCTTAAACCTCCGCATAGGTTCTCGCAGCTGACAGCCAGCCCAACCAACCGATCCTACCTGAACTATGAGTTCTTGTAGGACAATGCATACATAAGCATAATGATGACATATCAACAACTTATAGCTATGGCATGTCTATTGCTTCGATTTTGCAATTGAATGGCACATGGCCTCGGCCTTCCACAAGAATCTTTTGGAGAGGAAAGAGTCAAATGCAAATGCATCAAAAGAGAGAAATCACCATTCGCGGCACTGTCTTGCCCGCTGAATGGGACAGACACGGTCATGTCACGAGTATCGGCATAGGGACGGAAGAGGATCAGGAATACATTATTTTTCTCGACAAGATAGGAGAGAAATTATTCAAGTTCGTCGATCGAAAGGTGGAGGCGACAGGTACTGTGAAGCACGTGTATGGCGATTTCGTCCTCACGGTAAACAATTACAAGCTATTAGCAGATGACGATGAGGAAGAATAATTTTGTGCACAACTTCATTTGTTATTATTCGCTAAATAAGCGATGGACTGTTCACATGAGGAGATAAAGACATGAAAAGGGAAGATTCATCAGAAGAGATTACCATAACGGGCTACGTGACTCCAACGGATTGGGATTGGAACGATGATGTGAGCGCTGTCAGCATAGAGACCCATGATGATATATATGCAATCGAACCAAATAGCCTGGGTGAAGAACTCTTCAGTAAATTGGACAGTGAAGTGGAAGTCACAGGATTTCTCGAAAAAGACAGGGATGGAACAGAGAGAATAACTGTGACAAGCTATGAAGTCCTGACCCGAGCCGGCGACAGAGAAGAATTGAATCATGGTTATGAAGATGATGGGGAGGAGATTGAATCCGAACAAAATGAAAGTCCAATGTAGAGGCTTGTTTTTCGACAGTCTCGCAAACACTAGCAAGAAGAAAGGAGGCAGAAAATGAATGACAACGCACCTGATTTTTCTGCTGAGGCTACTGAACAACACCTTCAACTTGCTGAAGGGTTTTATTTTGGGGGAGAGTGGGTTCCCTCAGAGCACGAACCATATATGAATCCCAGGCACCTTGAGTACTTCCGGCGGAAGCTCCTTTCCTGGCGTGAGCAACTTTTGAAAGAGTCAGGTGAAAGCCTCCAACGCCTGAAGGAAGGCAGTATAAGGGAAATTGATGTTCTGGACCAAGGAACTCTCGAGACAAGTAGTAATTTAGAGCTTAGTGCTCGCGATAGGTGCCTGGAACTTATCAACGAAATTGATGAGGCTTTAGAGCGGATCCAGGATGGGTCCTACGGGTACTGCGAGGACACAGGTGAAGAAATTGGCTTGAAGCGCCTTGAGGCCCGCCCCTCTGCCAGGCTCTGTCTTGAAGCCCAGGAATGGCGTGAACGTGGGACAAGGCGAAAGGCACGGTGGAATCTGGCCTGTGCCTGATTATAAAAAAGACAACTAGCACTATGAAAAGAATTCAGAGGAGGTTTCTAGAGATGAACATAAAACCACTGAATGACAGAGTACTCGTTTTGAGGATTGAGGAGGAGCAAAAGACCACGGGTGGGATCGTTATTCCAGATACGGCTAAAGAAAAGCCCCAGGAAGGAAAAGTGGTTGCTGTGGGTCCCGGGAAGTTTGACGAAAACGGAAAAAGAATTCCTACGGAGGTCAAAAAAAATGATCGTGTGCTTTTTGGCAAGTATGCGGGCAATGAAATAAAACTTGATGGTGTGGAACACATAATAATGCGAGAGGATGATATCCTCGCTATTGTTGGATAATGAGGAGGTGTTGAGTCATGGCAAAAAAGGAAATCAAATACAGTGCACAGGCCAGAGAAAAGATGATGAAAGGTGTGGACACCCTGGCCAATGCCGTTAAAGTAACCCTTGGACCAAAGGGCCGGAATGTGCTCCTTGAGAAGTCGTGGGGCTCCCCAAAGATTAGCAAGGATGGCGTAACCGTCGCCAAGGAGATCGAACTTGAAGATAGATTCGAGAACATGGGCGCACAGATGGTCAAGGAGGTGGCCTCCAAAACCTCTGATGCTGCAGGAGACGGCACCACAACGGCCACCATCCTTGCTCAGGCTATTTACCGCGAAGGTTCCAAGCTTTTGGCCGCGGGTTCCAACCCCATGGCCATAAAAAGAGGTGTGGAAAAGGCAGTGGGAGTTGTGGTGGAAGAGCTAAAGAAGCTCTCAAAACCAACGAAAGACAAGTTGGAAATTGCCCAAGTGGGCACCATCTCGGCAAACAACGATAGCACCATCGGAGATATCATCTCCGAGGCCATGGAAAAGGTGGGCAAAGAGGGCGTTATAACCGTTGAAGAAGCCAAAGCCATGCAGACCACTCTGGAGATTGTGGAAGGGATGCAGTTTGATCGCGGCTACCTGAGCCCCTACTTCGTGACAGATGCTGAGAAAATGGAGGTGGGGCTCGAGGAACCTTACATCCTTTTGAATGAAAAAAAGATCAGCAATATGAAAGACCTACTTCCCATCTTGGAACAAATCGCCAAGATGGGTAAACCCTTGCTGATCATTGCAGAGGATGTGGACGGGGAGGCGCTGGCCACCCTGGTGGTCAACAAGCTACGCGGGACCCTGAAATGTGCAGCCGTCAAGGCACCCGGCTTTGGCGACAGGCGCAAAGCGATACTCGAAGACATTGCCATACTGACTGGTGGCCAGGCAGTCTCTGAGGACCTGGGTATAAAACTGGAAAATATGACGTTGAATGACCTGGGGACTGCCAAGCGAATCACCATTGACAAGGACAACACCACGATCGTGGATGGAGGAGGTGACCGCAAGTCCTTGGAAGGGAGGGTTAAGCAGCTAAGGGCCCAGATTGAGGAAACAACCTCTGATTACGATCGTGAAAAACTCCAGGAGCGGCTGGCCAAGCTGATCGGGGGCGTGGCAGTCATTAACGTGGGTGCAGCCACAGAAACTGAAATGAAGGAGAAAAAGGATCGGGTGGAAGATGCCCTAAACGCCACCCGGGCTGCAGTAGAAGAAGGGATCGTTCCGGGGGGTGGTGTTGCTTACTTGAGGGCGATGAAAGCCCTTGAAAAACTCCAGTTACCTGGAGAGGAGCAGTTTGGAGTCAAGCTGGTGAGACGGGCCCTGGAAGAGCCCATTAGAGAAATTGCCAACAATGCAGGTTTTGAGGGCTCTATTGTCACCAGGCGAGTTATGGAAGCTGAGGGTAATTTTGGATTTAATGCTGAATCGGGTGAATATGAGGACCTGATGAAAACAGGCATTGTCGATCCCACCAAGGTGACTCGGTTGGCGCTCCAAAACGCAGCCTCTGTGGCTGGACTTCTCCTGACAACAGAGGCCATGGTGGCTGAGAAGCCAGAAAAAAGGAAGCCGGCGGCACCGGCTATGCCACCAGAGGATATGTACTAGGCACTTCCAACAGATTTTGACAGGAGGGGGATAGGAGGGTTAAAATGCCCATATACGAATTCCTGTGTCAGAAATGTAATAAATCCTTCACCCTAACCATGGCTATTTCAGAACATGAAAAGAAGAAGTTCCGATGTCCAGAATGCAAAAGCATAAGGGTGAAGCAACAAATTACTTCTTTTCAGACCAAAACCTCTAGAAAGAGTTAGCCTTGGATTTATAAACCCATTTGTTGAGGTGCCTGGGGCAGCGTTGCTCCGGGCCAAAACACACTCATAAGGGTGTTCTTTCCCTAGCCCCTCTGATATAGTAGGGGCTATTGTTTTGCCAAGGGTATTTTTAGGTTGGATATTTCTTGATGGAACCGAAAAAAAAGGAGAGTTGAGGTATTCATAATGAAACAGGGCGATGCAGAAAAGATGCAGGACATGTCTGGGTTCTCTCTTCTTGATGGCGCAAGTTCTCAAGCCCCTATCATTGCGCCCGAACTGGAGACTCAAAAAAAACTTGCCGCAGATAGCAATGAACCGCTCGGTGAAAGATTGGAGGCCTATGAGGATATTATTGACTCCGAGGTAGGTGATACCACACTTTCCCGAGCGCGCAATATCGAGCGGGAGGTGGGCCTACGGCAGATATACCTGAAATTTGAAGGGGCAAATCCCACGGGCACTCAAAAGGACCGTATTGCCTTTGCTCAGGCCAAGGATGCCATGCGACGGGGCTTTGATGCCATTACTCTGGCCACGTGCGGGAATTACGGTGTGGCCATGTCACTGGCTGCCTCCATGGCAGGACTCCGTTGCGTCACATTCATACCCCAAGAATACCACACGAAACGCGTCAAAGAGATGGAAGACTATGGGGCAGAAATCATTCGCATCAAAGGTGATTACGAAAGTGCAGTGCTTGCCTCCCGTGAAAAGGCAGAACATGACGAAATCTATGATGCCAATCCTGGTGGAAATAATACCAATATCCAGTTCAAAACCTATGGCCAGATCGCCTATGAAATTTATGATGATCTTCGGGATGCCCCAGCCGCGGTCGCTGTTCCAGTATCGAACGGCACAACGCTGGCAGGGATATACAAAGGATTCTTGAGTCTCTATCGCCGCGGCAAGACATCACGAATTCCACACCTTGTGGCGGGCTCCTCTCACAACAAGAATCCCGTAATCAGGGCATTTATAAAGAATTCCCCACACTGCGAGGATCTCCCTCCTGACCAGATACGCGAGACGGCTATCAATGAACCATTGATCAACTGGCACTCCATCGACGGTGACCATGCCCTAGAAGCTATAAGGGGGACAGGGGGATGGGCCTCCAATGCAAGCGACAAGGGCATGCTCTTCTATTCCCGGCTACTCAGGGAACGAGAAGGACTCAGCGTACTGCCCGCCTCAACCGCAGGTCTGCTGGTTCTTCTTGACAGACATCGCAAGGAAAAACTTCCAGGGGATCGGTATGTGGTGATCCTTACAGGGAGAAAATCATGAGCGCCTTTCCTGAAGGCAATGCCATCATTTACTGTGAAGGCATGTTTGCTACCACAAACGGTAAGACAGCCCATGGATTAATCCGTCGAACTGAACGTTACCAGGTCCTCTCTGTGGTGGACTCTCGTAACACGGATAGCGATGCTGGCATGCTCCTAGACGGGAAGCCCAAAGGAATCCCCATTTATGCGGATATCCAGCAAGCCGTGAGCGCTGCGGAGACGATTAACCAACCTGCTTCACACTTAGTAATCGGACTGGCGCCGGACGGAGGTCGCCTTAGTCATGAGGCGAGAAATGACATTAAAATGGCCATCCAGCTGGGGCTGCATGTGGATTCGGGCCTCCATGACTTTCTTTCTGAAGATGGTGAGATTACCCGTCTTGCAAAAGAGTTCGGCGTTAGGATCCGTGATGTGAGAAAGACGCCACCACGAAAAGATCTCCACTTTTTCACGGGCAAGATTGAAGAGGTGACCTCTCTGAAAGTGGCCTTGTTGGGCACAGACTCGGCCATTGGTAAGCGCACCACAGCCTGGATTCTGGTAGATGCCTTAAGAGCCGCAGGATATTCCAGCGAGTTCATCGGAACCGGTCAGACAGCATGGATGCAGGGTGCCCGCTATAGCATCATTCTGGATTCCTTAATCAACGACTTTGTCTCTGGTGAGATCGAGCATGCAGTCTGGAGCGCCTGGAACGAAAAAAGGCCCCATGCGATCATCATTGAGGGACAGGGCAGCCTGATGAATCCTGCTTATCCGGGGGGATTCGAGATCCTGGCCGCAGGTAGACCGGATGTGGTCATCCTTCAGCACGCACCGGCCAGAAAAGAGTATGATGGTTTCCCAGGTTATCCTCTACACCCCCTGGAAAAACAGATTCAAGCCATTGAACTCCTCTTCGGGAAGCCCGTGGTGGCCATAACGATAAACCATGAAGACATGGACAAGGAAGATGTCACTGCCGTCTGTGAGGAGATTACGAAACAAACAGGTCTGCCAGCCTGCGACGTGCTTTTGTCAGGCGCTGTACCGGTGGTTGACGCCCTTAGGCCATATATCAAAACATGAAAGATTAGGAGCCCATATTGAAAAACAAAATGAGAGATAGCGCCTCTGGCTCTCGAGGAGATCCACTGGAAATTCTGGGAGTCATTCAAAGGCTCGAGGTGGGTCCTTTACAGTTAGAAAAACGGCGCCTAACAGCCCCTTATTTTGTGACCCAGAAGGGACAAGTGGAGTCCACGGAACTCATCTATCGATTTGAGGAGGACGTCTTTACACCAGACGAACCAGAATCGCTTAATCTCGCAAGCATGATTTCTGTACAGGTGGCCTTAAACTACGGTCTTTTCTGTGATGAGATGGTTTTTCATGGTTGGTTTGACGATGCTGACCAGCGATTTCTGCGGGGGATGGCAGAAAACACCGCTCGCGAGATTTTTGTGAAAAAATTTCTGGAACCAAATCCGTTTCTTCGAGGAAAAGTTACAGAGCTTTCCCCAGTGAAAAGAAAGACGTACTTGCGGTCTCAAATGATATTCGACCAACAAAGACGCAAAGCAGAGAAAAGAACGCAGAGAAATCAAACTGACAAGACTGGCTGGCCTATGGACCCATCCCGTCATGCGATTCTCTCCAGCGGAGGAAAAGACAGTCTGCTCAGCTTCGGCCTTCTTAGAGAGACGGGATGCGAAGTCCATCCCATCTTTATTAATGAGTCAGGACGCCACTGGTTTACAGCCCTGAACGCCTACCGCCATTTTTCAGCGAACGTTCCTCATACTGCACGAGTCTGGACAAATTCAGACAGAGTATTTAGCTGGATGTTGCGGCATATCCCCTTTGTTCGTCAGGATTTCGAAAACATACGGTCCGACGAATATCCTATCCGCCTCTGGACGGTGGCCGTCTTCCTCTTCGGCGCCCTCCCTATTTTGAGAAAGAGAGGCATCGGTCGCCTCATTATCGGTGACGAGTTCGACACAACGCAACGACTTTCTCATCAGGGAATTACCCATTATGACGGCCTCTATGACCAGAGCCGTTACTTTGACAATGCCCTGACCCGGTATTTTCACCGTAAAGGCTGGGAGATCAGTCAGTTCTCCATTTTGAGACCTCTCTCTGAGCTCTTGATCGAAAAGATCCTGGTTGAACGGTATCCAGAGCTTCAACGCCATCAGGTCTCCTGCCATGCAACACATAAGGAAAATGAGAGCGTCCGCCCGTGTGGGCGGTGCGAGAAATGCCGGCGGATCGTGGGCATGCTAACGGCGCTGGGCGCTGACCCTGCGAACTGCGGCTATACGCAAGAACAGATTACCCATTGTCTAAAGAATCTAGTGACCAAAGGCATTCATCAAGAGACCGAGGGCATGGAGCATCTTGCGTTCCTCCTTGATCAGAAAGACGCCATTGATAAACCATCCTTAGGTTCAGTAAGGGGGAGGCAAAGGCCTGAAATTCTGAAGCTCCGCTTTGATCCTGAGAAATCCCCTGTGGATGGGATTCCGGTGGACATGCGTGAACCACTATACCACCTCTGTCTTGAGTATGCCGAGGGCATGGTTATGCGGAAGGGTCAGAGATGGATTGCGTTTGACCCTTTCATGGATCCGGCCCTGAGAAGGCCCTACCCTTTCGAAAATCCTGCTGCCGCATCCCACCCTTCAAGGCAAATTGGCAAAGACTTAGCAAAAGACAAAAGGGCTTACCTTCTGGGAGAACTCACCTGGCTTGAGGCCCGGACACGCTTCAAGCAAGTGGACGTGGCACTCTTGCCGGTGGGCTCCATTGAACAACATGGGCCTCACCTCCCCTTGGATTGTGATTCCTTTGATGCAGAGTATCTGGCAATCAAGGTGGCAGAGAACTGCATGGACCCTAAACCACTTGTGTTCCCGTTGATGCCCTATGGCGTTTCGTATCACCACGAAGATTTCAGTGGTACCATCAGTATAAGCCCTGAAACCCTTTCCAAGCTCGTTTATGACATAGGCATGAGCGCTGCTCGCCACGGGGTGACCAAGCTTGTCATCATCAACGGTCATGGAGGCAACAGCCCGGCCCTTCATTTTGCGGCCCAGATGATAAACCGCGATGCGCACATCTTCACCTGTGTGGATACCGGGGAGACGAGTGATCCCGATGTCTATAGCATGGCAGAAACCCCCAATGACGTGCACGCAGGGGAGATTGAAACCAGCACCAGCCTGGCCACTCGACCCGATCTGGTCAGGCTGAAGGCTGCGAAGAAGTTTGTCCCTAAATTTTCAAGCCGCTACCTCAACTTCACCTCTAAAAGGCGCGTGGAGTGGTACGCCCATACCTCCAAGATTTCTCAAACGGGCGTCCTGGGTGATCCGACCAAAGGAAATGCGGAAAAGGGCGAGCGCATATGGGACATCATGATCAAGCGCCTGGTGGAGTTCGTGGAAGATTTGAAAAAATTGAGCTTAGACGAAATCTATCAAAAACGGTACTGATCGCATGAAGATTACGAAGGTCCAGGCCTGGCGGGTGAGCATGCCTCTGGCAGAGCCCTATACCATTGCATACGAAACGGTCCATGAGACCACGAATGTCTTCATTCGTGTGGAGACGAATCAAGGAATCACCGGGTATGGGTGCGCTGCCCCGGACGAGCAGATCACCGGGGAGACGGCTGAGAGTGCACTCCATGCATTAAAAGGCGTGGTTGAGCCATCAATCAAGGGGTCAGACCCCCTTCGTCCTACCATGCTCCTTGAAAGGCTCAAGCCTCCATTGAAAGGGCAGTCGTCTGTCCTTGCGGCCTTAGACATGGCCCTTTTCGACATTCTCGGCAAGGCGAGCAATCTCCCCCTGTGGAGGCTGCTGGG
>Ga0209536_100003978_pt1 | contig 23512 bp, 12 predicted proteins | sample DeeMarSeWOR28_12_FD_187461 | JGI IMG/M metagenome (GOLD analysis project Ga0209536, IMG submission 187461) | Marine sediment microbial communities from White Oak River estuary, North Carolina - WOR-2-8_12 (SPAdes) (version 2) | ecosystem: Environmental > Aquatic > Marine > Intertidal zone >...
CTTCACGATACCGCCGCTGAAGGTGATCGCCGAATCGATGTCCTGTGCGGAGAAGCTCACCGTGTAGTCGCCCGGGTATTTGAACTTCCGCGAGGTGACCGACTGGACCCGGGCGGTATACTCGAGATTGGAGTTCCCCTCCACCCATTGCGAGCGGCCGGGATCGTAGTCCAGCTCCGGCGCATCCACGACTTCCAGGCGAACACCGTCGAAGACCGGATTTGAGTCGGAGCCGTCGAGCGCCGTACTCTGCCCCACCGGAGAGTACCGGTAGGTGATCGTGTAGTCCTGCCGGCTGGGCATGCTGCTGTTCCCCGTCCGCCGAATCGCGCCGCGCAGGAGATTGAGAACGTAATCAACGTCCCTGGTGTAGACGGTCCCAGCCTCGTCCCTCACCTCAAGGTACTCGTCGGCGGCGATGTTGGAGTACGCCAGCGCCGTGAAGTTCGTATCGTACGCAAAGAACGTCTCGGTGATCGGCGTCTTGTCCAGGACGGAGTAGTTCCTCTCAGCGCGGGTCTCATTGAAGAGAACGAGGGAATCGCTGAACGTGATCTCGTACTCGCGACCCTCCTTGACGTCAAGGTCGTTGAGAATCGTGAACGCCACGATCCCTGTCCCGATGCCTCCGGTCTGCATTACGTTCTCCGAGGTGATCTCGGGAGGCAGGTAACCGCTCGTCCGCGGACCCGGAATCACCTGCGCGGTGTTGTCGTCGAAGGTGAGCTGGTTGGTGATCGGGTCCACCGTGATCTTCTTCGTGCTTTCGGTCGGGGGGATGCCGACCGAATCACCGTGGTCGTACGAGACGACCGCGTAGTAGTAGGTCTGGCCGTTGATGACGTTGTTGGAGTCGACATAGGAGTGGACCAAGCCGCTGTTGTTGCCGAGGAAGTACTGTACCCCGCGGTCCTGGTACGGAACAGGATGGTACCCTTCCCAGACGTCCTCGTATCGCAACGAGTAGTACCCGTCTCCCGTGACGTCTACGTACGGTTCTCCGTCATCGTGCTGTCCGTTCCCGTTGAGGTCGGTGAAGGGTTCGTCACGGAAGGCCACATCCCACTTTGCCTCGCGCCCGTTCACGTCCCGCAGTGGAGTGGAGAGGAACTGCGCCCCCTTGCCGTCGGTGATCGTCTGCACCTCGTTGAAACTCGGATCCGTGCTCCTGTAGACGGCATACCCTTCAAAATCCTGCCCCGTGATGGGATCGATGCTCTCCTCCGCGAACGTATCCCAGTAGAGGGTCACCTTCTTGTCATCCGGGACAGCCGTCATTGTCGGCTTGTTGGGAGGGCGGAAGAACTGGTAGTTCCGGTTGTAGATTGTCTGAACAGTCTTGGCGCTCACCAGCAGATCATCAAGCGTCTCACCGCAGATGAGTGCCATGGAGATTCTCTTGGTCTCCCCCTTCTTCAGGGAGATGTAGCCTGAACCGAAGATGAAGACGATATCGGAGGCCTGCTGGATGTCCCCAAAATTCTGGGGAATGCACCGGTTCCACATCGAGGCGTCGTTGGAGACCTTGTCCGAGTTCCAGACCCAGCTGTTGAAGCTTGTCAGGCCGATCTGATCGGACTCGTCCAGGTCCGTGAGTTCATAGTTCGGCTCGCCGGGGAAGAGCGGGTCCAGCGACCCATCGGGGAGCTTCCGTCCGGCCGTCGGGAACCCGTCCCCCTCCCCCTGATCGTCCGTGTTTGCCACGCCGTCGATCCCCAGATCGTCCAGTAGCGCGTTCCAGTCTTCATCGTTATCGATCCCGTCATCCTGACGCTCGTCGATCATCCCGTCCCCGTCATCGTCGATGCCGTTGAGATGGTTGCCGGGACTCTCCAGGAACTTGCACCCCAGGTAGCCGAGCGGCAGGCCCCTGGCCCCCGTCATGTCGGGATCCCAGAAGTAGACAAGGCTCCGGGAGTAGACCGGAATGGTCTCGAACGTGAGGGAGTCCACATCCAGGTCAGGCACCCAGAACGGCGGGACAAAGAAACCGTGGTCGTCGGTGTTCTCCGGGCTGCCCCCGCCCAGATCGGGATCCCCGTAGATGCCGAAGACGATCGAATCCAGGTCCTTGTCGCTGGTGTTTGTCACGGTGTAGACGAAGAAGATCGTGTTTTCGGCAAGGGCGTTGCTCCACTGAAATGCGCGTCCGTCAATCCGGATGCCCAGCCCCCGCCGGGAGGAATCGCTCACGAAGGGATAGTAGGGGAACTCAGCATTGTCACGGTCGTCCATCGCCCAGAAGACCTCCTGGTCCGCGTTGAGAACACCCTGCGAGAGGTACCCGGGCCAGACATACTGGCCCAGCGTCGGGTTGTACCATTCTCTGGGCCAGCTGTCCGGCTTCCCGTCATTGTCGGTGTCGGGAGCCGGGTTGGAGGCCATATACTCCTGATCCGGGTCCGCGAAACCCGGGAGCGGCTGCCATGTCCAGAGCGTATCCCCCGTGGGGTTCACCTCCCTCAGGGCCGGGTAGTCCCAGATCCCGTCAGAGACGATGTAGAGCCGGTTCGAATCCGATCGATCGGGGACCGAGGCCGCCATGAAGGGGCAGAAGGTGAAGACGTAGTCCATGTTCCGCCAGACGAAGTTGTTGACCCCGCGCAGGAGATCGTACCCGGGGGCAATCCCGCCGAAGTTGTAGACCTCGGTGGAAATCTTGTTCCCGTTCATGAAGTAGTGCTTCCGGTCTTCCTGCCCCGCCGTCTTGAAGAGCCCCTCCCCGGAAAAGGCCTTCCCCTTCTCCTCCTGAGTGCCGGAGAGATCCGGGGCAGGGCGGGAAGCCCGTCTGCTCAGCGTGAGACTCATGTAGTCTTTGACCGCCTGAATCTCCTCCTGCGTCTTCCGGTCGATCTTCTCTGTCGCCTGGAGCGGGAGAGCCAGGGCCGTGACAAGGGCAAACAAGAACCACCGTCTCATCGTCTTCTTCCTCATCGTTCCCTTCTCCTTCTTAAAATTCCAGCGTCATGCCGAACCGGAGCTCCCGGGGTGAACCGTAGTAGCCCGGATGGACGAAGTACTCGTCCGCCGAATGCACCCCGGGGACGGTCATGGCAATCCGGTTGGTCGCCAGGGCTGGAGCCAGCGTCGACTGCAGGGTATAGGTGGCTCTCCCGGTGTCGTTGTAGACGATCCGTTCGTTCAACGTGTCAAAGAGGTTGTAGACTTTCAGAAAGATCGTCAGCCCAGCAACCCCGAAATCGAATGTTTTGTCGGCGAGCAGGTCGACAGTCGCCTGCTCCGGTTTCCGGTCGCTGTTGGTACCGAGGTAGATCGTCCGGTTGATCTCCTGCGGGGTGTAGGGAAGGCCGGTGCCGAAACGTCCCACGAGCGTGATGTTCCAGTCGTTCGGTCTTCCCAGGGCGACCGTCCCGTAAAGCGTGTGTGTCTGGTCCCAGCTCAGGTAGACAGGCACCTTCTCGCTCTGGCGGCCCGAGGAGAGATCCAGGAAGAAGGCATCGGCATTGACATCGTTTCCTTCGGCCACCTGAAAGGTATAGTCGAGCGTGATGCCCAGGAGATCCCCTGCCGTCCGCCGCTTGATCAGCGAGAGGGTGATCCCCTTGATGTTCGCGTAGTCCTTGTTGACGTACCGGAAGTAGGTCTCGTCTCCGCTAATTCGGATCTGCTGCAGGGCGAGGAGATCCCGAACGTCCTTGTAGAACCCGGTGATGTTGACCGCCACCTGCTCGGCGAGCTGCTGCTGGAGACCGAGCTCATAGGTGACCGTCCTTTCAGGATTGAGATTGGCGTTCCCGAATGTCGGGCTTCCCGTAGCGAAGTTGGACTTGAAGTTCGGATTGGTGTAGAGGTACCGGAACGGGGGCATCTGGAAAAAATGCCCGTAGGAGAAGTGGATGATCCCCCTGTCCGTGATCGGGAAGGAGACGCCCACGCGCGGGCTCCACTGGTGCTTTGGAGCCGCATCGGTGACCAGAGGCGAGGGCTCTCCCGGATCCCAGATCCCGTTTCCATTCAGATCTTCGAAATCCGCATTGGGAGACGGGGCGAAGATGTCGGTGGCATACTCCGACCCGGCATCGAAGTAGTCGTACCGGAGCCCCACGTTCAGGATGATGCTCTCGAACTCCATCTTGTCCTGGAGGTAGGCGGAGACCTGCCGGGGAAACTTCACGTAGCTCGTGTGGGAGGCCGTGTTGGTGCCGGGGATGGTTGGCTGGAAGTAGCGAACCGTGTCGCGGAGGACGCTGAACCCCCTGTAGTCGATCTGGTGAAGGAACAGCGAGACCCCTCCCTTCACCTCGTGGCTGGAGGTTATCTGGCTTGTCACGTCGAGCTTCCCTGCGCCGGTCTGAGTCCGCTGGTAGGTATGGCCGTTGAGCGTCCCGCCGAGGAGGAACGTGTGGTTTGACGGCCGCACGAGCTTGTAGTCGGGTTCATAGCGTGCATCTGCACGAATCTGGCTCGTATCCAGGGGCGCACCCGCCCAGAAGTCTACCTCGCTCCCGTTGGCGTCGATCAGGGGGTAGAGGTACTGCTTGAAGTCGTTGATGTTGTACGACCCCCGGAACGTGTAGAAGGTCGAACTGCTCAGCGTGTGACGCCACTCGCCGGCAGCAAGCAGACCCCGGTCGAAGTTATGGTAGTTGGCGTCGGGATTGTACCTCAGGTCATGGTTGTAGAACTGATACTCCGCATTGGAGTAGATGATGTCGCCCCGGAGCTTGATCGTCGCCATCGGCGTGAAGGAGAGCTTGCCTGTGAGACTCAGATCCGTGCTGGGGTTCATGGGAACCGTCGCTCCATCCCCCGTGGAGATGACCGTCATGTCGTTCGGGTTGAGCGGATTCTTGTAGACGTAATCGCTCGGATTCTGCTGCCGGGTACCCTGCAGCCATCCCCGGCTCCGGTCATAGCGGATCGAGCCAAAGAGGGTGAGGTACTCCTCGATGCCGGGTATCGGGCCGCTGAGCGTTCCCTCTGCAACGATGTGGTCGAGGGGATCGTAGTTGTCGATCCCCGGATAGATGTCCGAGTTACTGCTGAGTTTGTCGCCGGCGTAGACGGTGGCGCTGAGATGGTAGCTTCTCCCCCCCTCTTTCGTCACGGTGTTGACGACGCCGCTCTGGGCGTTCCCGTACTCCGCGTTGAACGTCCCGCTCACGACGGAGAGCTCCTGAATCGCGTTCGGGGCGATCTGGACGCTCCGGGACTGGTCATAGGGGTTGTTCACCGAGACACCGTTCACCGTGTAGAGGATCTCCGTCGATCGCCCCCCCCGGATGTGGAGCTCCCCGCCGACGCCCTGGGTGATCCCCGCCTGAAGGGCAAGGACCTGTGTGACCGATTCCACGGGGAGGGACTCGATCGTGCTCGCGTCCACGACCGTCTGTGATGAGGTCAGGTCTCGCCTGATGAGCGGAGCCTCGGCCTCGACCTCGATCGTCTCGAGCGTTATCACATCGGTGGAGAGCTCGACATCCAGCGGCGTCGTGAAATCGATGTTCACCTTGACATTGGTGAACCGTTTCTTCTGAAAACCGACACCTGATGCGATCACAGCGTAGGTTCCCGGGGGAACGCTCACGATAGTGTACCTGCCCTCCAGGTCGGTGCTCGCTCCCATCGTGGTCCCCTCGATAAAGACGCTGATCCCGACGAGGGGCTCCGCCGTTTCCGTGTCGCGGACCCGTCCCGCGATCTTGCCGGTCTCCCCCGCATAGAGGTCAAGGGAACCGAGCAGGAAGAGGGCGAGTATGAGCAACCGCTGTTTCATCCTGTCCTCCATGATGCGCGTATGAATATGGATTTCCCCTCCCGAGGAAAAACAAAAAGAGCCGTGTAGCAGGCATCGCTCACGGCTCTTGTGTTACGTCACATCTCGGCGTCCATTACTTCAGCAGCGTCATCTTGGCCGATTTGCTGAAGTTGCCAAACCGTAGCACGTAGACGTAGTTCCCTGAGGCCACCCGCATGCCGGAATTGTTGGTGCCGTCCCAGGTCACCCGGTGGGTCCCCTTGTCATACTGCTCGTCGCCGATGAGCGTCTTGACCTCTTTCCCGAGCATGTCGTAGACGACGAGGGAGATCTTCTTGTTCACCGGCAGCGTAAAGCCGATGTTTGTGCTGGGGTTGAACGGGTTGGGGTAGTTCTGCTCGAGCACATAGTCTTCAGGCGTCACGAGAGTAAGAGGTAATTCGCGGAACCCCGTTGCGCCTGTGTACTCCACAACCCTGATGTTGATGGCATTCTGATTGACCACCTTCCAGGTCGAGTCCAGCTCATACGTCGGAGGAATGCCCTGAGGATTATAGACGTAGCGTGTGTAGGTGATGGAATCCGCCACGCTCTGGTAGGCCAGGACCGCTTCCTTCATCCCGTTGCCGTCCAGGTCACTTCCGGCGTACATCTTGGAGACGAACGGGCTCTCCCTGAGGGTGGTGTCCACGACACCGGCCGAGTCATAGAAATCGATCTCGTGGTAGAGCGCAACGTCACCGGGGAAGAGTATGGTCTTGTCATAGCTGTTGCCGTCCAGGATATCACCGGTTCCCTTGTACTCCAGGCCGATGATATTGAACTCGGCCGAACCGCCGATGAGAAGCTCCTGTCGGCCGTTCCCGTTAAAGTCATATGCCGCATGACCCCAGTGCGAACCGGCGGTCTTCCCGGCAATCTCCCAGAGGTTCTGGCCCAGTGTCCCGTACTGCGTGGAATCGCGCCAGACGTAGACACCTGTGTCAGCGGTGGTGAGGCTCACGAGAACGACATCGTAGTTGAGCGGGTCGGTACCGCCGATGTAGAGCACGCCCGCCAGTTCGTCCTTGCCATCGCCGTCCACGTCAGCAACCGTGAGCCCCATGTAGGAGACCGCATCCGAGGGACAGTACTCGTGGTAGAAGTCGGTCTTCGCGGCGGGAACCGTTGCCGAGTCAACGCTTGGCATCGGGTAGCGATAGGAGTCGGGGCCCAGGGGCTCTATGGACCAGAACCCGTAGTAGTTCCAGTAGTGGTTGACGATTTCCTTCATCCCGTCTCCGTCGTAGTCAGCCGACACGGACTGCCACTGTGACCCGCCGGAGAACCGGTTGTCGGGATGAACTGCCGGATCGCCTCCCTCCAGCTGCCAGGAACCGAAGCCGCCCACATCTCCCACAACACCGAGGACATAGACCTTGTTATCGCGATTAACGGTGATGAGCTCGTCACGGCCGTCCCCGTCTGCATCGAAGACATCTCCCACTTCCCGGTTCATGCGGAAGTCACCCACTCCCTGCGGGGCAAAAAGGTTCATCGGGAGCTCGAGTGCCGCACTCGTTCCCCAGTCGTTGTCAGAGCCCTGATACTCGTAGACCTGAATGGCGCTGTCGCCCGCTGTATACCAGGGGAAGATGATCTCCCGGTTGCCGTCGCCGTCCAGATCTCCGTCCCTGGCCCAGCGCGGGGTGCTACCACCACCGGCGGGCTGATGCCTGGGGGATGACCAGACAAGCTCCAGCGTGTTGGGACCTGTCATTTCGAAGACATGCACGCGCCCGCGATTGGAGTAGTCGGTAGCCAGTATCTCCGGCTTCCCGTCGCCGTCGCAATCCTGCGTGACCCAGACCGTGCGAACACCCTGGTCTAGATTGTAGGGCATCGTCGAATCCGGACCCGTCCAGGCGGTCTTCGTATCGTAGGCGTTGTGGTTTGCCGTCTCGGTCATCTGACCGAAGACAGCCACGCTCCCGATCAACACGAGGACCAAAACAGTCGCGAAACGTGTCATAGTATTGCTCCCTCCGTTTGGTGAGACAGTTGTGAGTGTATGTAGCGAGCCACTATGTTGAGCCAAGGGAATGGAGATTGGGTGGCAGGGACGTCCGGGGAATGCACAGGACGCCGAAACCGATGCGCGAGGCAGGAACCTGTCCTTCCCTTCTGATCCCTATTCTCATAAAACATAAGATTCCCGCCCCGCATTGTCAAGCGAAAAACCGGCAAGCGGGAGACTCTCCCGCTTGTCTCACTCCAGGAGTACCAAAACGTTTCAAAACGTTTCAAATGATCTAGACGGGAAGCCCCAAAAATTTTAGAGAGGGTCTTGCAGTTTGTTTTTTTTGTCGTAGATATAGTGTATCCACGATGTATGCAAACACCTGAGAGGCTGTCGTTCCCCCTGAGCCACGACGGCAAACCTTCTCACTACCAACCACATAACTCAAAGGCAACACATAAGGAGGGCCGCATGCGCATTTCTCGTACCCTTTTTTTGCTCGTACCCATGCTGCTATGGGTTTCCGCCGAGGCGACTGCCCAGCTGGAGCTCTTCGTCCGCAAGGCAACGATCGATCTTCCCGCGGCCGAGTGCGCCGGTTTTGGGAACATCGTCTCCGGCGTGGATTTTGACGGCGACGGAAAAGTCGAGATCTACGCCGTCAACAACAACTGGAACGACGCCGGGCCGTGTGAGCTCATCCCCAGGATCTACAAGTTCGAGCTGGACGGCGCGACGTGGGATACCGTCTGGAGTGCTGAGCTCGGCATTCCTCTCCAGAACACCTGGCCTGCCATCACGCACGGTGACTGGGACAAAGACGGGAAGATGGAGATCATCTGGGGTCCGGTGAACAACACCAATGCCGTAACCAATCCCAACCCACCTCGGATTGTCGTGTTTGAAACTCCGGGAGACGGAAGCGACAACATGGGCGTGAGTGACGGAGCAGGCGGTTGGCGTCCGAATGCGATGTACACCATCACCGACATTGACAACGACAACGAGCGTCCCTTCCTCTGGCTGCTCAACGACGTCGATTTTGACGGCGATGAGGAGATTGTTTTTGGCAGCCGCGCGGGTGACATCCGTTTTGGCGTCGTCTCAGTTGATGACATTCCGGATGCAGGTGATTCGACAGAGACCTGGACACTGGAGGCCTCGGGTGATGACACCACCTTCACGATCGACGGCGGCACGATCTACGACCTTGCGATCGTGGACAGCACGATCTACCTGATACACAGCAACGGAAACGTCACGATCGTGAAGTATGCTGCTGGTGTGTGGACGACGCCCGCCATCGTAACCTCTGCCGTCCCTGGAGGATCCTGGAAGTCGGCATCCGCGGTCGACCTTGACGGGAACGGGAGCATGGAGATCGTCGTGGCTGGCTGGTCCGGCGCAGACGTGGAGAACAACATCTATCTCCTCGAGCCCAATGACACGAGCCTCACAACGACGATGATCGCCGATATCGACACGCTCATCGGCGGGGCCAGGATCTACGGCGGAACTGCGGGTGACGTTGATAACGACGGGTACATGGACTTCGTCTTCGGAACCCGGGACGCAACACCAAACGCGGCCATCGTTCTCGTGCGGTACAACGGAGGAGCGATTACCAGTGAGTCAAGCTACGACGTAGAGATCATCGATTCCGAGCTTGCAGCCGGTGGTCGCTGGGATGTATTCAACATCGTCAACATGGATGCCGATGCCGACCTGGAGATTGTCTACACCGAGGGAACAGGCGGCTCCAATGCCCCCATTGCAGTGGTCGACCGGGTGGTCCTGGATCCCGCCCCGGAGCCCATTGCTGACGTGCGGGTGGACATGAACGGTGACTACCTTCCTGACCGCAATGGTGACACGGTGACGGTGGTCGGCGTGGTTACCTCCGCCAACTTCACCGCCTCCGCCAACAGGTTCAGCTACTACATCCAGGACGAGACCGCCGGTATTAATATCACCAAGGGAAGCGAGTTCGGCGGCGGACCGGTCTTCATGCCTGGCGATCAGCTCGTTGCGACGGGCGTGCTGAGCCAGTTTGCCGGTGGGATGCAGATAGGATTGAGCGACCTCGCAACGGATCTCCTCTACCTCGGCGCGGCTACCCCTGTCACGCCGGAAGTGGTAACCATCGATGAGTACCTGGCAGATGCGGAGATGCTGGAGGGAAGCCTTATCCAGATCAACTATGTGGCAAAGACGGAAGGCTCTGCCGATTGGCCGGATTCCGGAAACTATGCGAACATGGACATCTGGGACGGAGCGATGGAGCTGATCTTGAGGGTCGACAATGACACAGACCTGGACAACAATCCTGAGCCCACCTATCCGATGAATGTCGTCGGCATCGCGACACAGTATACGTTCGCCGATCCGCCGAACGACGGATACCAGATAACGCCCAGCTGGTACACATCCATCACGCAGGGTGTTCTGGCTCCGCCGAATCCCCACTTCGCACTCCACACACCGGCCGATGGCAGCACGATCGTGCTGAACGACACGGCACAGACTGTGACCTTCGAGTGGGACGCCGCTGTGGATCTGAACGGTGACGCGCTCATCTACCAGTGGATACCGATCGGGTTCACTCCCAAACTCACAGGGAACAGCGGGGCCGACACGCTCCTGCAGTTCACCGGGAAGGAGATGCTCCAGTATCTCGGCGCGTCGGACACCACGGAACTGAAGTGGACGGTCGCCGCGAAGGACCCGGGTCCGCCGGTCTACAACAGCGACACGGTCTCCGTCACGCTCGTCCGTGGCCTCATCACCGGAGTCGACGAGGGGATGGGGATCCCGACGGAGTTCGCGCTGCAGCAGAACTACCCGAACCCGTTCAACCCGACAACCACCATCCGGTTCGCGCTTCCGATGCAGTCGACCGTTACGCTCCGGATCTATGACGTTGTCGGCCGGGAGGTGGTAAAGCTCGTAGAGGGTGTCCAGCCTGCGGGCTACCACGAGGTGAACTGGAACAGCTCGAACGCCTCAGGCGTGACCCTTGCCAGCGGCGTCTACTTCTACCGTCTGGAGGCACAACCTGTTGACGGTGGGAACGCGTTCATCCAGCTGAAGAAGATGATGTTGTTGAAGTAACGGGGCGAAACGTCCCGCGCAGGAAAGCCCGGGTCGCGCAAGCGGCCCGGGCTTCTTTATGGTGCTGCGGGGGCTACCGCTTCTTTCCTGTCAGCCCGGTCAGGAGACCGCCGACAATGAGTGTCGCCAGCACCCCGATCATCGTGTACCAGGTCCAGGCAACCAGATTCAGCGAGATCACCACGATCATGATGAAGATCCCACCTACAAAGGCCGCAAGCGCATCCTCCTGAGAAGGCTTTTTGAACAGTACGCCCAGCAGGAACGTCCCCAGGAGTCCGCCATAGGTGAACGAGGCGATCGAGAGGGCAAGCTCCACGACCGTTTGCGTCGTGTTCATGAAGAAGACCGCGGACCCTGCAAGGAGCGCCGCCCAGAGGATCGTGACCCCCCGGGAGATGCGGAGCTCTCTGGCGGGGTCCACCTCGCCCCCGCGAAGAGGACGGTAGAGATCCATGACCGTGGAGGAGGACATGGCACTCATCGACCCGGCAAGCGTGGAGAGGGCTGCCGCAAGGAGGCCGGCGATGATCATGCCGGAGATGCCCGGCGGAAGAGCCTCCACGATGAACATCGGAAAGATCTCGTCTGACCTCCGAAGACCCAGCTCCGCGGGCGACTGGCCCAGGTAGTAGCCGTAGAGAAGGAGACCCACCACGAGGAACAGTGCGAACTGAAACACGATCAGGACACCGCTCCCGATGAGCGCCTTTCTGCTCTGCGCCAGAGATTTTGTTGTCAGCAGACGCTGGACAATGAGCTGGTCCGTGCCGTGGGACGCCATCGAGAGGAGTGCACCGCCGACGAGCCCGGCAACCAGCGTGTAGGGGGTCTGCCAGAACTCAGAAAAATCAAGATTGACGATCTGGAACTTCCCTGCATCAGCAGCCAGCTGCGTGATCTCCGCCCAGCCTCCATCGGCCCGCGCGATGAGCGCCACCGCCGCGATCAGGGCTCCCCCGACATAGACAAGCATCTGTATTGCGTCAACCCAGATCACCCCTCTCACACCGCCCAGATAGGTGTAGGTCAGTGCCACGAGCGCGAGGATCAGGATGGCAACCGGGTACTCCACATCCAGCACAAACTTGAGCGGGATGGCCGTGGCAAAAAGGCGGACCCCGTCGGCGGCGATTCTCGTGAAGAGGAAGACCACCGAGGAGAAGCGCCGTGTCTTTGCCCCAAACCGGGTCTCCAGGAACGCGTAAGCGGTGGAGAGCTCTCCCTTATAGTAGGCCGGGAGGAAGAGGTAGCTGACCAGTATCCGTCCCAGGAGGTAGCCGAATGTCACCTGGAGAAACGTCAGGTTCGTGAGATAGGCGAGCCCGGGTATGCTGATAAACGTGAGGGTGCTCGTCTCCGCCGCGACGATCGCAAAGCAGACGATCCACCAGGGAATCCTCTCCCTCCCCAGAAAATACTCCTGAGCCGAACGCTGTTTGCCTCCGCGGAGGATCCCGAAGACGGCGATACCGACCAGGTAGACAAGGACGATGACGTAGTCGAGAGTCGTAAACATGGGAGAACATACGACCTTCCTCTTCTTCTTGCAAGGCAGCCAGGTTGATTTTCAGGAATCGGGTCGATACCTTTGGGCGACAGTACCCGGAGCCTGTATGAACCGCACCTTCCTTCCTCTGGCCCTCACGCTCCTCATCGCGCCGCCGGCCGACGCTCAGGACACCAGTCTTGCCCTCCTCCGGGAGAAGACGCTCGAGAGACTCGAGCAGGCGGTCGACTCAGCGGGGGGGATCGTGGGCCTGGCGGCCGTCGACCTGACAGACGGTCACTCCTTTGCCATCAACGACACGTTCGTCTTTCCCCAGGCAAGCGCGATCAAGATACCGATCATGATGGAGATCTACAGGCAGGCCCACGAGGGCCGATTCAGCCTGACAGAGAGAAAGCCGGTCGCCGTTGAGGACCAGGTGGGTGGAAGCGGCTCTCTGCAGTTCCTTGGGGACCGGACCTCAGAGCTGAGCGTGAAGGACCTCTGCGTTCTCATGATCACGCTCTCGGACAACACCGCAACAAACATGCTGCTCGACCTGATCGGTATGGAGAACGTCAACACGATGCTCCGCTCCCTTGATCTGAATGAGACAACGCTTCAGCGCAGAATGATGGACACCGCCGCATCCGCACGAGGCGAAGAAAACCTCTCCACTCCGCGAGAGGCTGCACGGATCATGCAGATCCTGCACCAGGGGAGCTTCATCAGTCCTGAGGCGTGCGAGGATATGCTCTCCATCCTGAGCCTCCCAAAATCCGGCGACCTGAAGAGAGGGTTTCCCGCCGGTACTCCTGTCGCATTCAAACCCGGAGGGATCCCGGGCGTATCCACCGAATGGGCGCTCGTGAGGCTGGAGCACCGCCCGTTTGCCGTGGCGGTTATGGAGAAGTACGAGCTGAAGGGGGAGGCCGGCGGGATGTTCGGGGAGATCGGCAAGATACTCTATGATTACTACTGGCGCATTGGAAGCGCCAGCCGGTACGGAACCTACGTCCGGCCGTGAGACATGTTGGCGAAACTGGAGTGATATCCGGAGACATCTGCTTATGATCACGACACTTCTGCTCCTCCTTCTCGCCGGACAGCATCCAGACATGCAGAAGGGTCTGGAGGCGGCAGATTCCTGCTTCGCCAACGTCGACTACGAGACGGCCATCTCCATGTACGACAGCCTTCTTCAGCTCTCGCCTCAAAACCCAGATATCCTGTGGCGTTTTTCGCGAGTCTACATCTCCATCGGAGATGTCATGCCTCGAGAGGAGAGGGAGCCCGTCTACCGGAAGGCCGAGGACTACGCGCGGGAGTGCATCAGGGCCGATTCGACCCGCTCGGAGGGACACAGCTGGTTAGCCGCCTCGCTGGGCAACCTCGCCATGGTCGTGAGCGACGAGGAGAAGGTGAAGCTCACGACAGAGATCAAGAACGAGCTGGAGAGAGCCATCGCACTCAACCCGGAGGATGACGTCGCCTACTCGATTCTGGGATCCTTCTATCGGGCCCTGGGAAACATCGGTTGGTTCGAAAGAATGCTCGCAAACATCTTTCTGGGGAGCATCCCGCCGGGAGGATACGAAGAGTCGGAGGTCGCGATCAAGAAGGCGATCCAGATTGCCCCCGATGTTCTGCGCCACCAGTTCGAGCTCGTGTTGTTGTACAGGGACTGGGGAAAGACCGAGGAAGAGCGGACCGCCCTGGAGCGCGCCTCACAGCTTCCCATACTCGTCGCGAGCGACATACCGACGCAGGAACGTATCAAGGAGATGCTGGCCGAAGAGGACTGAGAGGTTATTTCAGCAGAATCATCTTCCTGAGACCGGTGTGGCCGCCGGCGCTCAACCTGCAGTAGTAGACACCCCCCGCATATGCGCCCGCATCCCAGTCGAGGAAATGGCTCCCCGGCTCCAGGTCGCCGTCCAGAAGGGTCGCCACCTCCCGACCCAGAATATCAAAGACCCGAATCAGCACACGGGACCGCTCGGGCAAGGTAAACCCGATCCTCGTAACCGGGTTGAAGGGATTGGGGTAGTTCTGTTCCAGCCGGAAGAGGAGGGGAATCGTCCGGACCGCAACATCAAGTGTGACGTCCAGATAGACCGGCTCACTCCGGTACGCGTCCCCATCCAGGTCAACCTGCCTGAGGCGATACCAGCGCGGCCCCCCCGGGTAGGTCGTGTCCCAGAAGAGGTAGTGCTGCGGCAGATGACTCGTCGGTCCCGAGGCCGGCGGGACAAATCCCAGAACCTCGAACTTCTCCACCGGATCAGCCCTCCATTCAAGGTAGTAGCCTGCGATGTTGATCTCTCTGTGCGTCTTCCAGGAGATCCGGACGCTACGCGATTCCCCATCATACTCGGCATCAAACGAGGCGATCGGAACAAGCAGCGGGACCTGGCCAGCCACGGGAAACTCCACATATGATGCCCGCGCCGAATCGAGATAGAGCGTGGCGCCTGACGGGTGAAACAGCGGGAGCACGAAGGGTGTCTTGCCCCACCCCACTCTGTTCTCATCATCGATGTTTGTCAGCTCGACGCGGATCCGATTCCCCCTGGTGAACGTATGCGCGTGAGCGATCCCCTGGAGCTCGACCTCCCCGGATGCGCCGGGCTGCCAGTCGCGGCCGACGAAGTTGACCCGATTGATTAGGTATTTCCTCTCCAGCGTATCAACCTCGAATACCTGCGCGTGCAGAGGAAACTTCTCGAACGCCGATCGGAGATAAAGACCCAGTCCGGGAGGACCGACCCAGTGCATGTCGGAGATGAGCGGCGGTGTCTCGAAGGCGACGACATCCTTCGGCAGTGCCGACTCGAACCTGGGTCCTTTGAATCCTTCAATGAAGCCCTCGTCGAACGTGTAGAGGCCGTTCCAGTCGTTCCGGACGGTGACCGAATCATCACCGGCAACCGGCGGGTGGAACAGGAGGAGCGAATCTCCGTGGAAGTAGAAGCGTGCCGTGTTCATCTCGGGCGGGGGCCATGAGTCGAGCTCCCGCCGGGTCCAGCTGAAGTACCCGTCCCCATCGACCGGGAGAGAACTTGCCGCATATGTCACTGGGGGTTCCTCCAGGACACCGTTGGAGTCGTCCAGCACAAAATGGTCCAGCCAGCGGTCAATGACACCCCACTGGTAGAGCAATTCGTCATAGATGACATCCGAGAAGTGCCCTCCTGTCCCGAGATACATCTTCCGGGGAGGATGCTGCCGGAGGTAGGATGCGATCCCGTCCTGCGCGTTGAAGTAGTGATCCTGCCACTTCATGAATGTCGCCAGCGGGATCCTGGAAGCATGCAGCCTCGCGGTGTCCAGGTCCCGACCCTCGGTGAATCGTTCCCTGAGCAGGTCGTACGCATCCGTCCGCAGGAGCTCCCAGAGGGTGTCACGATCGGCCCCGTAGCGGACGCTCGGCGTCCGGAGGAGAAACGTGACCGTGTGCCTGACCGCGCCGTTGACGAACATGTCGGAGGCCCAGCGGGGTGTGATTACATCCGCCGCCACCGCCTTCACCGGGAGGCTATCGGTCACGGCCCAGAGGCTGTGGAGGCCTCCCTGGGACCCGCCCTGCATCCCGACCCTATCGGGGTTGACCTCCGGAAGTTTCTGGAGAAACTCCACCACGCGCGCAAGGTCTGCTCTCTCGGACTGCCCCATGATGCTGGAGGTCCCGGATGAATTGCCGTGAGCGCGAACCGAGTAGCAGAGCGAAACATATCCCTCTCCCGCCCAGATCGCGGCGCTCGCGGTGTCCCAGTTCTTGTCCCCCCCAAACCCGTGGACGAAGAGGATCGCCGGATAGCCGGCGCTGTCCGGAGGCGGGAACGGAGGAACGTAGTAGGTCGCATCCAGACTGTCCATGCCGAGAGGAATGAAGAGCTCCACCCTGGTGGGAGTAGCTCCGCTCGGCTCACACAGAGACGCGGGGATCTGGAGAGGACGTCCCTCGAGCGGCTGGGCCACCCCGCTCTGAGCCACCAGCAGGAGAGCTGATGCCAGGAGAAGAATGAGTGCGGCGAGCGTTCTGTTCATGACAGCATAAAAATAGGGCGTGCATCCTTCTTGTTCAAGAGCAATGCACGCCCGGGGTGAAGACCTGTTGACGCAGATCACTTCAGCAGAAGCATTCTCCGGACGGTACTCACGCCGGCGCTCTCGAGTCTGTAGAAGTAAAACCCGCTCGTGAGATTCTGCCCACCAAACCGGAGACGGTAGAGCCTCCCGGACTCCGCCTCTCCCTCAAAGAGGGTTGCCACCTCTTGACCCAGAGCGCTGTAGACCTTCACCGTGGCTCTCCCGTTAGAAGCGACAGAGAAGGTGACCTCCGTCGCCGGGTTGAACGGATTGGGATAGTTCTGGTGAAGGGCGAACTCCGCGGGAGCCGTCGCTTCCTCCAGACCGGTCACCACCGGAACGCTCACCAGGAGATGCTCATACTCGGTGCTCTCCCCCGTGAGATCCACCTGCCGGAGCCTGTAGTGCCACTCTCCGGAGGGAACACCCTGGTCAGTGAAGCTGTAGAGCTGCGGCTGTATGCCGTTCCCCTGCGAGGGAACGAACCCGACCTCTTCAAACTCCACGCTCGAGGCGGGCCGCCGCTCGACGTAGAAGCCGTAGTTGTCGATCTCGCTCAGTGTCTGCCACGTTATCTCTACCGCATTGTTTTCTGCTTCGTAGGCTGCTTCAAACCAGGCAAGCGTGATCGGGAGTGGCGGACCACCCACGTTGAAGTCTCCGCCGTTTACCGTCGTCACGTTAAAGCCATCCGACGGATTCACGACACCCATCACGCCCACATGAACGAGGTCGACGATGAGACTGTCATTCGGGTTGTTCTTGATGTTCTGGAACGTCAGGTTGCTGGTTCCGGAAATCCGCTGCGTGCCCACGCCGTCAAAGGTCACTCCAGGGTTCCCGGTCGAGACTCCGGAGAGGTCCCAGGTCCCATGGTTGACCACATCGCCGCCTATGGAGACCTGTGGCCCGTTCGTCCCCGGGTCGCCCTCGGTATTGAACGTCCCTCCGGCCTCCACGATGAAGTCGTGAGAGACGTAGAGTTTTTTGCCGGGATCCGATTGCCTGAGGACAAGCCTCCCCCCGTCCTGTATGACGACCGTATGCGCCTCGCACTTGGAGCCGGTGATGGCCACGTAGGGGCTCCCGAACGGGATGTAGGCGGTATCGTCTAAAGCCGGTTCACCGGCCGGGGACCAGTTCTCGGCCCTGTCCCAGCTGGTGTTGGGGCTGCCCAGACCCACAAAAACCTTTTGACCTGCGGCGCCCTCTGGGGCACAGAGCAGGACGAGCGTCAGCAGGGCTGCAAGCTGACGAACAGTGGTAGTGATCTGCATGGGTGAACCCTCCAAGATTTCAAAGTCCGTAACCTATGTCTATTCACAGTCTCTTCTTTGAGTCTTTTTGCTCATAGTAATATGTCGACTATTGGCCCAATCCGCTGTATCAGCCATCACATCCTGGAGAAATTCCGTGTGATACCGGGACACATTTGGCCTGGAGCTTGCGTATATGCTCCGCATTCTGTATTCTCTCCGCAACCGATCGGCTGAAGATCCCAACACATTATAGATAGAGCTGAAAAAAGTATGCCAATCAGACTGTTGGTGACCGGGGGGACGTTCGACAAGGAGTATAACGAGATCGAGGGGAAGCTCTTCTTCAAGGAGACGCACGTCAAGGAGATGCTGACGCAGGCCCGATCACGGCTGGGGATCGAGATCAGGACGATCATGATGGTGGACAGCCTGGAGATGTCTGATGCAGACAGGGAGCTCATCCTCAAGCACTGCGTGACTGCCGAGGAGAAGAAGATACTCATCACACACGGTACCGATACGATGGAGGTAACGGCCCGGCTGCTGGGAGAGGCGATTCGGGACAAGACAATCGTGCTCACCGGCGCGATAGTCCCCTACAAGTTCGGGAGCTCTGACGGACTGTTCAATCTGGGAAGCGCGCTTGCATTCGTCCAGACACTCCCCCCCGGAGTCTACGTCGCCATGAACGGGAGGTACTTTCCCTGGGACAGGGTTCGGAAGAACAGGAAGACGGGGGAATTCGAAGAGCTGAACCCTGGCAATGCTTGACCGACACGGTGATCGGCTCCCGATGGAGCGCCACGAGCGGGAGAACCCGGCAGGAGAATCCTCCGTTGTCTGGTGAAGCGGATCTCCCCCCTGCGGGATCCGGTCAGTACCGATCAACCCTCAGACTGGATACCCCTGCGTCAAGGGAGACCTGGATCCTCCGATCCGCGCTCAGGTAATCCTCCGTCTCGTAGAGACCATCCCCCTTTTCCGTGAAACCGCTGAACTGCTTTGAGGAGAGGCCCGCATCGACAGAGAGCGAGCAGCCGACATCCTCGGGGATCTCGATGCGAATGGAGGAGGCACCGGCATCTACCACCACCCTGGCCTGCTCCAGGAGAGATCCCATCCTGATCCTGATGGAAGAAGCCCCGCTGTTCACCAGGAGCGAGCGGACCTTGAGGGGGCTCAGATCGAAGTCGATCTTTGCAGCGCCGGCATCGAACTCCAGATCCCACTCTGGCTGCGCATTCAGAGACATCCTCACGCGGTTTTCGAGCCGCCCGAGTCTCAGCTTCTTCCCCCCGACCATCTCCATCGTTATCGACTCTTTGCCCAGCCGGGTCACGCGCTCAATCCGGTACTCTCCCATCGAGGTGCGCGCTTCGGCTTGGAAGAGCTGGTCAGTGGTACGATCGATGACAAAACTCCCCGCCCCCGCATCCAGCGTCAGCGCAGCCCGCTCCACCTCTCCCTCCATCGGCTCCACAAAATCCTGGCTTGTCAGCTCCAGCACCCCCCACCGGAGATCAGGCTCCCATATCGTTCGGGCAAGTGCCACCCCTACAACCGCCAGTGCGACTGCAATGCATGCCACGATCGCCTGGCGGAACTTCAGCGTCGGCACCAAAATGGAGACGCCCCAGAGGACCAGTATGAGCGGCCAGAGCCGCCACACCGCGTCAAGGTCGATCAGAAGAAGGTCCAGCCTGTCAAGAAGCAGGAGCAGCCCCCCCACAATGAGGAGTGTACCCCAGAAGAGTGTTCCGGTTTTCATGGTATCCCCTTTGATTATGCGCTACCTGCCGCCAGCCTTCCAGAGAAGACCCGCCCCGATGGCAATGAGAATGAGGGGCCAGTAGTCAGAAAGGCTGAAACGGGGGATGAGATTCTTCGCGAGAAACAGCAAGCCGAGAACGATGAGAATGGAACCTCCTACCTGACTGCCGCGGTCGACGGGTCTCCCGGTCTTCTCCGGTTGAGCTGGCTTCTCCTCCAGGAGGAGACCACTCCTCGCCTCTACTGTCTCAGGAGAGCGGACCTCTTCCTGCGGAGGTTTCTCGAGGGGGATCTTTGGTTTTGTGCCCATGGTGTTACCTCAGATAGACCATAATGCGGTCCAAGCTTTTCCCCGATGCCCGGAGCCTGTAGGTGTAGAGACCACCCGCAAGCCCGCTGGCATCAAACCGCACGGAGTGTCTGCCCGGACCGAGTTGTTGATGCAGCAGCGTCGCGACCTCCCGCCCCAGGATATCGTAGACCGTCAGCGTGACGGGCAGGGAGGAGGAGCTTCTCCCTCCGGTTCCGATTTCAAATTCAATCGTCGTGGAGGGATTGAAGGGATTCGGAAAGTTCTGGTAGAGCGCAAAGGTGGTCGGCTCACTCGGCTCCCCCCCGTCCTCCACCCCCGCCGGGTCGGCAACGAGGGCGACCCAGACGCTGAGCTCTCCATCGTCCATCCGTGTCCAGATCGGATAGACCTTCCCGCCGGAGGCCGCGATGTTGTTGTAGTCCCCGAAGAAGACCCGCTCGGTCGGCGTGAAGGAGGATGTGCTGACCCTGATGTTCTGAAAGGTCTCACCGCCGTCCGAGGAGCTGGCAATGTATACATCGGTGGCATGTCCCGTTGTCCCTCTCCGGTCGTAGAAGACGAAGTAGAGGACCCCCGTTGCCTGGTCGATCGCCATCCAGGGAAAGAACTGATGCGAGACCGTCATGTCATCGTTGACCCTCCTCGGCGGGCTCCAGGTCGTCCCCCCGTCGGTCGATTTCGCGAGGAAGACGTCGGTGTTGTCGATCCCGTTTCGCTGATCTGACCAGAGGATGTAGACGGTTCCCCGGTAGGGAGAATCGCTGATGTCGCAGGCCGTGACCGGAAGGCCGTTGCAGCGGTATATGCCGGGGATGGAGAAATTCCACCCGCCGGGCTGATCGGCAACGAACCGATCCTCTCCGAAGCTCACCCCGCCATCGGTGGACCTGTCAAACATGATCCCGAGTGGCCCTGACCAGCTCAGGTAGATCTCCCCGCCGGGACCGATGGCCGGCACGGCTCCCTCCACCGTTCCGTCGCTGTCGAGGCAGTCCCCTGCCTGTTCGCTGAGGCGAACGGGCTCTGACCAGGAGGCTCCTCCATCGGTCGAGCGGACAAAGAACATCCTGGAGCTGTCCGAAGGACTTGAACTGCCGTACCGGTCAAACTCCGTCCAGGCCATGTAGAGCGAGTTCCGGTAGGGCGAGTCTGTCGCATCGGCTGCAATCCACTCCTTGTCCTGCAGGCGAAGAGGCGGGTTGTGCCCGGCCTCGGAGGAGTCGATCCATGTCAGACCGCCGTCGCTGGAGCGGTGCACAATCAAACGGTCGCCGAACTCTCCTCCCGGGAGATTCGCAAGGTGAGCGTAGTAGAGGATCCCGCCAGCATCGTAGGTGAGCGAGGGATCGCCCCATGTTCCGGGGGGGAGCTCGCCCTGGGACCAGCTCCGTCCTCCGTCGGTGGAACGATAGGTATAGCGGAGGTTGGAGCCCGCCGCGATCTCCAGCGGCTCTATCGGGTTGATGGCTATGGCCACTTCGTTGGGCCTCGTCCCCGGCTGGCTGAGCCGAACGTTGGTGTACTGTCCGTGCGACAAGGAATAGACCAGGAGCATCGCTCCGGTGCACACTCCATGGAGAAGAGATCCCGGCAGTCTCATGATCGTCCACCTTACAGCAGACAACATACTTCCCGCATCGTCCGAAGTCAAGCGTCAGTCACCGCACGGTGAGCACCCCCCGGCCGGAGCCGGAGTAGTAGCGCCCGTCATACATCGCCTCAGCCACAATGGCCGGGTAACGGAACGTCCCGCGAGAGACCGCACGGACCATGTAGGTGAAAGCCTGTTTCCTGCTCCGACCGGTGAAGCTCGTGTAGAAGATGATCCGGTCATCCCGGATGTCCAGATGTTCAGGCTGCACCACATCCTTCAGAAACGGGTACTCCGTTGTCTCGGTTATCCTGGGGTTTTCTATCTCAAAGCCGGCAGGAAGGAGGTCCGTCACGGCCACGTTGTCCAGGAGATTGACGCTCGAACTCAGCGTGACGCGGACAATGACCAGATCATTCTGGCGTACCGACCCGGGATCAACAACCCGGCCGGCCCGGTCAAACAACTCTCTCCGTACCCTGAGATTTCTGTCTTCGATAACCACCGCGCCGTCACGCCGTATCCCCCTGGTGAGGACACTGTAGTAGAGCCTCCCCTCACCCGACATATTCAACCGGAGCTCTTTCCCGAAGAGATCGGCGGGGAGATTCATGTTCCCCCCCCCGTAGTCGTACTCGGCCTCCCCGACCGAGACGGTTCCCCTGAGGTTCGTCCCCGATGCGACGCGGGCGGCTTTGCCGAAGGCAAGGAGCACAAATGCATTGTCCTGTGTGCTGTACCAGCCTCCAGACCTGTAGGCGCGGGAGAGGTAGTCCAGGTAGCGCGGGATCTCCGGGTTGTTCAGGTCGGTTTCCAGCAGCACGTTCAGCACGATCGCGTTGGCCCGGACCGGAGAGTCGAAATTCCCCCCGCTTGTCCGCTCCGGTGTTTCGAGCGTGAACTGGGACGGTATCAACTCTCGATAGGTCCCCCTGTCTCCGCTCAGAGAAAAGGCCCCTGCAAGGAGGTACCGCGTATCCAGGGTCAGCAGCTCGGGACTGGTCCTGTAGAAGCTCATCACGGACCGCTCGGGGTTCCCCGCGAGAGCCAGGACGTAGAGACCGTAGATGCAGCTCTTGTCCGCAATACGGCGCACCACCGTCCGCTGCTCTTCGCGTGTGTAGGAGTCCTCTGTTGCCCTGCTCCGGGCGATTCCCCCGACGGCCCGGAGCGCCGCACGAATCGCTCCATCGGGAACCGCATAACCGGCTTTCCTTGCCTCCAGGAGGAAGTGGGTCGCGTAGACCGTCGACCAGTCGTTCGCCTCCCCGCCTCCGGGCCAGTAGAGGAAAGCTCCGTCATACATCTGCATCGAGACGAGCTTGGCAATCGCCTCGTTCACAAAGTAGGTGGGACTTCCTTCTTCCAGGATCGCGGGATCCAGCACCCCAGCAATATCGCGAAGGTAGATCTGCGGGAAGGCTCTGGAGACGGTCTGTTCAAGGCACCCATGCGGGTAGCCGATGAGCGCCTTGAGTTCCCGGGCGAAGTTCACGACGGGATAGGGGCTGAGCGACACGTACGCTTCCCGCCCGTAGGGCAAGAACGGATCCCCTATCTGGTGCTTCACGCTGCTCCCTCCCTCCACAAAGCCGGTCACCACGTCCGCGACGTAGGGGGAGACCGGCCGGACCGACAGGTCGGTTGTGGACTCGAGTTGTTCGCCAAATGCCTCTGTCTTCACCACCACTTTCGCGGGCCCGATCTCGTTTCTGGCACGGAGCCCGAGATCAACAGACCGTTCCTCGTTGGGACCCAGCCGGAGCGAGGCGCGTCCCTCAGGTGCTTCAACAGGGCCGGATGTCTCAATCGAGAATGCCAGCGCCACCGGCTCCCCGGTGGTGTTGAAGGCAGTGATGCCCATGGTGAGGGAGTCCTCCGGACTCAGAAAACGGGGGAGTGCCGGGGTGATGACCACAGGATCCGAGACCGTCATCGGTGAGGTGGCCGAGCCGAACCGGTTCTCCTTGTAGGCAATTGCCATGAGCCGGAGCTCCCCGTTGAATTCCGGCACATCCAGCACAACCTCGGCACTCCCGGACGGGCCCGTCCTGAGGATCCCCGACCAGAGAGCGACAGGCTTGAAACGGATCACGCCGAGGGGGTTCACCCGGAGAGCCATCTCCGCTTCACCGCCACCCGTGCTGCTCCCTTCGGCCGATCGGCGGG
>Ga0209536_100003979_pt1 | contig 23512 bp, 19 predicted proteins | sample DeeMarSeWOR28_12_FD_187461 | JGI IMG/M metagenome (GOLD analysis project Ga0209536, IMG submission 187461) | Marine sediment microbial communities from White Oak River estuary, North Carolina - WOR-2-8_12 (SPAdes) (version 2) | ecosystem: Environmental > Aquatic > Marine > Intertidal zone >...
GCCTTTCAACCATTCCTTCTGACCATCGGTATCCGTCCAGTGGGGTGGAATGCCCCAGTGGGTGAATTCACGCCGGTTGATATAGCCCACCGCGCCGAGCGTTTTGCAGTACTCCCCACGCTCATCGTCGGATACTACCGCTACCGCTCGGGCACCATGGACGTTCGCCAGCTGGATTGCCTGACTGCCAAGCCCACCGGAGCCGCCCCATACCAGGACGACATCGCCTTCCTTAAGTACATTTCCTGACCACCCGAACAGCATCCGGTAAGCTGTGGTGCCGACCAGCGTGGGGGCAGCGGCTTGCTCCCAACTGAGGTGCGGCGCTTTGGGCAGCACTTGGTGAGCCTGCGCCACGCAAAATTGACCAAAGGAACCGAAGTTGGTGTTGTATCCCCAGATGCAGGCTGAGGGAGCCAACATAGGATCTTTGCCTGCCAGCACCCACGGATCGTCCAGATCCCAATATCCGTGATGCACGACAACCTCATCTCCGATCGCTATTCCCTCAACCTGATCGCCAACCGCGTAGACAATGCCTGCTACGTCGCTGCCGCCGATGTGGAAGTCGTACGGCTCACCCATCTTCTGGCGGATGCGGATCACGTCGATGGGAATCCCTCGCGCTGCCCAAACGTTGTTGTAATTGATTCCTGCTGCCATGACGGCGATCAGTACCTCATGGGGCTTAATTTCCGGGACTGCGATCTCTTCCTGTTGGAAGGCGGTGTGTGGGTCACCATAGCGCTCCGGTTGTATAACTTGGGCGATCATTTTCTCAGGCACCTGACCGACGGGTGGGATCGAACCGATGGGTGTAAGCTCTGACATTATCATACCTCCTTAGTGGGTCAATTATTACGACTGGTGTTAGGGATGATTAAGACATTGGCGCTGGCTGGATTTATAGAACAAATATCACCCTGGGAGTTTGGTACTCAGCATCAGGTCACATGATTTCCATGCGAAACCACTCAACTGGTTCGCAATCTGGTGGAATGATCACCAGATCGGATTTATGTGATGACATGATTTTCCATGAACATCCAGCAAACAACCTCCCCCCAGTTGTGTGCTGTATAACCACCCAGACGAATCGTTCTTCGTTTGAAATGGAGCTTATTTATATTTTATCTCCACAGGTAATTATGGGGAAGATTATTTGATGATTATTTTATTGAATTAAGTTTACAGTTTGATGGGTTCGTGCGCTGCACGAGCTTCCAATTGGGCGAGAAAAGAACTGCGTTGTTCCGGGTCGCTGATGTGCTCAATGATGTAATCTAGATTCTCCCTAGCCGCTGTCAATGTTCTATCGGCTTCATCGTTATTTCCGCGCCGGCGTTCGATCTTGCTGATTTCTACCAGGCTCCTCCACAGCGACCATTTCGAACCTTGTTCTTCAGCTTTGTGGCGCGCATTGATCAATGCTTGATAACTTTCATCCTCGCGGCCCATTGCCAGCAGTACATGCCCGTGAAAGTAGAGATCTTCCAGATAGAATAAGCCGCCATAAGTATGGTTCATAGCGAGAATTTCTTGCGCTAAGGTCAACGCTCTCTCAAAGCGTCCATATGCCAATGCGATGCGGCTCTTAGACCTGAGATAGAAATAGACGAAGAGCGGGTTCATCTCCTCATCAATCTCCTCAGCCTGCATGATCAATTCTTCCGCCTTGGCTAAATCTCCTTTTAAGAGATAGAGTTCAGCCAATAAGGGTGGTGAATACCGCAACCAAAGTGTTGAAAATATTTCTGCCTCTGAGAGCACTTCATTTGCGATTGCGAACCCTCTTTCAAAATCGCCCAAAGTGCCGAATATCCATGCCAGGAACCAGCGGTTCATCGCTTGCACCACAGCAAAATCAGCCTGTTCCCCTAGAGAGATAGTTTCTTCGGTCAGCTTGATGGCATGGTCTACCTCACCTCGCTCCCAATAGATCAGGCTGACGCCATAACGGCTGTATGACATGCCCCATATGTTATTGATCGATTTGCTGAGCTGATATGCTCTTTCTGAAAAATTAAGTGCTTCATTCAAATTGCCAATGCTGAGATAAGCCAGAGAGGCAGTAGATAGATTGTCGGCCAGCATAGGTTTATTATCAAATTCCTCCCACAGCTCGCGCGCTTCCTCTAGATATTCCAAGGCGAGTCCTACGTTTTGGGTGACCGAGCTTACGTGATAAATGTCGTTGAGTGTATAGGCCAGCTGCTCGCGGGCCTCTCGGGTAGACTTCATCTCAGGGGGTAATTTTCTGAGGATTTCTAGCGAACGCTCACCTGCTGCTAATGCTTTCAAGTTTTTATCGATGAAGCGATAAAGGTTCATCTGATTCCACAAGATTTTCGCTTCTGCCAGCGGGTCATCAAGCTCTTTAGCCAGTCTTAAGGCTCGTTTACAAAGTTCCTCACCTTCTTCAAGATTAAACAATTCATTTGCAGTGCTGTGGATTTGGGCTTGAGATATCAAAGCGTCTAATTCCATCGTGCTATCACCCAGCTCACGTGCGTGCTGCTCCATTTTTTTATAATTTTCCAACGCTTTGTCAAAATGGGAATTTAACTCAAAAGCGCGGCCGCGGCATGCATACAGCTCCTTTAGCGGAATTTCATTCTGAGATTCCGGGGTTGTCCGATTGATAACCTCCAAAGCGCGATCGTAATGGGCAATTGCTTCTGTATTGGCGTAAAGTCGGAGTGCATTGTCGCCAGCATTGATAGCGTACCCCAACGCGCGATCATCTTTCGCTTCGTAGAAGTGATGCGCGAACAGCGCAGCGTACTCCTCCAAACGCTCTTGATGTATATTCTCACTGACCTCGGCAACACGTAAGTGGAATTCTCGCCGTTTCTTGAGCAGGATGGTGTCATAGGCAGCTTCCTGTATGAGTGCATGTCGAAAAGCGAATTCACGCTCTGGAAGACGCATGACCTCTGTTATCATGTGTGCTTTCTGCAAGTTCTCCAGGTTGTGATCCAAGATTGAACCATCGTATGAGATAAGATTAGATTTTTTTTGTGAGCGGTGATTATCGGCCTCAACCAGTGCTTTCAAAACTTGATAATTGAATGTTCGACCGATGACTGAGGCCAACTGCAGGGTGTGTCTCTCTTCCTCATCCAAGGTATCGATCCGCGATATCAACAACCCCCGTAGGTTTTCAGGCAGGCCAATCTTGGAGATTTCAAGGCTTGGTTCCGCCTGCCAGTGGTTGCCATCTTCATCCTGGATGACCAGACCACGATCGATCAAGGTTCGTACGATCTCCTCAACGAAAAAAGGATTACCTTCAGCGTGTTGGCTGATCATTTCATGGATCCATAAAGGTAAATCTGATATCGTCAATAAGCTATCCACTAATAAGTTGCTGTCCTGGTCGGATAAAGGAGTCAGGTGGATTTTGGTGAATCTGTGAGCATATTCCCTCTCGGCAGTTGTCATCAGCTCCCATGACGGGGCTTTTCGGTGAGGACGGAAGACATATAGCAGCAGGATAGGTTTCTGGTCGGTGAGGGGAAATAAATACTTCAAAAGTTCCACCGAAGCGGGATCAGCCCAGTGTAGATCATCGAACACCAGTACCATAGGCTGCTCCAACGATATTGAGCGGATGACAATCTGTATCAGATCAAATAACTCGCGCTGGAATGCTTCTCCTTCCAGCCTGAGTCGCTTGCTCTCTTTAGTATTTCCCAAGATGAGATTGAAGATGTCCAAGGCATTTTCACGTTCATCGGCAGGAATTGGATCGAGAAGCAGGTTTAGTTTATGCTCAATTACTTCACCAGTGTCATTTTTTTTGATTCCACAGATATTTCGAAGGAATTGCTGGGAGAGTGCATAGGGACGCGACGAATCGTAAGACATCACCTGGCTGTCTATCCATCTGGATGGTAGGTTGTCATCCTGGGATAATATTTGAACGTGCTTATTACTGGTTGAATTTGGAAGAGCCTCGTTAAGCTGAGATTCCCATTTTGTGCGTACTTCTGCTACCAGCCGGCTTTTCCCTAGCCCAGCCTCGCCGACCAGGCAGATAATCCTTCCTATTCCCAGATTAAGATCCTCCAAAGCGTTCTGCAGAGTGCTCAGTTCGCGAGCACGACCGATCAAGGGTGCTTCCAATCCATGAATGCCGCGCAAACGCCCAGGCTCCGGCTTTGTACCTAAAACCTGGTATACGGGTACTGGATCTGATTTTCCCTTTACCTCGATTTCACCCAGCTGCTTGAATTCAAATAATGGCTCGACCAACCGATATGTGTTCGCGGTTAGCTGGATCGTCCCTGGCTGAGCTGTTTGTTCCATACGAGCTGCCAGATTGATGGCATCTCCTAGCGCAGTGTATTCCATGCGCAGATCAGAGCCGACTTCACCAACCACAACCAGCCCGGTGTTGATCCCCACACGCACATTGATCTCCAGATTCCAACGATGTTTAACCTGTTCGCTGTATGGGCAAATGCCTTGCAGGATATCTATACCAGCGAGTACAGCTCTTTGGGGGTCGTCCTCGTGGGTGATAGGTGCTCCGAAGAACGCCAGGATGGCATCCCCCATCAGGCGAGCCAGCGTGCCCTCATAGCGGTAAATCGGTTTGATCAGATGCTCAAAAGCCCCGTTCATAATCTCTGCCCATTCCTCAGGGTCGAGCTGTTCAGCTGCCGCGGTTGATCCTTTCACATCGCAGAAGAGCAATGTAACCACACGGCGCTCTCCGACCATACCACCGCTGGCACGAGCGTTGATGATCTTTGTGAGTAGTTCTTCAGGTATGTACTTATGCAGTGAGGATTGTGTGGGTTTACCAGGGAGTGTTGTGGTCCTTAAGGTTTCCCTAAGGTTAGTGCCGCAATTTTTGCAGAAATTAGCAATCGCGGCGTTAGATGTACTGCACTTTGGGCAGGTACGCAATAACGATTGGCCGCAATTCTGGCAAAAATTGGCATCCTCTGGATTTTGAAACCCACAATTATTGCATATCATTTGTCCTCTTCTCAAATTAATGACTTCTTTGTCTCGCGATTGATTAAATCTATATGGAGACAGCCAATGAAATCTACCCCTAAACAAATTTGGATATTGTTGGTAGAATTATACTGTTTTTCTTGTTGCATTGTCAAGGAATCCACAGATTTTAAGATCGCAGTCTCAATTTTTCTTATATTATTTATCGGGTAGAATTTAGAAGGAAGATGTATTTTGTGAAGACCAGAATATATATTGATTTGCCTTACGACTAGGCAAATTGGAGGTACTACATATGTCTGATGCAGTGGAGATTTGGGAAAAACCTAAGGCCGGGGAGATCTACATGCTGGCGGGTTGGCGCCAGTGGGCTGATGCCGGTTCGATTTCATCTGGTTTACCCCATTACCTTATCCAGCAGACTGGTGCACGTCAAATTGGTTCTATCCGCTCGGATGGGTTTTACCTTTTCCAGTTCCCTGGTACACATGACTTAGTTAGGCCGGTCATCAAGTTTGATGAAGGCTATCCTGAGTCGCTGCAATCAAAAAGTAATGACATCTATTACGCTGAAGACGGCAGCAAAGGATTGGTGATCTTCTTAGGCGATGAACCGCACATGGATGTTGAACGTTATACTACAGCATTTCTTCATGTTGCCATGGAGCTCAGGGTAAAACGAATCGTCGGATTTGGCGGTGTGTATGGGGAGCTACCCTATGACAAAGATCGTATGATTTCAAGCACATACAGTCTGAAGCGTTTGAAAGCAGAGCTTGAAGATTTGTCAGTGAATCTGTCTGACTACCACGGTGGCGCCAGTATTGGGTCGTATATCTGTCGGCGAGCTGGAGAACTAGGCATGGAGTACGTAGCTTTTTATGGTTTCGCGCCAACTTATGATTTTTCTAATATAGCCCAACTCAGCAGCTCCGTACGAATTGAGAATGATTTCAAAGCCTGGTTCGACATTATGCGGCGCGTCAAGTACATGCTGAGGCTCAGATTTGATCTTTCAGACTTAGAGCAGAAAAGTCAGCGTTTGATTGAGATGATGGATAACAAAGTTGAAGAGCTTGAAGGTGTAGCCCCCCAGCTGGGTGTGCGCGAGTATATGAAGCGTTTGGCTGATGATTTCGTTGAAACCCCATTCGAGCCTTTAGATGATGTATGGGAGGATGAGATACGGAGATTATTTGACAAGTTCGATGAAGATGAATCATAATCTAATCTGCATGAAAATATCCTATCATTAGCTTTAATGATGAGGTAAATTTATTGAAAACTCATAGCATGTATGACTAATCGCGCAGAAATACTTCTTGGGATTTAGCATTGTATGTTAGTATATCTATGAATTGAACTCAATAAACAGCCAAATAGACATCATCTTAGAAAATCATGGCGGACTAAGTGAATGTAGGCTCGCAGAATGAGATTGGAAATGTTAAACGGGGGAAAGTGGCGGTTGTCACAGATAGCGTAGCACAAGTGCCTTCAGAGGTTGCGAAACAACTGGATATTCAAGTGGTGCCGTCAACATTGTTGTTAGAAGGACACAAATATCAGGATGGCGTTGACCTGGTCCCGGAGGAGCTCTACCGGCGCATGCGGGAAGAGAAGGTTGTGGTGCATACCACCTCTCCGCCGGTTGGTTCTTTTTACCAAACTTTTCTGAACCTGATCGATGAGGGATTGGAAGAGGTCCTGTATATTGGTTTGTCCAGCGAGATGAGCGCTACTTATAGCGCTGCACAGAATGGCGCAAGATTGGTGCTTGAGGAACATCCCAGCCGAGAGATCATTCTGTTCGATAGCAAGAAAGCAACCATTGCTCAGGGCTATATCGCTATCGAGGCAGCCCGGATGGCTGCTCGAGGCAGCTCTCTCCTGGAGGTTGTTGCACGGGCGGAGCAGGTCAGGGAACATACCGGGTTGGTTGCAACTTTGGAGACTCTTGACTATTTAGCCCGCGGTGGCAGGATTGGCAAGATTGCCTACATGCTTGGAGCTGCTGTCAAAATCCTGCCCATCGTAACTTTTGGTGAGGATGGAACTGTAGCTCCAGTTGCGATGGGGCGCAGTGATGATAGCACTCTCAGACGTATGGTGGCGTATGTGGCTGATAAGACCAAGGGGTGCCGCAGATTGCATCTAGCCATCATGCAGGCAGATGCTCAGCAGCGTGCCGTTAGATTACGCCAATATGCCATGGAAAGACTTGAACCCGCTGAGATGATCATGACACATTTCACACCGGTCATGGTTGCTCATGCTGGCCCTGGTCTGATTGGAATTGCTTATTATTACGAATAATTAGGCAATGACCATCATTCGTTTTGATTTAAGTGGGAATAATAAATCCGATCTTAATCTAATCTAAAAGCTCGATAAATATCCATCATTTTTCCTTGACAATCTTTCTAAATTGTTGGTAGACTTCTCGGTCTGTGAAATTGCCCGTTATTAGGTGGATATTATTTTGCAGTTCTTCGCGTGAAAATGTGTTTTGGATCCTAACGCGAACAAATTGATCTACGGCAGTCTGATAGAAACTGCACATCGTTGTAGAAGGATACTATTTGAATAATATATTTTTTGCTCTTTCCAGTGTTATTTTTGGATTATCGTTATTATCAGTTGGGGGACCCATCCTGGGGGAAATGATCGCAACGATGGCGCCGATCTACACAAAGAAAGATAGCGCTACTCTGCCCAATCTGGGAATCCCGGTTGAGCAGGTTACTTTCCAATCGAGCGATGATCTTAATTTAAGTGGTTGGTTTTTCCCGGCGGATGATCCTGCCTCACCAGCGATACTTTATGCGCCGGCTACAGCACGAGACCAGCGCTCTGGTCTCTCGTTGGTTGTACCCTTTCATCAGGCGGGCTACCATGTCTTGCTGTTCAGCTATCGCGGTCACGGTACCAGTGACGGCGACCGGTTTGGTTTTACGTACGGCGCGGCGGAAAGCAGAGATGTCGATGCTGCTGTGCAGTATCTGTCTGAGGAACGCGGTATCAAGAAAATTGGAGCCATCGGGCATTCTGCAGGCGCAGTCTCGATTATCTTGAGCGCTTCCCGTAATTCACAGATCAGTGCGATTGTGGCTGCCTCACCGTTCAATTCTGTCGAAGAAATATGGGAGACCAACCGTCCTGTTTTATTTCCTAAGCCACTATACGATTTGACCATGTGGTTTTCTGAATTTCGTAAGGGGTTCTCACGCCACCAGGTGCGCGCTCAAGACGTAATTGGAAAGATCGCCCCGCGTCCATTGCTGCTTTTGCATGGAAGCGCGGACAATCGCATTACGCAGGAGCAGGCTCTGCAATTGTATTCCCAGGCGAAAGAACCAAAGCGGTTATGGATCATTGAGGGGGCGACCCATGATTCGGTCCGGCATCCCGGTCTGGATGTTTTATCTGGACAGATCCTAAGTTTCTTCGATAAGGCTTTGCGAAGCCAGGCGAATATCTATCCAGATTGATTTAATTACTCAGGTTCGCGTCGTATCCATTCTTGATGGTTGGTAATATCTCGATCTAATAATAGGCGTCGCAAAATTACCTTTCTACGCTCTGAGCCCGCAACTGGCAGTGATCTCCGGTTAGCTTCCAAACGTTTGGCAAAGGTCAACAGCAGCATGCCAGCAATCGCCCCATAGCTTGCATCTGGCCCGCTCAACCAGTAAACCAGAAACGGCATGAGGAACAGACTCGCAATTGCCCAGGGTGCTGAATCGCCCAAGGCGAAACCAATGCCGAGAAAAATCAATATCCAGACAAACCCCCAGGGGAATATCACCAGTAATAAACCCATAAAAGGGCTTAACCCTCGACCCCCAGTAAACCTCAGGTAGATCGGCCAGTTGTGACCGATCACTGCTGCCAGTCCGGCAGCGACACCAACCGCATCACCTAGACCCAACTGAAAAGCCAGCCAGGTGGGTAAAGCACCTTTGAAGACATCGAACAATCCCACAGGTACTACTAATAATTTTGAGACGTGCTCGTAAACCATCGAACCGCTGACCGTGCCGCTGCCATATTGACGTAAATCTTTGCGTTTCGTATAACGAGCTGCCAGGTAGGCGGTTGGTATCGATCCAAACAGGTAACCGAACAGGATGATTAATATGGATATCATGCCATGAGCTCCTGCTATATTAATATATCGATCGATTCTCTAGAATTACCTTATCTTTATTGTATTATATCGAATGGTTAATTCTCAGGGTGCTGATAGGCAGATGTGCTAAATGATTGCTGGTGGAAAATTTTAGTTATACGGAATTGTCCCTTGGTCAAAAACAGTTTACCATCGTCCTTGAGTTGTGGAAATTTTATCTTTATGGAAGCGAGTTTGCACCCAAGGATAAAGGATTGTATACTTGTGCTGTGTTGAAATAGACAAGAAGGAAGACCACTATATTATGTACGCTACATATCGGAAAAGAGCGATCCAGACTGCTCGGGATTATGCAAATCTGAAACCAGTCTTCCTTGATACGGAAACGACTGGCTTACATAACAGCGCTGAAATCGTTGAGATCAGCATTGTTGATTATCATGGCAGCGTTTTGTTGGATACCCTGGTTAAGCCGCTTCACTCGATTCCCTGGGATGTGATTCAGGTGCATGGTATCACGGATGAGATGGTTGATGGAGCACCATCTTGGTATGAAGTTTGGCCTCAGGTGGAAAAGGTCCTCGAAGGTCGTTATGTGGGGATCTACAACGCTGATTTTGACATCCGTATGATGAAGCAGTCCCATGGTCTACATGGCATGTCATGGACGATGTCGGAAAATCGTAATTTTTGCATCATGAAGCTGTATGCACAGTTCTATGGCACTGGTCGCTGGCAAAAACTGGAATCAGCTGGTCGACAGTGCGGCTTGGCACTGCCGAACGCCCACCGCGCAAAAGATGATACGCTCCTGGCGCGTGCTATCTTTAAGTATATGATCAGTGCAATCTAAATTTTCACTCCTGTTTACAAGACTTCCTGGGTTTCCAATACAACCCAAATACTTGTCAGATTTAAAAAACGATTGATATAGCTGAAATGTTTCAGCCGGTAGAGTGAGAATCCGCGATGGGTGAAACGGATAACAACCTGGCTCGTCTCTTCCAGGTGGAGCGTGTCAACCCTCCTGACCATCTTGTTTCGAAAACACCCAACCTCTCCCCTGGCATGTCTGACAGTCACCAGTGAGGTCGCAGACCTGACAGCCATCGCCGAAACAGCTTGAGCAAGACATTAAACCGTCACATTCGGGACACTCCTCTTTGGGCCTTTCTGGAAGCTGGGCCAGTAATGTGCGCAGCTCATCCAGGAGGCGGTAGGCTGTGGTCTGGGCTTCAAGCTCCCAGGCTTCGGTCTGACCGGCGTCAGATTCGATCATTTTTTCTCCCGTGATCGGATCGTAGAATTTGACCTCTCGTGGGGTAAGCTCCTCGGCTGGCGGCATCCGCGATTCTGCCTGAGCGATAAATTTTGTGCCATCTGCAAAGCTGACCTGGATTGTCCAAATGCTGACTTCATCGTCACTTTCCCCATAATCTTCAAGAAACAAGATTTCATCGTCATTGTCGCGCATCACGTTGATCTCCTGCCAGAATTCTATCTCAAAATTCCTTGATGAGGTCAATCACATCACCGGTTTAGGATGATATTAATATTTTAATCTGATAAAGGATTCCCAGACTTAAACATATACTGGTCGTATCTGGAATTTTCTGCATGCTATAATCTTTTTGGTATTATCCAAATTTTGTTTTTCTTAAGCATCTGATTTACGAATTGCATTTTACTCCACTCTTTTTATGATACTGGTTACTGGAGGCACTGGTTTTATCGGGCGGGCGTTGATTCGCCACCTGGCAGATGTTGGATACCCTGTTCGCGCCCTGCTACGCCCTTCTCCCAAATCACCCACTATCCCTAAGGGTGTAGCGATGGAGGTAGCCGTCAGCAGTCTTGAGGATGAGCGCGGGTTGCGGGCTGCCATGGTAGGTGTTGATACGGTATATCACCTGGTCGGCGTTGAACGTCATGGTGCTTATGCTGAACTGGTCGAGATAGATATCCAAGGGACCAGGGCTGTGGTGGATGCAGCTGCCTCCGCTGGTGTAGAGCGATTTTTTTATATCAGCCACCTGGGGGCTGATCGAGCCTCGGCTTATCCAGTTTTCAAAGCCAAAGCGATTGCCGAACAATTTGTACGCCGTAGTGGAATAGATTACACGATTTTTCGTACCGCCTTAATCTTTGGAACCAATGATGGCTTTACTACAGGATTGGCGCTGCTGATGTATACTCAACCGTTGTTTTTTATGATACCTGGTGATGGTTCTACATTAGTACAGCCGCTCTGGGTAGAGGATTTGGCTACTTGCTTGACCTGGGCGCTGGATGATGATAACACTCGCAACCATACGATTGAACTGGGGGGACCTGAGTACTTGACCTTCAACGAGGTTATACAAACGGTCATGGATACGATTGGTGTCCAAAGAAGGTTGTTGCATGTAAGACCTCCTTATCTACGTGGTATCACCGTGTTGTTAGAGAACTTGCTACCCTCCTTTCCCGTTTCAGTGTTCTGGCTGGATTACCTGGCTGCCAATCGCACGACCGCCTTAGATACGATGCCGCGCATTTTCAACTTGATGCCCTCCAGGTTATCCCAAAGATTGGCTCATCTGCGCGGTCGCGATTGGCGCCAAGAAGCCTGGCGCTCGATCCTCCGTCGTTCTAGATCTTAAAAAGCAAGTTACCCAAGTCTAAGAGGGAAGATATAATTAGTGGAATTATGAATGATTGGACTTTACGACTCATTGAAAAACCGGGTGATTTGGAAGCGGTAGAAGCTTTGCAGCGCTTGGTTTGGTCTGGTGATGAAACTGAAGTTGTGCCAGTGCATATGTTGGTAGCGGCCATCAAAGGCGGTGGTTTGGTGGTAGGTGCCTATGCCTTACAAGAAGACCAGGGAACAAAGCCCCAGCTGGTGGGATTTGTGTTTGGCTTTCCAGGTATCTATCCCACTCCTGATGGCCCTCGTATTATGCACTGTTCCCATATGTTGGCTGTTCATCCGGATTACCGTGATCGCGGCCTGGGTTATGATCTCAAGCGTGCCCAATGGCAGATGGTGCGGCGTCAGGGTATAGATCGTATCACCTGGACCTACGATCCGCTTCAGAGTCGCAACGGCAATTTTAACATTGCGAAGTTGGGCGCTGTTTGTAATCTATATCATCGTGAATATTATGGTGTAATGCGAGATGGCTTGAATGTGGGTTTACCTTCGGACAGGTTCGAGGTCGATTGGTGGGTAAATACCCGTCGTGTGAATCGCCGTCTGAGTAAGCACCCTCGTCGGCGGTTGGATCTGGCACATTACATCGCAGGGGGTGTGGAGATCGTCAATCCCACCCAAGTTAGTGACAATGGCACTTTACTCCCATCATCAGCTTCATCCAATATTTTCAGATCACCAGCGTCCAACGGTCAAGGTGAAGCGCTGTTATTGGTTGAGATTCCCTCAGATTTCAACACTTTGAGACACTCCACGCCTTCAGTGGCGCTTGATTGGCGGTTCCACACCAGAAAGCTCTTCGAAGAACAATTTGAAAGAGGATATCTGGTAACAGATTTTGTGTTCCTGCCTGGATCGCTGCCCCGCAGTTTTTATGTATTGACGTATGGGAAGAGTACACTGTGAAGATCTCAAAAATCACTTTCTACCACTTGCGTATGCCATTACGCGCACACTTTGAAACATCTTTTGGTCGCATTTACGAGCGCGACTGTCTTTTGCTAGAGGTGTATGCTGAAGGATTGACTGGTTACGGTGAATGCGTCGCTGATCGCGATCCAGGCTATTCCTCAGAGACAATAACAACCGCCTGGCATGTTTTACGGGATTTTCTGGCACCTGCTGTACTGGGACAGGAGGTGGTTGATCCTGAGGATTTCCAGCGTCGTGTGAACCACGTGCGTGGTCATTTGATGGCTAAAGCTGGACTCGAGATGGCTTTATGGGACCTGTTGGGAAAAAAAGAGAGCCGTTCTTTACAACAGCTATTGGGTGGCGAGCGCCATCGGGTGGAGGTGGGAGTCTCCGTCGGTCTGCAGGATTCGGTGGACATGTTAGTGGATGTAGTCACAAATTATCTCGATTTAGGTTATGGTCGTATCAAGATAAAGATCAAGCCTGGGCGGGATGTTGGTGACACTAAAGCAGTTCGTGAGGCCTATCCAGATCTGCGTTTGCAGGTCGATGCCAACTCAGCTTACACTCTCGAAACCGCTTACAATCTACAACCGCTTGATGATCTTAATTTGTTGCTCATTGAGCAACCCCTGGCGGACGATGATCTTTGGGACCACAGTCGTCTGCAAATACAGTTCCAGACTTCTCTGTGTCTGGATGAGAGTATTCTCTCGGTGCGACACGCTCGGCAGGCTTTGGAGATGGGTGCCTGTCGTATCATCAATATCAAAGCTGGGCGCGTTGGTGGGCTCAGTCAGGCTGTTGCTATCCATGATTTATGTTTTGGTCAAGGGGTACCTGTATGGTGTGGTGGCATGTTGGAGACAGGCGTGGGACGGGCAGCCAATCTGGCGCTGGCGAGCTTGCCCGGATTCAGCTTACCCGGTGATATCTCCGCCTCTGAGCGGTATTACCTTCAGGATATCACGCATCAACGTTTCATCCTCGAGCCTGACAGCACGATTAGCGTACCGCAAGAACCTGGACTGGGTGTAACCATCGACCGTCAGGCATTAGAGCGCTTCACTCAGAAGAGCATCACACTGAAAGCGTAGCCACTAATCCAACCCCATACTTACAATCTATCCAATCCTTTGTTTAAAAAATGACTCTACGAAGTTGCTTTTTACATGAGTCTCGTATATACTTTTCTCATAAGTAATGGAGGGTAAAATGCGCACTTATGATATATCACTGACTGTTTCACCTGACTTGCCCACCTGGCCCGGTGATCCTGGTATCATTCTTGAACTTACAGAAAAGATTGAAGATGGGGATAACGCCAATGTGTCGCGGCTTGATATGGGTGTACACACGGGTACGCACGTGGATGCCCCTTTTCACTTCTTGAATGATGGTGAGGGTATCGACCAGATAGCGCTGAAAACATTAACCGGACGGGCTTATGTACTACACCTGCCTGAGGTTGATCTGATCACAGCCCATGTGCTGGACCAAGCAAACATACCACCGCGCACTCGGCGGGTTTTGTTTAAAACTCGCAATTCCGAATACTGGGAACGCGGAGAAAAAAGCTTCCAAACTGATTTTGTAGGTCTTAGTGCAGATGCTGCTGAATACCTGGTTGGGCGAGGGGTCAAACTGGTGGGTGTGGATTACCTGTCTGTTGCCCCCTTCAAACGATCCCGCCCCACCCACGAAATCTTGCTTGGTGCTGGTATCGTCATAGTCGAGGGTCTTGATCTCACCGAGGTCTCACAAGGGCGTTACACGCTCTACTGTCTGCCGCTAAAGTTGAAGGGATCTGACGGTGCACCTGCACGCGCAATATTGATTGGGGTATAGCAGATATCTTCAGTAAGTGTATTGGAAATTTTATGCTATCAACCAGGAGCAGTTTACTGGCTACCTTTTATATAATCCTAATTTTATTAGGGATGACAGCCTGTGGCGTGACCACTCCCATACAACCTAAAGACGCTGGTGTATCCTCTCTCCAAATTACCAGTGCTGCCTTTGAGCAAGGTGCCGCCATCCCTGTGAAATATTCCTGCGATGGACAGGACATCTCTCCACCTTTGGCATGGTCGGGAACTCCGGAAGAAGCACAAAGCCTGGTGCTGATTACCGACGACCCGGACGCGCCCGTGGGCACCTGGGTACATTGGGTATTGTTCGATATCCCTGCGGATGCAAACTCCTTGCCTGAGGGTATTCAGGATGCTGGCACAGATGGTAATAATAGCTGGGGTCGTCCAGGCTATGGTGGTCCCTGTCCACCATCCGGCGTTCATCGTTATTTCTTTAAACTCTATGCTTTGGATACAATGCTTAATTTAAAGCCAGGTGCAACCATAGAGGATGTTGAAAAAGCAATGCAGGGTCACATTCTGGCGCAGGGGGAACTGATGGGCAAGTATGAGCGCTAACTGATAAACTGTAAACCTCGATTATGAGGATTGCCCGAAACTTCTTATTACGATCGCAAGAACAAATTCATGATAATCTGAGTGTTTACGTCTTCTATCGGCGTCAATGTTTAGACGCCTACGGACAATAATTTTGGTATTTGTGATCATCACAAAAATATCAACGACATCCGTTGCATTAACAATCCAACTGAAACCGAACAATTATGCAATTTATATAATCTGATTAATTCCTGGAATGAGATGCAAGCTTATGAATCTGGAAAGAATGGTAAATTTGTAACGGTTGCGCTTATGTTATTATCCCCTTGCGTTGCGATAAGCTGAGTCCCAGGCTGGTCAAAGGGACGTTTTAAAACCGCCAAAGCTATTGGACCAAAGCGGGGAGAAGCGGTAGTGGATGTGATGATCCCAGCGGGTTGGTTGTTTTCATGGCTTTTTACAGTTGTGCCTGTATTGACCATCTCGGCAAGCCGAAGACCGACCAGCCTTCTGGTGACTTTATCAAAGTTGACCTGTCGGGCGATGACCTCCTGCCCGGTGAAACAACCTTTGGTCATAGAGACGGTATCCATAAGTCCGGTCTCGAGAGGGGAGTAATCTTCGGTCAGCTCGTGTCCGGGAGCGGGCAGACCGGCTTCGACTCGTAAAACTTCGTAGGTGTCCTTTTTCAGCTGCTCGGCTCCAGCCGTATCAAGGGCAGCGAGGACAGTTTCTATATTTTCAATCTGCGTGAGCAGACGCAAACTCGACCCAAAGGTATTGAAAGCCAGCACTATGCCTTCGTTGATCTCAGTGGAGATAATCTCATCCTCTTTCACAAGTTTGCTAAAGCCGAGTGCGGTCATGGTGCTGCCAGATTGAGGACCAAGTAGCTCAATTTGGGTAAAATGAGCGCTGGCATCACTGACGGTGAGTTTATCCATAAAGAAGATGCGGCTTTGCAGGTAGGCTGTGGTTTGAGTGGCTCGCCCTGCTAGTGTTAAGGCGCTGAATGTATCATCTTCCCCCATCAAGGTGAGCACGTCAAGGATGCGGGCAGTAGGTGAGGTAAGCGTTGTCACCAGGGTATGCTGCGGAGTGAGAGCGTTCAGATCGTTGGTGGTCTGACGTTGCAGGAAAGCGATACGATCGTGTCCGCTAAACTGCAGGAGACCAGGATCAGGGATTACATAGTATGCCGCTTGGTTAAGCGCTCTCTGGTAGACAGATACGTCAATTGATATATCTCTCGACATGGTATTCTCCAGGTTTGGGAGGAAGGTTAATAAAAACGTGAGGCAGTACATCCGCCTCACGTTATGTTCTGTAATGTCTACTATTGGAGATTAAGCTTCATGCTGCCACAGGCACCGGCGTACCGCTGTTCTTCTTGACCGGTGGTGGGAAGATGCCCTCGAACTCTTCACGCGAGATCGTCTCTACCTCGATCAGCCGGGTGGCTACCTCGTCGAGCTTTTCGCGATATTCATGAACGATGCTCTTGGCGGTCTCGTAGGCTTTATTGACCAGACTTCGGACCTCCTTATCGATCTGCTGCGCTACATCTTCAGAATAATCACGCTGTTCGGAGATCTCACGTCCTAAGAAGATCAATTCATCCTTTTGACCGTATACCATTGGACCGAGTGCTTCACTCATTCCCATGCGGGTGACCATAGCACGTGCCATTTTGGTGACGCGTTCCAAGTCGTTCGTCGCCCCGGAGGTGATGTCGTCAAAAACGATTTCTTCTGCAGCGCGTCCACCCAACAAACCAACCATGTCAGCAAAGAGCTTCTTGCGTGGCATTAAGGTACGGTCTTCCTCCGGAAGCATAATGGTGTAACCACCAGCCATACCGCGCGCCGTGATAGAGACTTTGTGTACGGGGTCTGCCTCAGGAATTGCGTTGGCAACCACAGCGTGCCCAGCCTCATGATAAGCGACGATACGCTTTTCTTCCTCACTGATCAGCCGGCTTTTCCGTTCCGGTCCGGCGATAACACGCTCAATGGCTTCCTCCAGGTCGGATTGTCCAATGACTTTTTTGTTGCGCCGGGCAGCTAAGATCGCGCCTTCGTTGACCAGGTTTTCCAGGTCAGCACCCACAAAACCCGGTGTAGAGCGGGCAAGTACCGCCAAGTCAACTTCGGGGGCCAGTGGTTTGCCGCGCGTGTGCACCTTTAAAATAGCCTCCCGCCCACGCATATCGGGGCGGTCAAGGACTACCCGTCGATCAAAGCGCCCAGGTCGCAACAAAGCTGGATCCAGGATGTCAGGGCGGTTGGTAGCGGCAACGATAATAATGTTGGTGTCAGTGTCGAAACCGTCCATCTCAACCAGCATCTGGTTGAGAGTTTGCTCACGTTCGTCATGGCTGCCGCCCAGACCAGCGCCGCGCTGCCGACCAACTGCGTCGATCTCGTCAACGAACACGATACAGGGTGATTGGCGCTTGGCCTGATCGAAGAGATCACGCACACGGCTGGCACCCACACCAACAAACATCTCAACGAATTCCGAACCGGAAATCGAAAAGAATGGCACGCCAGCTTCACCGGAAGTCGCCTTGGCCATCAGTGTTTTGCCAGTGCCTGGTGCGCCGACCAGTAGCACACCTTTAGGGATGCGAGCACCCAGAGAGATGAATTTCTCAGGTTCACGCAAAAATTCCACCACCTCGTAGAGCTCTTCCTTGGCTTCTTCTACGCCCGCTACATCGTCAAAAGTTACCGTAGGTTGGTCACCTGTAAACATTCGAGCTCGAGATTTTCCGAAGGATAGAGCCGCATTGTTGCTGCCTTGAGCTTGACGGAACACAAACCAGAAGACACCAGCTAGTAATATGAAGGGCACAAAATAACCTAACGCAGTCGCGATTCCCAGCCAAGCGCTGGGAGGTTTGATTTCTATAATAACGTTTTGGGGAGCCAGTTGTTCAGTTGTCACTCCTAATTCTTTAAGCTGTTCTACTAGTGTAGCACCTGGCTCTTTGTGGGACGTTCGTTCAGTACCATCGGCATAAACAACACGTAGCCGATTATCGTCTTCGGTGATTCGGTTCACTTGGCCGCTTTGAATATCCGCTGCCACCTGGTTAATGGTCAGCGCTTCATTGCTGGTGGTTTGCTGTTGGAAGTTGTAGACTACCATTACGATAATGGCTACAAACAACAGCAAGTATATAATAGATGATCTATTGCGGGTCGGATTCACAGATACCTCCAATTAGAGTGACAGACCGCAGATTTGTGATTGGCGGATCAAGATCGTATTTGTTGACAACAATTTCAACCAATCACGCTAATAACATTATACCAATCTATGACCCTGAATGGGAGTGGTCAAATCAAAATTCTACAATTTCTAACGTCGTTCTAACAATTGACTTTTATGAGTAGCTTGATCTTTCGAGATCGGCGTTGGGATTGGGGAAAGAGATTTTTTCTGGAATATCAGCCCAAAAATCGTTCTTATGGCTCTTCTCTACCCCAGATCAGGCCTTCAATATACCGGATCAAACGGCGCAGCACTGAACGGAGCCTGGCTAGCCAGCGATAGCGGCGTGGCCACACCTTTCTTTCTGGGAGGATCGGACCGGTCCACTGAAAAACGATTGACCCCCAGGTTAAACCAGCACCAAATCCTACCAGGGCAACGTAATCTCCGTTGTTTACCTGCCCATTTTCAAAGGCTTCGCAGGCTGCAATTGGGATGGATGCCGTAGAGGTGTTTCCATATTGGTCGAGGTTGACCATCACTCGTTCCATTGGGATATCCAAGCCACGTGCAGCAGCCTCGATGATACGCTTATTGGCCTGGTGTGGGATGACAATCCGAATGTCATCCATTTTGAGTTGGCAGGCTTCGACGGCTTCGCGAGTAGCCTGCACCATTACGCGGGTAGCAAAGCGAAAAACCTCCCGTCCGTTCATATGGATGTAATGTAAGCCATTCTGTACGGTGTCAAATGTGGTAGGCATTCTGCTGCCTCCGGCAGGTAGCCAAAGTGATTCGCGACCAGAGCCGTCGGAGCGCATGATGGCTGAGAGAACGCCGCCCGGTTTATCGTTGGCTTGTAACACGAAAGCCCCGGCACCATCACCGAATAGTATACAGGTGCCACGGTCCTGCCAGTCTACCAGACGAGACAGGGTTTCCGAGCCGATTACAATAGCATTGTTGACCGACCCGGCCTTAATTGACTGGGCAGCCATATTTAGAGCATAGATAAAGCCAGTACAGGCAGCTGAAAGGTCGAAAGCGCCTGCTTTTATGGCTCCAATTTCATCTTGCACCAGACATGCGGTTGCTGGAAATAAATATTCCGGGGAGGAGGTCGAGACAATGATCAGATCAATGTCGTACGGTCTCAAGTTGGCAACTTCCAGCGCTTTGAGGGCTGCTTCTATCGCCAAAGAGGCTGTGGATTCGGTGTCGTTAGCTATTCGCCTTTGAACGATACCGGTGCGGGTGCGGATCCACTCATCATTGGTGTCCACCATCAACGCGATTTCATCGTTGGTCAAGATCTTTTCTGGTACAGCCATTCCCCACCCAGTGATGTGGGCGTAACGGCTCATTTCTCGTTCTCCATGTACTGGCTGATGATGATGGTGGCGTTGTGGCCACCGAAACCGAACGAATTTGACATCACGTGCTTGATTTTGGCAGTTCTGGCGTTATTGGGTACGTAATCAAGGTCGCATTCGGGGTCTGGGGTTTCATAGTTTATGGTTGGATGCATTATATTGTTTAGAAGTGTTTTGACACATACGATCGCTTCCAGCGCACCTGCTGCGCCCATCAAGTGACCGGTCATGGATTTTGTTGATGAAATGGGTACCTTGTATGCTTGTTCGCCAAAGACGGTTTTAATAGCCGCAGTCTCGCTCTTGTCGTTGAGGACAGTACTGGTGCCGTGGGCATTGATATAGTCAATGTCGGTAATATCCAAACCAGATCGATCCAAAGCTTGTTCCATACACTCAGCTGCTCCAGAACCATTTTCTGCAGGAGCTGAGATATGAAAGGCGTCATTGGTAAACCCATAGCCGGTAATTTCAGCTAAAATACGGGCGCCTCGATTTTTGGCGTGTTTGAGCGATTCTAGCAGCACGACTGCTGCGCCTTCAGCCATTACAAATCCATCTCGTTCGAGATCGAAAGGTCGAGAGGCGCGTTCAGGTTCATCATTACGTTTGGATAGCGCCGTCATTGAACCCAAGCTGGCCATCGCAACGGGAAGAAATACAGATTCAGAGCCTCCAGCAAACATCACATTAGCCTGACCGCGTCTGATGATCTCAGCAGCTTCGCCAATTGAGTTCGTGCCGGTGGCGCAAGCTGTTGAGATTGCCATGTTTGGGCCGCGGATGCCGAGACGAATTGCTATCAAGGCGGAAGCGGAATCTGGGATCATCATAGGAACCATGAACGGACTAACCTGCCGGGGACCTTTTTCATCAAAGATTTGAAGTTCGCGGAAAAGTGTGGTCATGCCCCCGATTCCAGTGCCAATCACCACACCAGTTTTGGTGCGATTCTCGTCATTGATCTCAAAACCAGCTTCCTCCTGGGCTTCTAGACAAGCAGCAATGGCGTATTGAGCAAATGGGTCCAGTCGGCGTGCCTCGCGATATCCAAAGATGTCTGTGCCATCGAAGCCTTTGACCTCAGCAGCAATTTTAGTTTTGAATTCACTGGCATCGTAGCGGGTTAAAGGGCCAGCTCCGGATTTGCCAGCTACTAGGGACTCCCATGTCGTGGGAACATCATTGCCGACAGGGCTAATGCATCCTAGCCCAGTGATTACTATTCTTTCTGTCATGGGTTACTCCTTTATGGATAAATGATTTCAAAAAATTCAAGATATTAGCTATGGATGATTATTTGGATTTAGGAAGATCAATCACTTAGTGAATTCTAATTTCATTAGACAGACTCTTTACTTATAGGTAGGAGTTGTTTTCTGACAGTTATAACACCGCCTGTAATTTTGCGAGGCGGTAAACGGGCATTATTTATGGTTTGGTTATCAAGAATCTAACGATCAAAATTGGATGAAATGTGATGGATCAATTATGAATAATGATCTCTTGGTGGGCATCACTAAGTGATTATTGATCTGATCTTTAATTTTATGCAGCCAACGGTTTAAGATCCTCGGGGGATTGAGAAGGCTTCAGCTGCAGGTTGTGGATCTGCCTAAGATGGAGCTGGTCGTGACTAGCGATGAAATTTATCAGTTCCTCTAGGTCTGTTGGGCCAAAGATCGCGTGCCGGGCAGAGCGATTCCAGCTATCTTGAGAGATGTTCTCAAGCATATTCAAAACTTGAATGCGCGCGGAAGTGAAATCAGCCAAAGCTACCAGCCCATCTTGGTCAATATATTGGCGTTCATTTACCCAGGAATCGGTATCCTTCCCAGGAATGAATGGATTATTTTCATCTAATACTTTCTGCAAGCGAGGCAGATTAACCTCAATTTCAACATCACGCAGGTGGCAGATGATCTCTGCTAAGCTCCATTCATTTTTTTCAGGGCGTAAAACCCATGCAGATTTTGATAGATTGGTCAGTAGAGTGTCAAGTGCAGCAGGTGTTGCGCTCAGGATGGCTTTAAGCGATTCCGAACCCTTGTAATTTGGTTGCAAGATATCCGTTGAGGCAGTATCCAACCATTGGGAACAATCTGAAATTGATCCAGATGCTACAGGTGTATAGGGGCTTGACTTTAGGATTTCAACTTGGGCGGAAATCCAAAACGCTGGAAGTCCCAACTGGCGGGAGGCAATGATATCGTTTTCTAGCTCATCTCCAATCATGAGGATACCACCCTCGGGCCAGCCGATCTGAGCGAGGATTTCAGCGAAGTAAGCAGGGTTTGGTTTGGCGAAATGGAACGTCTCGTAAGAAGGGATTATACTGAAGGCGTAATCCTGAGGTGAGAGGCCAGCCCATTTCAGTCTTTCTTCAATAGCTACCCGTGGAAATAACGGGTTTGTAGCGATCGCGACACGATAACCACCTTGTAAAGTTTGATGGATAAACTGGATGGCGTCTTGTCGCGGATGTGTATGTTTGCTGAGCTGCGGGAAAACTTCCTCATAAAATGTCTCGATACCATCCTGTAATTTTTCTGGTTCCACATTGATAGCTGGGAAAAAATGTTCATCGAAGACCTGTTTGAGAGTCCGATCCGGATGGTTGTTCTCGATCATCTTTTGGGTAGCTGTCAGTAAATTATGGATGAGAATTTCTGGTTCAACGAAAGGCTTCAAGTGATTACCCAGAGCGTCTAAGTAATAAGGCAAGAAGTTCCCGAAGTCGTTGGCCAATAGCGTATCATCGAGATCAGCCAAGAGAGTCAATGTCAATTTGTGTCTCCTGTGAAAATGGGAGGCAATGGATGACATTCACCACAACCTATGTGAGGTTCGGGTACATCTCTATTTGTCTTACGGCAGTAGGCTTTGACACGCACTTTTCGTTTAAGGAAAGGGAATGGTCTGTCTACATAACCTTCGAGTTCCATATGTTCACATGCGTTGGCTTGAAGGATGTCAGGGACTGGACATGTAAAACACAAGTCGGGTGTCCATTGATATTCGGTTCTCTCCAACAAGCGGCATTCTTCGATCTCTCGGCCGCGGTGATAGTCGCCGTAGAAATATTTACATTCTTGACCAGCGGGTGTTTTCATAAGTCGAATATTGAAAGAATACAGGTAAATTAATAAACTCGCGTAAACTTTATAATAATCGTTTAGCTATATATCAGCATATTTATTACGAATTGACGGACTAAACTCGGGTGATGTATGTGCCAGTGCGCGTGTCGACGCGAATAGAGTCGCCTTGTTCGACAAAGTTTGGTACTTGTACATCTAAACCAGTTTCGGTGGTAACTTTCTTGGTGACACCTGTGGCAGTGTCCCCGCGGATAGATGCTTCTGCGTGTACGACCTCGAGATCCACTGTGATTGGCAGGTCAATGTCAATTGGTTCGCCCTGGTAGAAGGTCAATTTGACCTCTAATTCTTCTTTTAGATATTGGGTGGCTTCACCCAGCACGTCTGACCTTATGGCAGGTTGGTCGTAGGTCTCCAGGTCCATGAAATGGTAGAATTCACCGTCATTATAAAGATACTGCACTTTGTGATGGTCCAGGCGGATTTCCTGAACACGATCGCTAGAGATGAATGATTTGTCAAGCACAGCCCCAGTGCGCAGGTTGCGAGCTTTAATACGTATGGTAGCTTTACCACGACCGGGTTTGTGGTGTTCGTATTCCAGTACTTTATACAGCGTACCATCGTGTTCGAAAGTCACACCTTTGCGAAGTTCATTAACATCAATCATAATATTCCTCTTTCAGTGAAAT
>Ga0209536_100003980_pt1 | contig 23506 bp, 26 predicted proteins | sample DeeMarSeWOR28_12_FD_187461 | JGI IMG/M metagenome (GOLD analysis project Ga0209536, IMG submission 187461) | Marine sediment microbial communities from White Oak River estuary, North Carolina - WOR-2-8_12 (SPAdes) (version 2) | ecosystem: Environmental > Aquatic > Marine > Intertidal zone >...
AAAAGAGTCCCTACCCGCAAGCCCGAAGCGATCCGGTCCAGAGAGCTGGAGGAAAAAAAGAAGCGGGGGCAGGTGAAAAAGCTGAGAGGGAAGATCCGCGACTGAGATCTAATCTCAGATCTCAGATCTCAGATCTCAAAGCAACCATGACCCAGTCAGCGTTCTACCCTCAATACTCTGCACTCACCACTCCCGGGAGGGGTTTTTCAGTTATCCCTTCCCAGGCTCAGGTAGACCCATGCGAACAGGACGGCCGTTACGGTATCGATGACGGCAAAGGGTTTCCACATGCCGGGGATACCGGAGGAGAACCAGTGCCAGAAGACGACGCCGCTGTACGCGATCTTCAACCCGATTCCGTAGGGGATCAGGATCCTGTAGCGGACAGGGTCTATGCCTATCTGAACAAACATTAAGGCAAAAACAAGGAGCAGGAGGGCCGGGAACTGTACATATCCCATATGGTTCGGAGGGGTCACCTGATACCAGCGAAAGACGGTAACCGGTGTGACCAGAAAGACCGTCCCAAGAAAACCGTCATAGGCGGCAATTACATAAAACAGTAACGTTATCAAAGAATTTCTAGGCATATCAGATTCCCTTGTCACTCTCAGTGACGCCTCGCTCCTCGTAGTTTTTTCCTGAAGGCACGGCGCCGCCATGTGGTGAATTCGTCACTGTAAAGCCGCTGCCCCAGGTCCCGCAGACCAGTCACCAGTTCCCACTCCGACATCCTGTCAGGTTTGAAATTGAGATCGAAAAGGGTGCACGTTTCCCAGGCGCCCTCCCGTATGAGGCGGTCCTCGGCCCGCAGACGTTCGTAAAGGGCCGTCCCCGGAAAGGGCGTCTGTAAAGTGATCTGCACCTCGTGCAGCCCGGTTTCTTTCACAAAATCAAACACGCGGTCGAAGATATCCGGGCCGTGTCCATCCAGGCCCAGGATGAAACACCCGTTGACGCTGATCCCATGGGACTGGATCCGGTCCACGGCATCCCGGTACTCCCTGAATTTCTTCAGCTTCCAGTTGCTTCTTTTCTCCACGCCGTCAAGGCCTTCACGGACTGGACTTTCAAGCCCGATGAGAAGCTGGGCGCACCCGGCATCCCTGATCAGGCTCAACAGTTCCTCATCGTCGGCCACCGAGATATCGGTCTCGGTAAACCACCTGATGTTTCTTGTCGCTATCTCGGGCAGGAGTTCTTTCCAGTAGGATTTATGGACGAAAGTGTTGTCGTCGGCAAACTCAATGAAGGGTCGCTCCCACAGAGCACACACGGCATCGATCTCCCTCAGAACCTTTTCAGCCGGTTTCTGCTTGTATTTCCCGGATATGAGCACGGAACTGGCACAGAATTCACAGCTGTGGGGGCATCCCCGGCTTGTCTGAATTGTGATCCTGTTATACCGGTCCATATCCAGCAGGTCGAAGGCGGGCATGGGAGCGTCATCCATGTCGAACTCATCCATGAGATTGCCGTAAAAGGGCGCGAGGTGTCCTTTGCCGGCATCTTCAAGGATGCGCCTCCAGTGGATCTCCCCTTCTCCTATCATTACGGAATCACAATGCTCCTTGGCCTCCCGGGGCAGGAGGCTCACGTGGGGGCCGCCCAATACAACAGGGACACCCCTTTTCTGGTATCTTTCAGCCAGTTCATAGGCTTCCCATATCTGGGCGCTGTATGTGGATATACCCACCAGGTCATACCCGGTGGGTATATCCGGATAGGAGCCGTCTCCTACCAGGTTTTCGCTCTCGATGTAATCGATCTCATGTTCCGGGGGGGTGAGGCCGGCCAATGTCAGAAGTCCCAGACTCGGCAGGGACGCGATGGTCCTGCTTCGTTCGACAAAACCGGGGAGGGTCAGGCCCAGTTCCAGCAGCCTGGTGTCGCAGACCCTGATACCGCTCATGGCGATGAGAGCGATCCTCATGGGAGGATCTCCGTGTAGAGGAAAAGGGCCACGCCTAAAATGACACTGCCTGCAGGAATGAAAAAAAGATGGCGAAAGGCTTTGCGGTAGGCGGAAAGGTAGCAGACGGCTGGCATGGTAACCGCCCCGGTGAGAAGGAGAGCAGATGACCACGTCAGCGAATCCGTGATGCCCAGGTGATCCAGGCTGAGGGCGTAAAAAAGGTTGACGAAACCGATGCCGAAAAATGAGATGTGACCCAGACGCACCATGCGCCGCTCCCAGGTCACGTAGCCTCCCCTCCATCCTTCCCTATGGAAGAAAAGGCCCTCGACGGCACCGGCACAAAGGCCCAAAAAGATCCCGACCCACGCCGCGTAGAAATTGATCATGGGGTTATTATATCAAAAGATCGAACTGAGAATTGAGTATTGAGGGAAAGACCACAGCAGATGCTCCAGATTTCAATCCTTAATTCGCAATTCCCCATCGATGATCTCCCCTTGACTCCCACCGGAACCTCATTATATTACGCGGTGCCGCTAAATCATTTTTCAGGAGATCCCAAAAGGTGAAAAACAAATTCCTTCTCATTGCTGCGCCCCTCATCATGGTCTTTGCAGGTTTCATCGCATTAAACACCTACAACAGCCCCCTGGATGCCGCAGGGATCCAGTATGTATCACCTGAAACTTTCAGGCAGTGGTACACCCATGGCAAAGCCCTGGTTGTGGACGTCCAGACTTACGGAGGGTACACCCAGATGCACTTCCAGGGGTCCCTGCCGACCTACGCCTACCCCGTCAGGACACCGGAACAGAAGAAAAGGGTCGAGTCAGTGATCCCCGCCATCAACGAGACGGACAAGCCGGTGGTCCTTGTCTGCCCGGGAGGGATCACAGGGGCCCCCAACGCCAGGCTCCACCTGCTTTCCAAGGGGATCCCCAACAGGAGACTATTTGTATTGCAGGGAGGTACCTTTGGATTTCCGTGGAAGAATATGCTCATCAGCGGGACGGCGCGCTGACGGACCTGGTATCAGGGTAACGGAGTAACGGGGTATCGGGGAAAAATCCTGGAAGCAGTATCACCGATACACCGACAAACCGATACTTTTTTTCTTCCCTCTTCCCCAATCCTTCCCCTATTGCTATAAACTCCCCCATGTCTTCTACTGTCCCCGATTTCCTTCGATCCTGCTCCTCCTGCACCCAGTGCGGGACCGTGTGCCCTTTTCTGGAAGCTTACGGTTCCCCGGAAGATATCATCGCCAACAAACCTCACCTGGCCTTTCTTTGCACAAATTGTACGGGGTGCGACAAGCGCTGCCCCCTGAAGCTGTCCCCGTCTGCGGCTCTTTTCAAGACCAAACAGCGCCTTATCATCGAGCAGCGCGTACCGGAACGGGCGGCAAAAGCCATTAAAGGAGCGGCCAGTTTTTCCCAGAGAGGACATGCATCCCCCTTTCTTCGCTACGACCGAAAACCGGCGGCCTTCTGGCCGGGCTGCTCCCTGGCCGGGACAAGTCCAGAAGCGGTGGAAGCCGCTCGTGCTCTTCTGTCATCTGTTCTTGAACAGGAGGTGGGGCTCGTCCTGGACTGCTGCTTCGATCCCCTTTACCAGATGGGGGATACAGAGCCGGTTCGGGAGGCGTGCGGGCGCATACGTGAACGGTTATCCGGTGCCGGGATCGGGAAGCTCATCGTGGGCTGCATCAACTGCAGAAAGGTCTTTGAAAAGTATATGATCGATGTGGAGGTCATCCATGTCGTGGAGGTTCTGCCCCGGGACGCCCTTAAATCCGCTCCTGATGAAGACCTGTATTTGCATCATCCCTGCCCCGTTTACCATGTCGACGGGATCGGAGAGAAGATCGCGGCGATCCTCGGTCACTCCATGCTCGAAGAAGTGGACGAACAGAAGATCCCCGCCTGCTGCGGATACGGGGGCAGTATCAACAACCAGGATCCGGAGCTCGCAGACAGGTTCACCGAGAGGGTGACCATGGCGGCCTACGGAGCATCCATCGTCACTTCCTGCATGGGGTGCAAGAACATGTTCCTCGGAAAAGGTACAACCACCTACCACATCCTGGAGCTGATCACGGGGGTCAAGCCGAAGGAAAAACCGGTGGGCGCGGCAAGGAAATGGGCGAACAGGCTTCTCCTTGCACAAGGCAAGTAGAAGGAATTCCGAATTGGGAATTACGAATCGAGGATAAGTAAAAGCTTTCGGGCGCTATAAATTCCCAATGCCCGATTCTCATTGCCCAATTTTGTTCCCTTCGCCCTGTACCCTATCATTGAACATCAGACCCTGCTTTTTCTCCTGTGTTCAGCGTTCTACGTTCTGTGCTCTGCATCCTGCTCATACAGCCCCACCACCCCGAACAATACGGGCAGCACCGTGGCTATTATCAGGAGCACGAGGAGGAACGGGATGCGCGCCGCATGCAGAATGTGGTAGGCGACGTAAACCATCGCACCGCTTAAAAGATAGGGGCTTACCGAGAAATTTGCTGGGCTGCCGATACCCTGTGCAAAGAGAAAAAAATAGACCACCAGTGATACAGTGGTGGCCATCGCCGCACCAAACACCCCCGCGTAAGGGATCAGGTAGAAATTTAAAAAAGCGTTGAGCAGAAAAACGCGCAGAGCGATGCGGTTCAGACCTTGTTCCCGGTTACCGATATTAAAAAGAGGCTCTAATACGATTGTGGAGGAGAAAAGAAGCAGGCCGGGGAGCAGGAGTGAGAAGACCCTGAAAAATACGGGTATGTCACCCTGAACTTTGAAGACAACCCGCAGAAGGTACGGGAAGTAAAGAAGAAAAGCCAGAGCGACAACAGAATGGATGGAAAAGAAACGCGCAGCAGTTCTGCGGGAATCCACGTAGATCTGCTCATGGTCGATGCCAGCGGATCTGTAAACCCTCACCCTGTAGAGAGGCGCGGCACCCAGGGGGATGATCAGGAACAGGCGTGCCAGTACGGAAGCCTCGGCGTAGGAGCCTTCCTGGACTGCGGAGACAAAGAATCCCAGGAAAAAGAAATCCACAAAGAACAGGACCTTTAAACCCTCGTGGGTAAAGTAGTACCGCAGGCCTTCTCGAATAGTGGCTCTGGCTGTGTCCAGTTTTTTGAGTGTTGATGAGAAGGGTGGCATCATAAGGGTGCGTTTAGCTACAAGGATGTGGGCGGCCTCCGAAAAAACAAACGCCGATACCAGGAACTCCGGAGGGATCTTCGTACCTGAGAGGAGGAATATGGAAACCAGCAGAACGAGGCGCTTGACAAGCCCAGCTCTTGAAGCTGCCGCATGTTTTCCCAGACCGTGGAGCACAGAGGCCTGGAAGCCTGAATAGAGGTTTAAAGGCACAGCCAGGGCCAGGACGCAGAAGGCCGGCCAGGCTCCGCTCCCGACGACGCTCTCGCCCACGGTCCATTTCCCCAATGCTAATGTCCCCAGGCTGCCCGCAAGACTGGAAAGCAATATCACTAACCTCGCCTCCAGGAGCAGATTCTGGATATCCTGCCTGCCTCCCATGGCCAATTCACGCTCAACGTACTTACTTACACCGAACTCGGCCAGGAAACCGACAATGACGAAAACAGAGAGAAGAAAGGTATAGACACCCAAACCGCCGGGGCCGTAGGAGCGCCCTACCAGCACCAGCAAGAGGAGTGAAACCGCAATATCGACCGCTGCCTCTCCTACAGAAAGGATATAATTCCGGACCACATCGATTCGCTGGCTGACTTCCTGAGCTGTCAAGTTCCTAGGTTCCCGGTCCATATCGACAGATCACTCCTGGGCGCCTTTTTAAGAAAGGGGCGTACCGTAAACAAACGGTACGCCCCTGAAAACCCTGTTTTAGGCGGCTTTCGTTATCATGACGCTGCGGATTTTTTTTCCTCGTCGTGCTCCTCGCATTTGCATGTCTTGATCCCCAGCCAGCTGTAAGGCGGGCAATAGCCGAAAACAGCAGTTGCACCCAGCATCACTGCCAACAACCCCAGGATCAAGGCAAGGGGGCCTCCCACTGCCCCGACTATGATTGCGTAGGCGATGCAGGCTGCGGCGGTCGTCCTTATAACACGGTCCGTTTTCCCAATGTTGTGTTTCATAAGACCCCCCATATGATGGATTGAGAATTACGCATTGAGGATTGAGTATTCTTAATCCTCAATCCTCAATGCTCAATTTAGGTGCCATCAGCCTTTGCGGATGGCACTATTTCTTTCGCTTCCCCTACAGTATAGCCCCCTTTGTTGAGTGCTTCTATTATCTCTTCCAGATCGGTCCATATGTCCTCAAAGCTTACAGTGATAGTGTGGTCCGAGAGGCTGGCTTTGACCTCCTGGACTCCTTCCAAGGCTTCAACGGCCCCCCGGGCCATCGCAGCGGTTCTCCCTCAAACGACTCCCGGGACCGGCAGAGCGTAACTGACAACCGCAGCATGAACGGCAGCTGCAGAGCAGAGAAGGGCCACAACGACCGCAAAGATCCCTTTCATACCCCCCTCCTTTCAGGCAATTCCGTGTAGAGTGTAGAGTGCAGAGAAATGATCAATTTCTCTCATCGTATCGTCAATACAATTCCCGCCTTACCTTCTACCTTCTAAATTCTGGAGTAGATACCTTCTACATTCATGGGGCCGGGCGATTACCAACCATCTCCTCCAGAGTCTCCCGGCCCCACCCGACCACGGAATCGTCTTTCAGTATGACCGGCACCAGTTCATCCTCGGTGACAAGATCATCCCCCTTTTTCATTCCAGTATAATAATACATCACTTCCAGTAATCCACCATCGACATTCTTGATGAACCGCGTTTCATAGGGGTTGGTGACCCTGCCCGACATCTGAAGTTTCTGAACCTCAATCAGCATGGTCTGGATCACCTCCTGCCTGGTCATTCCCAGCGTCACCCCCCCGGGTCCTGACTGGGGATCAGATCCAATAACATGCATGGGATCCTGGCTGCATCCCATGATCAGGAGAACGAGAAGAGGTATTGATTGAAGTTTGGTAACCATATTTTCAACTTTGAAGATTTTTTCCAGGAACATGCCTATATTGGAGGATTCAGAAGTAATTGAAATACCGCCGACGCTTCTCCCCAACCCGACGAACATTTTTTCAACTGGAATAGATTTATAAACATCAAAGATCCATGTTTCACGGCATTAACGCACAGGACACGGCTCCTTCTCCTCCTGGCTCCTGGCTCCCGGCTTCTGACTTCTGGCTCCTTATTTCCCAAACACCTCCTCCAACAGCTTCGTCACCCTCGCCGCGGGATCTTTACGGATCTTCTTCTCCTCCTCTCCCACCATGAAGAAGAGACCGTCGAGGGCTCCGTCGGTGACGTAATCCTCGATGTCCACCTCGATCTTCTTCACGAAGGGGAGAGAGTTGTACTTGTCCATCATCCTCTTGTAACTCCTGACCACTCCCACCTGGGCCATGGATTCGGTGACCACCGGTTTGAAGAGTTCGTAGAGCCTGAAAGAGGTCTTGTCTCTGAAGTAGGAAGTGGCGGCTGTCTCATCCCCTTTAACGATGCCGTAGGCATCCACCACGGTCATGTCCCGAATGGCGCCCACGAAGATGTCCACAGCCTGGGGCGCAGCCGCCTCGGCCGCCCGGTTCATGCTGAGGATAAACTCGTCTACCCGGTCGCCCATGCCCACTTTACGAAGCAGATTCTCCGCGTCCTCCAGCTTGTCCGGAACGGGTATCTTTATGTTCAGGTTGCCGAAGTACCCGTTCTCTCTGGAAACTGTAGAGACGGCATTCTTTGTACCAATGTCGAGGGCCTCCTTCAGACCAGCGATGAAGGTGTCCTCCTGGCTTGGTCCGGATGATTTGGTAGCCTGTTTGATGAGGTCATCAAGGAAACCTCCGGAGGAGCATTGGGGTGTGGAGAGGATGATGAAAAGGGGAAGGAGGATGAATACGGTTTTCTTCAATTTAAGTACCTCCGGTGGCTTATCGTCTCAAGAATGTAGAATGTAGAACGTAGAACACAGGAGAAGGCTTTCCCGGGTTTGTCCCATAAATTCCTGCAAACCTTGTTGGCAATTAAATTGCAGCTTCTCGAAAGAGTACCTTTAAACCATTGCTGCTTTCAAGGAGGTAATTATGAAACGGGAACCTGCACAGTCTTTCCATGACCTTGAGATGTGGAAGAAGACCCATCAATTTGTCTTGTTTATTTACGAATACACTGAAAAATTCCCTCGGTCGGAATTATATGGACTCTCAATACAGTTTAAACGAGCAGCGACATCGATTGCGGCCAATATTGCTGAAGGTTTCAGGAAAAGGTCTAAAGCAGAAACCCACAGGTATATGGAGATAGCTCACAGCTCCCTTGAGGAATGCCAGTATTATCTAATTTTGTCACGAGACCCTGGCTATGGAGAAAGAACTGATCTGGATCAACTCTTAACCGAGATCAGCAAGATGCTTTTTTCGTATAAATCGACCTTGAAACGGACCACAGGGTAATATTATTCTACGTTCTACATTCCACATTCTACATTCTGAAAATGGGGGAGCCCCCATGCGCCGATCCGACCGACAGATCACCGACCTTGCTGAAATAGAATTTATCCTTTCTTCTGCCTCCTTCTGCCACCTCTCCATGGTGGATGACGGCAAGCCTTACGTCGTACCCATGAACTTCGGCTACGCTGACGGGGTGCTGTACTTGCACTCGGCGCCCCAGGGTCGAAAGATCGATGTCCTGAGGAAAAATCCGCGGGTGTGTTTCTCCATTGTCCACAAGCACGAACTTGTCACAGGTAAAAAAGCCTGTTCCTGGTCCGCGAAATATGCCAGCGTCGTCGGGACGGGGAAGGCCGAGATCGTCAGCGACCGGGATGGGAAGGAGATTGGACTGACAATCCTCATGGGGCAGTACTCGGAGGAGGAGTTCGACTTTTCCAAAGAAAAGCTGGACGGTATGGTCGTAATCCGGGTAGAGATTGATACTTTGATGGGCAAATCGTCTGAAACGGGGAAGGGGTGAAACGGGGAAACGGGGAATTAAAGCCTTTTCTTCCCCTGGCCGGGCTTTCTTGCGCTTTTTCCAATGGATTCCTGATAATCGCGGGGTACTTCACGCGATTTCCGGAATGACAACCACGATCTTGCTCCGATACACCGGTACTCCGGTACGCCGATACCTGTTTCCTCTCCCCCACCCCCATGCTCCCCCTCACCCCCTCGCGTGTCTCCCAGCCGGCGAGATCAACGCACCAAGCGGCAAGTTATTATCGGCCGTAAAGAGTGCATCAGGGGCGAGGCTCGACTGACGAGACAACCGCAGTGTACACGATGACGTACTCGAGGATTGCCGAGGAGGGAGTACGAAGCAGATGGTGTACTATTGACGGCCGCTTAAACCCTCTGAGGTTTGTTTACGAGATAGATACCACTGGCTACGAGACCAAGTCCCACCCACAACTGTATTGGCAGCGGGTCCCCCTGCAGTATCCCCCCCAGCAAAACCCCGAACAGCGGCGCCAGGAAAATGAAGGCGGCCAGGCGGCTCACCGCGTAGGTGTGGATCATCCAGAACCACAGCAGGTAGCTGAAGAAGGCCACCAGGAGGCTTTGGTAGAACAGCGCCCCCACTACTGGAGTTGTTAGAACGATGGGCTTGCCCAGATCCAGCACCAGCCAGCCGATAACAAGGACCGGGAGGGAATAGAACAGCTGGGAGAAGAGGGTCTGGAAATGGTCGATGGGCCGAACACTGGCGACCTTCTTTATGTACACGGTCGTGGCGGCCCAGAACAGGGCTGCCACAACCTCTAAGAGATCTCCGATCCAATAGGTCGCCGGGAGGTTGCTCGCGCGCACGCCGAAGACCGAGATCACGCCGGCAAAGGCAATGATCAGCCCGGAAGTTTTGATCGGCGTCAGACGGTCCCCCTTCAGGAAAAAATGGGCCCCGATGGCGGCCCAGATGGAATGGGTATAAAGGAAGATAATGGCCCTGGACGCCACGGTAAAAACGGTCCCCCAATAAAGAAAAAGGAAATCAAGGCCGAAGAGGATTCCGATGATGACTCCGTGCCTGAGGTCGGCCCCCTTCATCCAAACCGACCTCCCCATGGCAAGGGCAAGCCCCCACAGGCATAGAGCCGCTACCGTATTTCGAATGGTCGCAGCGGCCATGGGCGGCACACCCGCGTTGCTGAACTTGATGGAAACCATGTTTCCGCCCCATATGAGGCAGACAAGGATCAACAGGGCCACACCTGACAGCGGGACATGTGAGGAGGTTCTGTGGTTCATATTTTACAATTTGGGTTCCAGAGACTTGCCCATGGCCCTATTAGTCGAAACGGGGATGGGGGGAATCGGGGAAAATCAGCAGTGTCATACTTTGCTCCGTTTCACCGTTTCACCGTTTCACCGTTTCGCGACGAGGCTTACGCCTCGTCCCCTGCCCCCGGCCATCGGGCGAAGGGAAAGGGCCGCTCCTCGGAGTTGTAGGTCCAGTAGCTCATTATCTGGTACACAAAGACGGACAACCCTTCACCGAAATCCTTCAGCCTGGTGTTCTGGTGGCCAGTAAACAGGACAAAAAGAAACTGGAGCAGAACCACCACCAATACAATCACCTCCGTCACGCTGTAAATCAGCACGAACAGAAGCATGAATACTCCACGAAGCCATGTCTTCCCGTTCAGGAAATTGTCCAGTAAACCCTGTTTTTCACTCATATTTCCCCCTTCACATACAACCCGACTGGATTAAAGATCACTTTGTTCCTGAAAATCACATTATCTCTAAACGGCCGAAGGTTCAAGGAAGGAAGAGCCGTGACTCGTAATTTGTGACTCGTGACTTGAAAAAAGAACGAGATCCGCTGGAGGTTTTGCGGATCACGAATTACAAATCACAAATCACTGAATTTCACCTTTGCCCCTCCCCTTCCCATGGTTATATTATGCGGAAGTGAATATGGAATGTATGGAAAGGATGGTGTGTTTATGCTGAGCAGAAGGGATTTTATGGACCGGATGGGCCGGACTGCCGTGGTTTTCTTTACCGGCTTACCCATCCTGACGGCCGGGAAGTGGGCCTTCGCCCAGTCAGGTGAAGGCACCTTGAGAGTGTTTTCGGCCACGGAAGGCGGTTATGTAATGATGGATAAGGTCGTCAAAACAAAAGACGAGTGGAAAAAGATACTCACCAAGGAGCAGTACCATATTCTTCGCGAAGAGGGCACCGAGAGAGCATTCACCAGCAAGCTGAACGACAACAAGGAAAAGGGGATATACCGCTGTGCTGGATGCAGTCTGGACCTCTTTTCATCCGAACACAAGTACGACTCCGGAACCGGTTGGCCCAGTTTCTGGCAGCCCATCGCTCCTGAGAATATAGGTACCAGGCCGGACAACACCCTATTTACGCGCAGGACGGAGGTTCACTGCCCCCGTTGTGATGGCCATCAGGGACACGTGTTCGATGACGGACCCAAACCCACTGGGCTGAGGTACTGCATCAATGGCCTGGCAATGACCTTCGTGCCGGAGAAAGAGGTCAAGACCAGCTGAACACAGAGGTCGCGACTTGTCCGCCATAGCTGGTCGACAGGCGTTAGCGGCGGCGGAAGGCCCCTGAGGAGATCGGGATTCAACGGGGTAATCGTATCAACGCGAAAGCGTTAAAACTGATTTACCGTTTGAAGGCTGAACCAGTGGTGTTCACCGGGCCTCGAGTGAGTCACATTCCTTACGTGGCTGACGGGTGGTGGAAAAGGGCTGAACCGTTTAAAGCAACTTTTTAATTTAACCCTATGTACCCTGTGGTGGATAAAGCCTTCGGATTTTCGTTGAAAATGAAACATATTATCTTGATAGAAGCGAGTCTATGAAAGGACTTCCTGATTTTAAAACAAAAGGGAAGTTTACCTTGGCCGCTGTGATCACTACAGCGGCCATCGTTGTACTTCTGCCAGTCCTGCTCCACACATCACCTTCCCTGCCGCCGGGCACCAACGTCACCTCACCTCCAAAGAACATATCGGTTCGAGACATAAGGCTTCTCATCGATGACACGGCCTGGGATGATGAAACCGACCGAAGGGTTATTAACCAGGAGATCTTTGAGGAGATCCTGGCCATGATCGATCGTGCCGACCAGTTTGTTTATGTTGATCTTTTTCTCTGGAACCCCTGGCAGGGCAGTATTCCGGAAAAGCACCGCAGCCTTTCGCAGGAACTTGCAAGTGCTCTCATTGAGAAAAAACTGGCCCACCCGAGCCTGGATGTGGTCGTCCTATCTGATCCGATCAACAGGGTCTACGGGGACCAGGAACCTGCCTTTTTCAAGGATATGTCCAGGGCCGGGATACCGGTAGTGTTTACCGACCTCACCAAGATGCCTGATTCAAACTCCATTTACGCCCCGTACTGGTCCCTGATGGAAAGGCTCATGAGCACGGACCTGGTTTCCAGGTGGTCTGAACGGTCAATTTTTTCCAACCCCTTTGACCGCGGCGGGGAAAGTGTATCAGCCCTCCAGCTGGGCCGCATGTTGAGGTTCAAGGCCAACCACCGGAAGGTGGTCATCGCCGGCTCGGAACGAAGCGGGCTGGAGATGGTCGTGGGGAGCCTCAACCCGGCCGACGGCAGCTCCGCTCATTCCAACTTGGCCCTTGCCGTAAGGGGGGAACCTGTCCTGGAGGCACTTCAAACGGAACTTGCGGCGCTCAGGTGGAGTGCCAGGTTCAAACGGAACGTTATTTTCGGGGCCACCAGGATGGCCTTCTTCAAAGCTGATTCCATCGAACGCAAGGCAGCGGAGATCTCATCCTCGCTTGAGGCCTCAACTGAAAAACCAACAATCCAGTGGCTGACAGAGGGAGCGATCGCTGAGAAGGTCATCCACCTCTTCAGGCAGGCCGGACCCGGGGACGAGGTCCGGATCGCCATGTTCTATCTCTCCGAGCGCAGGATCATAGGAGCGCTCAAGGGGGCCATCACCAGGGGAGCTTCCGTGAGGATCGTCCTGGACGCGAACCGGGATGCCTTCGGAATGAGGAAGATCGGGATACCTAACCGTCCGGTAGCGGCTGAACTCATGAAGCTTTCAAGGGATCACCAGGTTGACATCCGCTGGGCGGACACCCACGGAGAGCAGTTCCACACCAAGGCCATGTCCATCACTTTTGACGGAACCGGGGAGCCCGGCTTTTTAGCCGGGTCCGCCAACTGGACGCGCCGGAACATAGGCAACCTGAATCTGGAGGCGAATCTCCTGATAAGGGACGCTCCGCGGCTCACAGGTGACTTTAACGCTTATTTTGACAGGATCTGGGCCAACTCTGACGGTATGAGCCACACTCTGCCCTATGAAGTCTGGGAGGAGAAAGGGTTGAAGCGTTTTCTAAAAACCCTGATGTACCGGTTCCAGGAGAGGTGGGGAATGGGAACTTTCTGAATTGAGACTTGTGAATGCAGAACATCAGCTGCACTCTTGTTCCCAATTGTGGTTTCATAATGCTCCATTGTTTACCACACCATGGATCACGAATCACGCGTCACTAATTACGAATAACGGAATTAATCGGGAGGCACCTTTGAAAAAAATGGGGCGTAAAAAATTCCGGATTGGGCTGGCTCTGGGCAGCGGCGGGGCAAAAGGGTTGTCTCACATCGCGTTTTTGAAGGCCCTGGATGAAGAGGGGCTCAAACCCGCTATTATTTCAGGAACTTCCATCGGAGCACTCATTGGTGCTTTTTATGCAGGCGGAATGGATGGAAAGCAGATAGAAGAGCTCTTCGATGACATGGGCATTCGAAAAATGGGAAGCATGATGGACCTTTCCATTTTCAGCAATTCAGGCCTGCTGAAGGGGAAGAAGGTAGAGGCCTTTCTGACCGAGAACCTGCCTGTGAGGAGTTTTGGCGAACTCCCCATACCTCTCAAGGTGGTTGCCACAGATTTCTGGAAGAGGAGGGAGGTCGTATTTGATTCAGGTGATCTTGTAACAGCTATCCGTGCAAGTATCGCGGTTCCAGTCGTTCTCGAACCCCTGAATTTGGAGGGACACATCCTGACGGACGGCGGTACGGTAAATCCCCTGCCGTACGATCTCATCCGGGACGATTGCGATGTCCTTGTTGCCATCGATGTTTCGGGTGAAAGGGTTCCGGGAAAACAGAACCCTGCTCCAACCATGCTGGAAAATATCTTCTCTACTTTCCAGATCATGCAGGGATCCATCGTGCGCAGTAAGATGAAAAACTCAAAACCGGACATTTTCGTCCAGCCTCGTCTGCGGAATATTCAGCTCCTGGATTTTCACCGCAAGGAAGAGATCTTCAAGGATGTAGAGAAAGACGTTGAGCGTTTCAGGGAGGAACTCAAAGGCCTTCTGTAGACGGGGAGCAGGGACAGGTGATGAGGAAAGCGGCCCCGGGAAGCAGACCCATGCAACAGTGTGCCGGGGTGTCGGTGTATTGGTGAAAATTCCTTAACGCAATGCGATAGGCTTCTCCGATACCCCCTTACATTATAACCCCGATACACGGGTTTTCTGATCTGTGTATCAGTTCAAAATATGCAACCCTGTCAGTACCTCATTGAATTGGAATATCATCAACGGAGAGTGAAATGACCACACAGATCAGGAAACAGTTATTAGCCGGTGTCAAAGCTGGTGACAGGTTCTCTGTGACGCGGACCTTCACCGAGGATGACGTGCACCTTTTTACCGGACTGTCCCACGACCATAACCCGATCCACTTTAACAGCGAGTACGCCCTGGGAAAAGGTTTTGAAGGATTGATCTGCCACGGTCTGCACGTCGGCAGCCTCATTACCGAGATCGGGGGCCAACTTTCCATGCTGGCTGCCGGGATGAACTTCAGGTTCCGTCGCCCTGTATATTTCGGTGACACCATCACGTGTACCCTGACCATCGATGAAATGGATGAACGTGGCCGTGTCAAGTGCACTGCCCGGTTGGTGAACCAGAAGGATGAAACGGTCATCGAGGCACAGCTGTTCGGGACCCTGCCGAACGATGAGGAAAAGGCCATTATCGCTTGAAAACGGTTTATTTTTAACGCAGAGTACCCGAAGGAATACTGTGAAAGACAATTCCAAGGAACAATCATCCTTGGATTTTGGATATGGGATTATCGTCTGTTGAACATTGATTTATTTACTGATCATCAATAACCGATCATCAATCACTTTTTCTTTAGGAGCTTACTCATGGAAAAGAATGAGATCACACTTTTAGCCAGGAACGATACGGACGAACCGTTCAAGGTCACCTTCACCAGGGATGAGGATAAACTGACCATCACCTGCACATGCCCGGAAGGCGCCCACGGGGAATTCTGTGAGCATAAATTCCGTCTTGCCTCCAACGACATCATGATGCTCCAGCACCCGGGCCAGAACAGCGCCATGTTAAGCGCCCACGTGTGGGTCATCGAAACTCCCATTTCGGACATGCTCATCCAGCTGCTTCAGCTGCTGGGCGAGGATAAGCTGGACGAGGAAGCCATCAGCAAGGTCAAGGCCGATATCGGAAAGGCCATGAGGGAGGGGACGTTGAGCAGCTCCTAGTTCCTTGTACCTGGTACCCAGGAAAACAAGAACGCGGACACGGCACGCATGAGATGGTCAGGGAATTATATTATCCCAGCGAGCTTCCCTCTATACAATTAGGGTAAAAGGGATGGGACAGGGTAAATCTTTGATAACATAGGTTCGCTCCGTTTCCTGGAACATGGAAACTGGAACCTGGAACTGAAAGCGAAGCCTTCCATGTGCGGTCGATTCGTTCAATACACATTGTTCCCCCTCCTCGAAAAAGAGTTCTTGCTCAAATTCGGAGCGGACATCCCGCTCCGCCCCTCCTGGAACATCGCACCCACCCAGGAAATCCCTGTCATCCTGAACGAGGGGGGCAACCGGCTGATCACCTGCCGCTGGGGTCTCATCCCTCCCTGGGCGAAGGACCCGTCCATCGGCAGTAGAATGATCAACGCGAGAGCCGAGACCCTGGCCGAAAAACCCAGCTTCAAAGGGCCGTTAAAAAAACACAGGTGCCTTGTGGTCGCAGACGGGTTTTATGAGTGGAAGAAAACGGAAACTGGGAAATCCCCGGTATTCATTCACCTTAGGAGTGGAGCACCAATGGGCTTTGCCGGGCTTTTCTCCGACTGGAAAAATCCTGAGGGGGAGATACTGCGTACATGTACCATAGTAACTACCGGCTCCAACGACCTTTTGGCGCCCATTCACGACCGTATGCCGGTGATCATTGGGGCAAAGGACCGCAAAGAGTGGCTGGACCCTAACGAGAATGATCCGGCCAGGTTGACTCCCCTCCTGGTTCCCTTCCCGTCAGAAGAGATGGAAGCCTGGGAAGTTTCCAGAGCTGTGAACTCACCGGCGAACGATGGACCGCAAAATATCAGGCCTGTATGAGACAGTATCCGCGGTGGATTTTCAGCGACCGGCCATAGATTCCTTCAGATCCGGCAAAGGGTGAGGGACTGGCTCCTGCAGCGGTATCACGAGAGCCGAAAGGCTTTCCTGATCTTTACGATCCACCACAAGAAAGGTTGTCTGCCTTCCCCGATTAATACTGGTACTCCATGCTCACCGTGATCATGGCGCCGACAATGGAGTCCTCACCGTACCAGTTGTCGATGAAATCGTTGGATGACGTAGTGTAAAGATCAAGCCCCCCTTTTAACTTGGCCTTGTCCCAATCGAGGAACCTTGTCGACCCTCCCCCCGGCTTGTATTGAAACTCCACGCCGGCTGTGTATGTATCGAAGGCGGTATTTTTGTAGTCGACAGCCACCCATTGGTCCGCGACCTGGATCTCCGTGAGGGGCCTGATAAATTCCGCATCCGTCTGGGTGTAGAAACGGAGTCGGCCTCCCAGCGTCCAGCTTCCTGACAGGTCCCTGTAAAGGGCCGTATCGATGGTGTGGGACGAGATGGACCAGTCGTCGGAATAGTAGCGGTAGCCCAGGTGAAAACTGGTAGATTCCTTGAGCAGGGTGACCAGTTTCAGGGCCAGGGCGTCCCCGTTTCTCTCTTCCGGCAGGCGTTCGAGGACACGGTCGGGGCCGATATCGATGAAACGGTGAGGATTAGACAGGTAACCCTCGGAATGGATGTTGGTCCAAACGAGCCTCGCCTGGGCATGGGGGGTCAGCGTCTGGGTGAGTGACAGAGTCACGCTTCTCTCATCCCTGTTGTCGGGATCGAGCCCACTGATCTTCCATCTGTCTGAGGCCTCAGAAACCGAGATCCCGGCCGCTGTATTGCCCAGGTTCATGACCCGGGTGTAATCCACAAAAAGAGACTGGCCCGTGTAGTCGGTCTCGGTAGAGAGGTACACGCCTGCGGCACCGATGTGTTGGCCATCGTCGTATTTCAGGCTCAGGGAAGGGTAAACACGGCTGTTTCCCTCGCTTTCCCCCTCTTCGTCATCATCTTCCCCGCCATCCCCGGCATTGGAGGAAGGTGTCGCACCGGAGACGGCGTCCACGCCCAGGGAAAGGCCATAACCCCATCGCTCGGACAGGCGTTTCGTAAGGCTGGCCTTGGTAGAGTAAATCGTCTGGTTTGTATTATCGTCATAGGTGTGGAGGGAAACCACCAGGAGATCGTCTATACTCGAGGCACCGGCCTCCATCGCGGCAAAAAATAAAACAGGGATGAGCAAAAGGACCTGGAGGCGCCTCATCGACAGCCACACCCTCCCTGGAAAGAGGCCTCGCCTCCCCTCGATGCTTCCATTATGGAAAAGACGTGCTCGTCAAAAGCTGCTTTGGCAGTAGACGGAGTGAAAAGCATCTTGTCCTGAGCGAGAGACTCCCTTTCGTAGGGCTGGACACGGACAAGGCGCGACGAGCAGGCCGTAACAGATGCCAGGCTTATGATCAGGGCAAGGAGAAGAAAAAAACGTGTCATGATCAAGGCATTCCCATGGCCGACCGGATGGCCTCCCGGACCTCGGTTAACCTGACCTCGGTGATGGAACCGTTCAGGATGAGAACGATCCGGCCTTCGGCGTCGATGAGATACGAGGTAGGCAGGAGGGTCGGCCGGAGGGCCTTGGCAACGATCTTGTCCTGGTCGTAAAGGACTGGAAAATTCAGGGCTCGACCGATCTTTGACGGGAACTTTTCCATGAAGGACACGGCGTTATCCAACTTGTTGTCGATATTGACCGCTACCACCAGGAACCGTTCAGGCCCGAAACTTTCCTGAAGATCCATCAGCTCCGGCATCTCGTCCTTGCACCCCGGGCACCAGGACGCCCAGAGGTTAAGAAGGATAACCTTTCCTTTGAGGTCGGTATGGGTAATTGTGCGCTGGGCCCCGTTGATCTCCCTCAGCTCGAATGCAGGCATACGATCCGGGGCTGCGTGGCCCTCTGTGGAGAATACCGGCAGGAAACCCAGCGACCAGAAGAAACAAAAAACAATCAGTCCACTTTTAATCGACCTGAGCATGCTGACCCGTCCTGAGGTTTATTTAGGTTGACATCGATACAAAAGGAATGCAGGTGCCGATGAAAAGAACAGAGAAGACCCTCCCTTCACCGTGCCCTATGCGCAAATCCCTCACGGCACTCGTTACTAAAGACAACGGAAAGTCCGTTTCGTTACAAAAAATCTCCTGTTTCAAGGAAAACCGATCCAGGACTCCAGGGAAAAGGGGTGATCGGTCATGGTTCCTTCTCACTCGCCCTTTTCCATTCACGATGGACCTTTTCCTTTCCGGTTCTCCCGTCTCCCCTTTCTAAGAACCAGCCAATTACCCGCAAGGACCAATCCTGTTCCCGCCAGCGCTCCCGCGCTCCCCCGGTATCCCTCGAACTTCATGGACAAGGCAAGAGCGACAACGGGAAAGAGAAGGGTTATGTAGGCCGCACGATCCGCCCCGATCCGCCCGATGAGGGTCAGGTACATCCCGAAGGCGAAAACGGAGCCGAAAAGGGCCAGGTAGACAAGGGAAGCGATATAGGGAACGGTTGCCGTAAAGGTAAACTCCCTGCCGGTAAGCAGGGCAGCAGCGATCATGATGACAGTTCCGTAGCTCATTCCCCAGGCGTTGGCTTGAAGGACGGGAATCCCCGTCCTCTGGTTCCTGGCAGAGAGGATGTTGCCCAGAGATGCCGAGACGGTGGCCGCAAGGCTCATGGCCAGACCCGCGACGCCCTTGCTGGAAAAACTGAAGACCGACAGCTCCGGTTTAAAAACCAGTCCGATCCCCGTAAAACCCAGCAGGGCGCCGAGCAGTACCAATGGACGAACCGGAGCCCCGAGAAAGAACCTGCCAAAGAGAATGTTCCACATGACCATCGTCGAAAAGACAACGGCCACCAGACCGCTGGCCATGTAAAGCTCAGCCACATAGAAAAGCCAGTAGTTCAGGGCGAAAAGGAACACCCCCATGAGAGCCATGAAAAAATGGTCTCTGAGGGGGAAATCCATCCTCTTTCCCCTTGCAAGGCAATAGATCACAAGGATGACAGCCGCGATGGCAAAACGGTAGATGATGGAAATGAGGGGATCGACATGGCCCAACTGGAAGAGGATCGCGAACCAGGTGGTGCCCCAGATGAGGACAACGCCGCAATAGAAAAGGAGGTTCATAGGGTCAGGATGTAGAATCGAGAATGTAGAACGTGGAATAAGAACCGCTTGACCCTGCTACTATTTAAAACGATAACCGGAAGTGAATTTTGGCTTTCTTCCACGTTCTGTGTTCTCCATTCTACATTCTTGTTTGATCGACGCTCATGCCTTAATGACCTCGTATACTCCCGGGAGGTCCCTCCACATACCGGCATGGTCGAGACCGTAGCCCACCAGAAAGCCGTGGGGGATGGTGAAACCCAGGTAATCGACCTTGGGCGTAAATTCCTGACGCTCGAGCTTTTTTATCAGGGCTGCCAGACGCAGGGAGGCGGGGCTGCGCTGCTTCAGTTCGTTGAGGTAGTGATGCAAGGTGCGGCCCGTGTCGATGATATCCTCCACGACCACCACGTGTCTGCCCGCGATAGGGGTCGTAATGTCCTTCATGACTTTGATCCGCCCGCTCGACTGGGTCTCATCCCCGTAGCTCGAGATCTGGGCAAAATCTACTTCCACCGGCACAGCCATGGCCCGGACCAGGTCCGCCAGGAAGACAAACGCCCCCTTGAGAACCCCTACAAACAAAGGCGACTCCCCCATCAGGTCACGGCTGATCGTGTCAGCGATCTCCTGGACCCTGCTCTCGATCTGATCGGCCGTCAGAACCGGTCGGTAATTGTCCGGTATCGTCCTCATCGACTGCTCCTCTCCTTTTGAAAATGGGATGAACGCCTTGAACTGTACACCACCGATCTGGAATTTATAACCTCCGGGAAAGGTTACGGCAACCGGAAAGGGCACTGAATAGAGGATCGAGGATCGAGGATTGAGGGTTGAGAGTTGAGGATACTGATCTCACATCTCAGATCTCATATCTCAGAGGAACGGCTACTCTATGAGATGATCCTTGACGTGTAATTTACAATAAACATTGGAGCAGAATATTCACAGACTGGGTGGGTTCAGGCTTGAAATGCCACGTCATGAAAAAGTGAAATTTTAAAAACCTGAAGTAGTTGTGAAAGCCATTCATCGACCACTTAGGGCTTCTCTTTGAGATCTGAGATTTGAGATTTGAGATCGCATAATCGCCCCTTGCCGAGAAGCCATCACACAGGTATCCTTCCCTTGTTTATACACGTGCCAAGGTGGATATTGTTCAGTATCTTTCAAAGGGACCGGGCTTGAAGGAGTTGTGGCATCGATGACCAGACAGATATCCGAAGAACTCTTCCTGGAACTGGGGGAACTTCTCAATTCCAACCTCAATGTGGTTACCATCCTCAGGACCTTCTGCAACAGGGTTCTGGCTCTTTTTGATGCGGAGAGAGTATCCATCCTCGCGGTGGACACCCAGGGGCAATATCTGACCCTCATAGCATGGGCTGGACGCTATCCGGAGAATATTCAGGGAGTCAGGGTTCCGGTCGGTGAAGGGGTGGCGGGATGGGTGGCGGCCACAGGCGAACCGCTTCTCGTCACGGACATGGAAAAGGACGTCCGGTTTAATGGAGATGCGGAGGACCGCTACCGGACAAAGTCCTTTATCAGCGTTCCTCTTAAAAGCCGGGGACGGCTGCTGGGCGTCATGAATGTCACCGACACCACCATGAACGAGGGTTTCACCGAGGCGAACCTGCGCACCCTCAAATCACTGGCCCTCCAGGTCGGTATGGGGATGGAAAACCTCCGCCAGAGTGAAAGCCTGGTCACACACTATAATACGACGACTTCCCTCCTGTCAGCCCTCCAGGAACTCCAGTCAGACGCGACGGATATCGAATCGGGGCTGGTACCGGCAGCCATCCGGGCACTCAACATCGCCCTGGGTCCCCATTCCCACATGATTCTCATCGGGGAGATGGGGAACAACAGAGCCTGGGTGAGCACCCTGGGTTCAGAGGGCGGCATCAATATGTCGGTCATGGACTTCAGGTCGGGCTATTCCCTTTACCAGACCGTGACGGCCTTCTCCCTTCACCCTCCCTATCAGGACAATGAACGACTTGTTGAGCTCGGTTTTGCCTGGGATCTGGTCCAGAAGTCCCAACTGCGGCTGCTGAGAAGCCTGCTGCCTCCAAAACACGATCTTTTCGGTCTGATCCTCTCGGCTATTCCTGACATGCCCGCAGATATTCTGGAGATCCAGAGGCTGCAGCAGGCCATCTTAACCCAGTTCACTGGATTGGTTCTGGAAGGGATCTTTGATCGGATCCAGATCAGGCGTCTCGATCAACTCAAGACGGAACTGATCTCCACGGTTTCCCACGAACTGCGCACCCCACTCACTTCCATACAGGGTTTTTCTGATTTTCTGCTCAGGAGTGACAGTATTCCAGAATCCCAGGAGCGCTACCTTCAGATCATCAAGAATGAGAGCATGCGGCTGAACCGGCTCATAAACAATTTTCTCGACCTCGCCCGTCTCGAGTCAGGGCAATTGACACTGACCAAGGAGCCTTTCGATCCCCTGGTCGTTGTAGAAAACGCCGTTAAACTCCTTAAACCGCAGGCAGAGGCAGGAAGGGCCATGGTGCGTCTTCACTGTGATCGAAACCTTCCCCATCTCATCGCCGATCAGGACAGGGTTGAACAGGCGCTGGTCAACCTTGTCGGGAACGCCATTAAATACGGCGGCACTGGTGTTCATATCGACATAAGCCTGCATACGTCGGAAGGCCACACTGTTTACGAGGTTAGCGACAACGGGCCGGGGATCCGCGAAGAGGAGCTGGCTCTTGTATTCAAGCGTTTTTACAGGGGGATCCTGGACGAAGGGGAAGAAAGCGATCAGGATGTCAAAGGCACCGGTCTCGGGCTTTCCCTGACGAAGGAGATTATCGAGCAGCACGGCGGCACCATATCGGTCCAGAGCACACCAAACAAAAAGACCTCTTTTACCTTCTCTCTGCCCAGCCACGGCCTCATCAGCCCACAGCGGGGCATTACCGCATGGTATCCCGGTGACGAGGAGTTTTCCAATGAACTGGCCAACCGCATCGCCGAGGGGAAAACCGTCGGTGTCCTGACGGTCCATGTAAACCCGGGAGCCAGCAGGAAAAAAACCGAGGAAATTTATTCGGTGGAAGCGTTGAGCGAAATAGAAGAGGTCATGGTGCGTACACTTGACAGCAGCCAGATGGAGGACAATTTCATCCAGAGCCGCCCTCAGGGAGAGTTTGTCATCCTGACCTACGCTTCCCTGGTCGACAGGTACGCGGACCGGCTCATCAGCTCCTTTTCTCAGCAGTTCGGTGATGACTATGCCCTGTCCATCGGCGCCGCCGTATCCACCCAGGGTGAGAAGATCAAACCGGATAAGATCATGGCCCTTTCGCGCCAGGCGTGCCAGTACGTCGAGAGGACCCAGAAACAGGGATATCTGAAGAACAGGAGGATATCGAGATAAATATCAAGCGGGGACCGATATTTATCTGGTCCCAGATCCCAAAAAATATCCAAGATCTAAGATCCAAAATCCAAGATTCTTCCCTGGTGTATGGTACAGCCGTAGGATCAAACAGGGATAAAGGGGGAATAATAAGCCCGAAGTTCAAAAACAAATGTCCAAAGGGGAAGAATCGTAATTCGTTATTCATGAATGACAACCGTGGAAGGTTTAAATTGGAACCTGGAACCTGGCCAGGGCGAGTACGTTGAACCTTGAACATGGAACGTTAAACGCGAGCAAAGCGAATTCCAATCCCTTTCATCCCCTTCATCCCCGTTGAATCGGCTCCTTTCATATTTTTATCTCTCACGCGCAAAAACCTTTCTTTGGAGATCCCCCCATACCTTGACAAACCTCTTAACGAATTATATCATAAAATTCTAATATTTGAATAATGGAGAGCCGATGCTTACAACTCTTCAAAGACTTAACAGAAACCTCGTCATCGTCATCCCTGTTTCCATGGCGGCCGGGCTGGTCTTCGGTGTCC